>Ga0247611_10009586_pt1 | contig 11603 bp, 7 predicted proteins | sample 177DNAGHGhighgp2_FD_192422 | JGI IMG/M metagenome (GOLD analysis project Ga0247611, IMG submission 192422) | Sheep rumen microbial communities from Palmerston North, Manawatu-Wanganui, New Zealand - 1770 DNA GHGhigh gp2 | ecosystem: Host-associated > Mammals > Digestive system > Stomach > Rumen ... | reverse complement strand
ATCTTTATCTTTTTTATCATCTTTATCTTTTTTATCATCTTTATCATCTTCTTTATCTATGTCATTAAATTCATTATCACTATCTTTATAATTTTCTTGTTCAACAATATCACAAATTTTATTAATTGTATTACTTCCAAATTCAGAAGCATTTAAATATGAAATTCTCAATTCTTTTGAAACACTATCACTTTGGCAAGCAGTAGATGAACCTGTATAAATTCCATATTCACTTAAACTATGGATAGTTTCAGCATTACATCCATTCAAATGAATTAATATTGTATTGTATAAATGAGGTAATACAGGTTTATAATAATTTATTTGTTTAACATCTAATGTTTTAGTAAATTTATTATAAATTGTTTTACATTCTTTTTCATTAAATTCTTCTGAATATGATTTTAATAAATTTGGTAAAGAGATATAAGCATACGTATTATATGTACCGCCTCTTAAATGGTCTTGTTGTGTTCCTGAAATTAAAGGTTTAAATTTATAATAATCTGAAATTTCGTTGATAACTAATACACCTGTATTAAATTCACCGCCTATTTTATGGCATGAGAAGAAAACAGCATTTAAATTATTTTCAGTCATATCGATTTTAATTTTACCTATCATTTGTGAAGCATCTAAAACTCTTAAATCTCTAATTTGTCTAGCATTTTTAGAATATTTTAAATCACCACCTTCAGAAAGATAATTATATTTTTTTAATTTTGAAATTGGATAAATTTCACCAGTTTTAGGACATACACCAGTTATAAATGTCATAACAACATTATCAGGTATTTCAATTTCTTTTTTCTCTAAATCTTCATAACTTAATGATTTGTAGTTTAATCCTACATTTTCAGCATTTTCTTTAACTGATGGATGGTCAAGAACCGAACCTAAAACAGTACCAAACTTTGAAATACTTTTAGCCCACACCATACAATTAGCAATTGATTCAGATGCGCCAGAATTAAATATAACTTTAGCATTATCAGAAGCATTAAGATATTCTTTAATAAAATTTTTAATCATCATTTCTTGAGTTTTTAATGAAATATTGTCAGAATAATAAATATCTGAAGGATTAAATTTTGATTTTTTGTCACCAATATATGTTGAATTATGATTTAAATATCTACTCATTTTAAAAGATTTTAAAATATTTTTATTATATATTTGAATAATTATTGTAATTATTATAATTATGATTATAATTATTAATAATAAAATTAAATATATGTTCATTTAATTAATTTATAAATAATTAATGAAATATATAATTATTAAATATATAAATTTAAAAATAAATTGACTATAAATATATAAATATGAATTAAAATTAATGATTTTATTAAAATAACTTAATTTTGATTTAAAAACATAATGATTAATAAAAATATATAAATCGATTTTAATTTAAAAATATAATGATTGATAAAAATATATAATGATTAATAATTTTATTGAAATAAATTAATTTTGATTATAAAATATAATGGTTAATAATTTTAATTTAAAAATATAATGATTGATAAAAATATATAATGATTAATAATTTTATTGAAATAAATTAATTTTGATTATAAAATATAATGGTTAATAATTTTAATTTAAAAATATAATGGTTAATAATTTTAATTTAAAAATATAATGGTTAATAAAAATATATAAATTGATTTTAATTTAAAAATATAATGGTTAATAAAAATATATAAATTGATTTTAATTTAAAAATATAACGATTAATAAAAACATATTTACCAACATTTATAATATTTTAATAACTCAATAAATATATCACATTGTAATAACATTAAGTCATATTTCCAATTTTTAGCAAATGTATTATTTTTATATTTACACATATTTATTAATTCTTTAACACTAAAATTATAATTTTTATTCTTCATTCTATTTTTAAATTCTTCAATTATTTCATCTATAGAGTATTCATTTTTAAAATAATTAACTATATTTGAATATTTAAATATATTTTCATCAATAAATAATAATTTACAATTTTTAAATTTGTTATTAAAATGAATATTCATTACTGGATTAATAATACAATTATTAAATTCATAATTATTATTATTAATTGAACCATAAATGATACAATTATTAAATGTAATATTATATTTATATTTAAAACATATATCATGTATAACACAATCATTAATTATTATATTTATATTATTAAAATTAAAATCATTATTTTTAAATGTTTTAAATAGTACTAAATCTGAAATTTTATAATTTAATATTAAATTTTCCATGCCACTAAAACGTGAAATACATTTATTTTTGATATTATTTATCATATTCATATCAATAATACTATTTTCATTATTTTCTTTAATTAAAAATCTATAGTAATATAAAATATTATTTGAAACACGATATAAATAATTTATTGTATTTATTTTATCTAATATATTTTGTATTGATGATATATAATTAATTAATTCAGTTTTTAAATATTCAATTTTATTGTAATTATTAATTATCATACTATTTATATTATCATCAATAAAATTATTATTTAAACGGTCAGTTAATTTAATTACTGATTTAGAATTTAATTTATTATAATTAATATTAATAACATTTTCATTTGAATTATTTAAAATATCATATATATTAATTATATTAATATTTTTCATTTCTGAATAATTAATAAAATCATCATTTTTTATTTTAACATTATTACAATAAATAAAATTATCATGATAAAATTTTAATTTAGGAGCAATAATTTCAATATTATAATTTTTATAATCATGAAAATTATTAAATGAATCAACTAAATAAATACAATTTGGCAAAATTAATTTAAGAGCGTCGGCGCGACCTCCGCAAGGAATACCATTTTTATTAGGATTTGGTTTTTCAGTTAATTCATAATGATTAATAATAAAATCATTAATAGTTAATTCAAATATCGACATATTGATTAAAAATGATATAAAAAATAACTTATTGAAATTAAATTATTATATTAAACTTATTATATTAAATTATTAAATTAAATTATTAAATTTATTATATTAAATTATTAAATTTATTATATTAAATTATTATATTAAATTATTAAATTATTGAAATTAAATTATTAAATTATTGAAATTATATAAATTATTAAATTATTAAACTTATTATATTAAATTATTAAATTATTAAACTTATATAAATTATTATATTAAACTTATATAAATTATTAAACTTATATTAAATTATTATATTAAATTATTAAATTTATAAAAATATATAATTCAAATTAATAATTTCATTTATTTTTAAAAATCATCATCAAAATCTGAATTATCATTCTTGAAGGAGCTATCAGCGAAAGAATCATCATCACTATCATTACTTGAAGAATCTAAATTAAAATCATCTTCAGATTCTGAATCATCAGATAACACAATCGCATTAGTTTCATTTTCATTCCTTGCGGAAGTCGCGCCAACATTCTTAATTTTTGAAGATTTATTTTCATCATTTGAGTTTGTTTCATTTCCTTTATTTAAATTGATTTCTGTTTCTTCGTTATCACTATCTAATAATTCACCTTCAATACCTTCATAATTTTCATCATACAAATCAGCATTTTTAGCCCATTCAGCCTTATCAACATTAATATTTAATTTACGTTTAAGGTATTTATCAGTTTCATCATTATCGAAATTATCGCCAACACCATTTATAAAATTAAATACTTTCTTCATATTAACCTTCTTTTTAGAAACTGTTAATGTTGCTTGTGAAGTTTTTTCTACTTTTGTTCTGAGTGTTGTAATATAAAATTTAAGTCTATCGTAATTATGAATTAAATAATTTGACCAATTTTCTTTAATTCCTAATGATGTTGAAATTGATTTTGTAGGTAAAACATTTATAATATCAGCATAACAACGATAATAATGTAATGATAAAATTAAACTTAATACGACTTGCCACAAACAAGCATTATGATTTTTTGATTCTTCTTCATTGCTTTTAATTTCTTTAACATATCGATTAAAATCTATCATTAATTCAACTATTTTTTGTCTATCAGCTTCTACAATTTGAGGTAATGATACATCATAAACTTGTTTAATTATGAAAATATAATTTTGTTGATAATTGTATTTCTTTAAAATATTTCCTTTTGCTCCACAAACATCAATAAATTCAAATATTAAACCAGGTAATAAAATTTTAGTATTAAATATTTCTTCTATATGCTGTTTTAGTTCTGTTTTTGAATTAATATCATTAATCATATGATGAATAATATATTTGCCAATTTCATATTTTTTATTATTTATATCTTCAGATTTTTTATTATTTGTTTTATCTTTATTTTTATTTTGTATTTCATTTAAATTACATTCAAATATTTCATCACGTGCTGGTAATCTTTTATATTTTTCATAATATCTTTTACAAATTTCAATTTGTTGTTCATCAGGTAATAATGAAATATTACTATTGAAATTATTAAATTCAGAAACCATTAATGTTAATTTATAAAATTCATCACAAATCATTTTAAATTCAACATATGTACATAAATGTTCTAAACCTTGAATTACAGGTTGATTAAACCATTCTTCATCAATTTTTTCACCAATTTCTTTATAATAATGATTAATAAATTTTGTATAAGTATTTGTATATTTTAACCATTTTAATAAATGTTGTTTTTCATTAAACCATTTAATAATGAATGGCATAACTTTAAGAACATGTGCCGGTGGATTATTTATAGTACCAGAAATTATATTTAATTGTTTGCTAATATGTTTAGATTCGTTATTAGTATCTTTTGTTACTAATTGTGAATTTTGTTTTTTACCAACTGTTGATTTACAATTTGAACAAATATAAATATTATTCACTGAATCCCATTCTGTTTCAGTACATTCACATTGCGGACATTTCTTTTTTCTTTTTGCTTGTTTTTGTACTGTTCCAAATTTACAACCTACAGCTTTAACATTTTTAGTTTTAATATAATCACCAAATGTACCAGTTTTTAAAATTCCAAGTTCTGAAAATCTATCACTTGCTCCTGGCATATCAACATTTGATAAATCTTTAATTTCATGAAGTTGAGCAACTAATTCATCAAATTCAGGAATCCAAATTTGAGGATGTTTAATTTTAATTGTTTCAGCTTCAGAAAGTAATGAATTTACCTTATTTAAAATGGACATTTAAAAATGTTTAAAAAAATATAAAGAGAAATTTATATAAATATAATAAAAAAATAAATTGAATTTGTAAATATTATTTTATCAACCATAAATAAAAAAATATATATTAAACTTTGATTACATTATAATTAAAAATAATTTAAAATATTTTTACCAATTATATATTTCTTTCATATATTCTTGATTATTTTTAAATTCTTTAATAAAATTATAAATGATGTAAATAATAATTATAAATAACAATGAAATAGAAATTATAAAAAACATTATTTTTGTGAAGTCGCGCTAATGCTCTTAATTAATTTTAAAAATATTTAATAAATTAAAATTTAAATAAAATTAATTAACAATTATTAAAAATATAAGTAGTAATAAATTAAAATTTAAATAAAATTAATTAACAATTATTAAAAATATAAGTAGTAATAAATTAAATAAAATAATGTTTTTTAATTATTATGTTTCCAAACATAACCACAACTTAAACATGTGAAAATATCAGTAGCACCTTCATCAGCGCTTCTTTGTTGTTTGGTTGTACAATTAACATTTTGTTTTTTACATTTTGGGCATACTTGACTACAATTTTTAATCATAGTTTCCATATATGTACTTTTATATTTTGAAATATCAATTCTTGAATCATCATCAATATTTATTTGTTCTCGAATTTGAGCAAGTATTGATTTAGACATTTTTAAAGTTCTTAAAAAAATAAATAGAATTTAATTTATTATAATTAATAAATAGTTATAAATAAATGATTATTAATAGATTATTAATAAATATAAATATGAATATTGTATTAATAGATTAATAAATAGTTATAAATAAATGATTATTAATAAATATAAATATGAATATTATATTAATAGATTAATAAATAGTTATAAATAAATGATTATTAATAAATATAAATATGAATATTGTATTAATAGATTAATAAATAAATATAAATAAATATAAATTAATAGATTATTATAAAATTATTAAATACAAATAATTAAAAATAAATTAATAATTTGATTTTTGATTTAAAAATATATCAATTGTAATTTAATATCCAACATAAAATTTAAAATAATGATATTTAAATTCATCTGATAAATAATTAGATTTATAAATTGCCATTGGATTAAACTTAAAAGAATTAATAAAATGTATTGTTTGTTCATATTTTTTAGTTTTCATATTTATATATTTATTTGAATAATCAAGCACTACCATTTCAACTAAATTATAATTTTGATTATATTTATGTGATATTTCAGGATGTGTAAATGTTAGTATATATTCAATACCACTTTTATTATATTTATTTGATAATTCTGTTAATTCAGCTAAAATATCATAAATATTAGTATTTTTTGTATTTACACAATTATATTTATGTAAATCTAATGAAATTTTATTATCATATGGTTTTGGTAATGGTTTAAATAAAAAGTGTTCAAAATATTTTTTAGTGATTTTTTCACATAAATATAATTCATTATCTAATAATTTTAATTTTGAAATTAATGAATTATAAATTTCATCTTTTTCATTTTCATATTTTTTGTGTTCTTCAATTTTTTCATCAATTTCTAAATATTCTTTGTCATTTTCTTCTTCATTTTTATTAAGTATTATTAATTTTGATAAACCATTTTTAATACAATCTGTAATTTTATTAATTGTATCAACTACAATATTATATTTTAAAATTTCTAATAATGTATTTGAATATTCATCAATAAAATTATTTATTGAAATAACATATACATCTTTATAAACACATAAAATTTCAGTGTCAAGATTTTTAAAATTTTCTAAATATATATTTATTAATAATTTATAATTTATTTCTGAACTATTACGTTTTAAAATACTTAAATCTAATAATTTTTCAGAAAGATAAATATAATATGATAATAATTTATCATAATTTTTATTATTCAATTTTGAGATATCTGCTAAATCATCAACATATAAACCTGTTTTATGTGAATTTATATTTTCATTCCATTCTGTTTTATGAGAATTTACAACATTTGCTAAATATTTACCTGTAAGATAATCAAAACCATGACCACAATTAGTACAAAACATATGATTACATCCTGTACTTCTTATAATTCTAGCACCACATGATGGGCATGATTGTGAATTTTTTAAAATATAATTCCAATCATCAACATCTTCTAATTTACATATATGATTTAAATTATTTGAAATTAATTTTAAACATTTTGGGCAATATTTTGAATTACATAAATTACAAATATAATTTAAGTTATTGTTATCTATAATAACACCATATTTACAACATTCACATTTACTAATAATTTTATATTCTGATTTATTATTTTCTTTGATATTATTTATTATTATTTCATATAATTTATTAATTTCTGTTTTAATATTACTTAAATAATCATTTAATTTATATTTTTTAATTAAATTAATTTGTTCTTCTTGAGTTAAATTTAATTTATAATAATTGAATAAATCTAAATATATATCATATGATATTGTATTTTTATCTTTAATTTTATTTGAGCATTTAATCATTCTAAATTCATTATCATTAACAACTTTACAATTATTAATATTAATATATAAATAATCTAATGAATATTTTAAAAGAAATTCAGGTATTGTTGAAGAACGGTTTATAATTTTATAAATAATAAAATATTTATTAAACAGATTTATAATTTTATCAATATAAACATTTTGTTCGCTAATTCTAAACATATAATATTTAAATTTTAAAACAGCGATATTATTAATAAACAATTCTTTAAATGTATTCAAACCTAATATTTTAACAATATCCATAAATTCAAATTGTTCTTGACATTTAGGACATTTAATAAATAAATCAACATTATGATTTTGTAATAATTTATTAGGTGAATCAATATTATTTAATCTCGTTTCAATCATTGTTTCAAAACATTCAGAACAATATATTAATTTACATTTTTTACAAGTTATAGTATCTAAATCATCAGTCGAATTATAACAAATACAACAAGTTGAGGACATTTGAAATTACTAAAAAAAGTATAAAGAAAAATATAATTAATTAAATATCTTTAATCACCGTATTAATTTCATTTTTAACTTTATCATTTTTCTTGAGGGAGTCCTCGACGAAGGAATCATCTTTTGTTTCATTTTTAATTGTTTCAATATTGTTATTATTATTTTTGTTAGAGCTTTTGATGAAGGAATTATCTTTTATTTCATTATTATTTGTTGATATATTGATATTATTTATATCTTTTGTTTCATTATTATCTTCATTATGTTTATGTTTGTGCTTATGTTTAGTTTCTTTAACTAAATTATTATTTTCTTGAATTAATAATGATAATTTCATTTTCAATTTTTCATTATTCATTTGTATTTCATCAATACGTTTTTTCAATTCTATTTCTTCTTTTTGTAATTCTTCTTTTTCATCTTTTAATGCTGGTAATTCCGATAAATTAATTTTCTCAGGATTGATATATCCATGAACATATCTAGCGCAATAAGCATTATTACATTGAAAACAATGATTAAGACTTATTGAATTTTGACAATCAACACAATTATCACAATTTCTACAACCTACACAATTTGTACAATTCGTACAATTTACACAATCAATACAATTTAAACATTTTTCACAATCTGTACAATTTGGACAATGCTTACAATTTTTATTTGATGAAAATATACTACTCATTTAAATTTAATAAAAAAATATACGTGAAAATGATTTAAAATTATGAATTAAAATCATAAATTATATAATAATGAATTTAAATCATGAATTAGATAATGAAATATATAAATTGTAAATTAAACATGAATTTATTGAAATATATGAATTATAAATTAAAATTATAAATTAATAACGATTTATATAAATCATACAACGAAATTAATTTTAAAAATATTATTAATGAAATATATAAATTAATGATTTTTAAATTAAGAATCAAAAAAAAATTAATTAATTAATTTATTTAAAATACAATTGTAAATTGTTGTTGTCCCTTAAGTTGTCCTTCAGCAATTACTCTTTTAACTTCAGAAATTACCCTCAAGCAAAGAGATACATGCCATACTTTAGCATTCTTAAGATTACTCAAATCAACATCTACAAGATTACCCATTTTATTATACTTATCAGCATTATAAATTACTTCAACTGGTTTAAAGATATTAACATCATCAATCAAGAATTGAGTTTCACTCAAATCCATTTGTTTCTTAACTTGTTTAGTTGTTTTAGTTTTCTTACCTTTAGAAACTTCTTCATATTCTTGTTCAACAATTTCAATTTTATCACCTTCTTCAACACATTTCATAAACTTCTTCTTAACTTCTGGTTTAAATTTGAAATCAATAATTTTCATGAAATCAATAAATACCATTTCATGAAGTTTAAATTCTTTAAGTTCATGAAGTACTTTAATAAGAGATTGAAGCAATTCTTGATTAGTTTCACATTTAAATTCAATCTTCTTAATCTTATCATATGTTTTAATCTTATCTTGATATTCATCCAATTCATCCTTAAGTTTTGGATATTTTGAAAGTTCATCAATTGTTGAACTAAATGACATGTAAAGACCATAAGCTATTTTAATATGTTTTTCAACTTTCATATCTTTCTTTTCTTTCTTAGCTTCGGCATATTCTTTAACTTTGTCATAATCATCATCTTTAAATTCTTTCTTTTGTTCTTCTTTGAAGAATTTATTAATGAAATATTTAATAATCTTATCTTTATTTTCACCTTTTACAACATTTTTAAGGATACTATCAAAGTATCTACAAAATCTTTTCATATAAAGTTGCATTGGTTCTTCTTTGTTTCCAATCTTTCTCATGATTGGTTTATCATTTTCATCTAGCATATTTGGATGTGTAAAAGTAGAATTGAAAATCTTAAGTTTATATTTATCACTGTCAAGTAATCTTTTCATTACTTCAGCATATTTCTTTTCTCTTGATGTATCAAAATTGAATTTATCAATATACTTTTTGAATAATTCAGCATTGACTTCATTTCCAAATACAGTAAGATAACCTCTAAGTTCAGCATCAGTGATTTTTGAAATATCACCTTTAGCTTCAACATATTCTTTAATAAAATCAAGTTTGAAAAGATTAATATTATTATCAAACAATTTTGATTGTTTAAGTTCAATTTCTTTAATTTGTTCTCTAATCTTTTCTCTTCCTTCTGAATCTCTTTCTGGCAAAGAATTCATTTTATCTGTAAGAGCATTAAGTCTCTTTTGGTATTCTTCTTTATTAGCTTTATCATCAAGTGCTTTTTGAAGTTTAATCCAAACCTTTGGAGCTGTTCTTCTTTTAACAATCTTACCTTTCTTATCTTTAGTATATATGTCTTTACATACATACTTATTTAAGAACTGTTCAAAGCTCTTAGTTGGTTTGGATTGTTTGGTTTGTTTGGTTGCTGGTTGGCTAGTTTGCATGATGTATTTAATGTATTAGTAAAAAAATAATTTCGCAAAAAATAAAATTAAATTAATGAAATATGAAAAATATGAAAAATATTAAGATTACAAAAATATGAAAAATATGAAAAATATGAAAAATATGAAAATTTTAATTTTTTAAATAAATTATTATAATTATAATTTTTAATAATCATCACTATCATCACTATCACTATCATCACTATCATCACTATCATCAATATTATTATTTTTAATTATTTTAGTATATATAACTTTATAACCTAATTTATTTTTAATAATTTCTTGATATTCTAAATATTTTTTAGGTGAAATTCTTGAAATTATATAGATTATAAAATTATGATGTATATAAGTACAATTATAATTATATGTATTATAATTATTTGCCATTACACCTCTTTCGTAATATGATAAGTCTGTGATTATCGAATATATATTTTTACTTTTACAGTCTGAAAATTTAGATATATCTTCAATTGATATATAATCTTGACCATTTATTTGAATACAATGAAATTTATATATATCAAATTTAACATAACCTTTTTTAGTTATTTTATCTGGCATTATAAGTATTGATTTAAAAAATAACTAAAAAAATATCACAATGTATTAATTTAATCTATATTTTTATTGATATTTTAAATTAACTTATTTTATTAATTTTATATTTTATTAATTTATTTTAAATTAACTTATTTTATTAATTTATTTTATTGAATTTATTTTAAATTAACTTATTTTATTAATTTATTTTAATTTAATTTATTTTTATATATTTTATCGAATTTAACTTATTTATATCCACTACTAAATATACCTTGTGATTCAGCAGGTATTTTAATTTTATATTTATTGTTCATTTTATTTATATTATTTAAGTTTTTTTCTATTTGTGTTTGTT
>Ga0247611_10009585_pt1 | contig 11605 bp, 13 predicted proteins | sample 177DNAGHGhighgp2_FD_192422 | JGI IMG/M metagenome (GOLD analysis project Ga0247611, IMG submission 192422) | Sheep rumen microbial communities from Palmerston North, Manawatu-Wanganui, New Zealand - 1770 DNA GHGhigh gp2 | ecosystem: Host-associated > Mammals > Digestive system > Stomach > Rumen... | reverse complement strand
GAATTGATTGTTTCCATGTTGCCAGAACATCCTTTTGTGACCATCGAGTATTTCGTGCCTGACGAACATAAGGAAGGTGGTTCCTATCAAACCTATTCTGGCAATGTCAAGTGCATCGATGAGTATGAGCAGACAATGGTAATGACTGATGGTAAGAAGATACAGCTTAGGATGATTAGAAATATTAGTATTTTTGCAGAAACTTTTGAGAATTATTAGGATAAAACGATTGCAATATGGTTAAAAGACTTTTGGATTTCCTGAATGCTTCGCCTGTGAATTTCCTGGCAGCAAAGAACATCGCCAGCTATCTGGTGCAGGCTGGCTATCGTCGCTTGGACCCTCAGATGCCCATCGGAGAGGTAAAGGCTGGTGACAAACTCTACGTGACGAAGAACGACTCGTCGGTTTATGCCTTCCACATCGGACGTAAACCGCTGGCCGATGCAGGATTCCGCATGATTTGCGCCCACTGCGACTCGCCCACGTTCCGCATCAAGCCCAATGCGGAGATGATATGCGAGGGTGGCATCGTGAAGTTGAATACGGAGGTTTATGGAGGCCCTATCATGTCAACGTGGTTCGACCGTCCCCTGACGATAGCAGGACGAGTAATAGTCCGTGGCGAGGATGCACTGCACCCCAAGACGCTGCTGTTGCATGTCAAGCGTCCGCTATTGCAAATCAGCAACCTGGCTATCCACTTCAACCGCGAGGTGAACGACGGCGTGAAGCTGAGCAAGCAGAAGGATATGCTGCCTATATTGGGAATTATCACCAGCGAGCTGGAACGTGGTAAAATGCTGATGAACGTGATCTGCGGTGAACTGAATATCAAGCAAGAGGACATCCTCGACTTTGACCTCTATCTGGCTGATGCCACTCCAGCTTGTACTTTCGGTGTACATGATGAGTTCCTGTCTTCAGGCCGTTTGGATGACCTCTCGATGTGCTTTGCAGGTCTGGAGGCAATGATATCCACAGACACTACCGATGCCACTAAGGTACTGGCCATCTTCGACAATGAGGAGACTGGCTCGCAGACCAAGCAGGGTGCCGGCAGTCCGTTCCTGTCAATGGTGCTGAAACGTATTGCTTTGGCACAGAGTGGAACTGAAGAAGCATTTTATCAGGCTGTCGAGCGGGCATTTATGGTATCGGCAGACAATGCCCATGCATGGCATCCGAACTATAGCGAGAAGTACGACCCTACGAACCATCCCGTTCTCGGCGGCGGCCCTGTCATCAAGTTCAATGCGGCACAGAAGTATGCCAGCGATGCCGTGTCGGCAGCAGTCTTCGCAGAAATCTGCAGAGAGGCCGGTGTGCCTTGTCAGCGTTTCGTCAACCATTCCGACGTAGCTGGCGGCAGCACATTAGGCAACATCCTGGCTTCATCGATTCCCGTGCGTGGTGTCGATATGGGCAATGCCATCCTGGCCATGCACAGCTGCAGGGAAACGGGCAGCACAACCGACCACATCTACTGCGTCAAGGCATTCACGAAATTCTTCAGCTAACTGTCCAAGTCATTTTAATGTGTGTGATGCCGTCGAGCATGAAGGTGTCGGATGACTGTCTGAAACCGACACTTTCATAGAACCCTTTGGCATACTCCTGTGCCTCAATGTCTATAAGCTTTGCATCGAAATGCTCTTTTGCTGCATCAATGGCATAGAGCATGATCTGCTTGCCATACCCTTTGCCTCGCTCAGTGGTGATAACCCTCCCAATGGAGATTTCCTTCATGTGAGTACCGGCAGGACATACGCGAGCCAAGGCAACAACCTTGTCAGCCACTGTAAGCCACAGATGAATGGACTTCTGGTCATCACCGTCCATGTCCTGATAGACGCAGTTCTGCTCAACGACGAACACCTCGCTGCGAACCCTCAGAAGTTCGTACAGTTCATCCACCGTTAACTCATGGAATGATTTCTTGTGCAATATTGGCTCTATACTTGTTTCCATCTCAAACCTTGTTTAATGTCGCCTTTCCGTGAATGTCAACAGGTTGTCTATTTCCATATCAACAAATTTATCTTGGTGACAGATAGGGAGCATTGGTCAAGCCTCCATAGCTCTTGGCAGCTTGCTGGAGAGCCTCTTCGGTCATGTACTGCTGGTAGAGGGTGCAGCGGGTAATGATGGTCTGTGGCGAGCATTGGTCACCAACTACTCGTACTATTGCCCAGCCCTTCATTGGGTCGGCGTACTCTTCGCCCTTCAGAATGAATGGTCCGTCAGCAAAGACCCCCATCTGCCAAACCACATCGCTGCGAGTGAAGCACACACGTGGCAAATCGCCCTCTATGTGCTGTTCAGCGGTGTAGAGCCACAATCGTTCGTTGTGATTCATGTCGCCTGCCCTGAGGTTGGTTATCAGCGCAGGGGTGCCATCGACTTCGCCCAGATGCTGCTCGATGGTTGGCATTTTTCCGTTGCTCACCGGTATGCCGGGCATCAGGAACGAGGCATCCGTCATCCGCGTCTTTTCCACATATACCACAGGCAGACCGTTGGCTAATGACGCAAAGTCCTGATAGGCGTTCGCCCGCTGGGTAAACCGCACCTCACAAAAGCGTAGCATCTTCCACAGGGCCGTGGTGTGACGCATCTTCTGCCGCTGAATGAACTGCGGCAGCGTATTGCTACGCTTCTCCATCGACTCCGACACGCGGCCAATCACCTGACCGCCTCGCTGATAGAATGTTACGCCTCCGATGCGGAGTTTCTTGGGTATCACCAGTCCCATGCCTGTTTTCTTCGTCTTCATTCTCTGTATCTCCTATCTTTATTGTTCCTTCGACGTTCCTTTGGAGTACCTTCTATCGCTGCTCGGTAATCGTCCGCTATATGCCCGCTACTTGTCCGCTACTTGTTCGGTTCTTCACCGGACAAATACCGCATATATAATTCACATGTACCGGACAAGAACGATGGCAAATCGCTGCCTGCTCCTTAGGTACTCCTTGGCTGCCTGCTGCCCGCTCGCGCTCGACTCTCTCGCTTGGCTTGTCTAAGTAATCGGCATTGCCGCTTCGCTTGTCGAAGAACTTGTTCGCTTGCCAAAGCAAGAATGGCTGTACTAATCGGTTGCAAATATACGAAAAGACTCCCATATCAGTGTGATACGGGAGAAACTTTTATGGATTGTTAGCGATTATTTATCAATGCGGACTACTCGGAAACCGACGTTGGCATAGCCTTGCGAGCCATTACGGGTGTCACCGGAATATTCGCTGCGGCACTGGTCACGACTGGAATCCCACGAACCGCCTTTGATGACGTACTCGCCATTGTCAGTTTGTGTAGATGTCCACTCCCAGCAGTTGCCCCAGAAGTCGATGCCTCCGCAGGCTCCCGTGGTTTGCTTGTATGCATCAACTGCCGTCATACCGCTTTCTACGTGGTTGCTATTCATGCTGACATCCTTTGGCATATGGCCTGCACCAATTATCCAGTCTTCCTCTGAAGGCAGACGATAGAGATGGTGGCCGTCTGATGTGCCAAGCCATTCACAGTAGGCTGTAGCATCTGCATAGGTAATGTTTACCACAGGGAAGTTGTCCTGGCTTGCCATATAGTTGAAGTCGGGCTTAAACGTCTTGTACTCGGCATTAGTAACGGGTGCATAGCCGATATAGGGATTGTTGCCAGTGGCTCCACGAAGCACACACCACGCGTCGTTAGGATTATCATCGTTGCGAGGATCGATAAGTCGTAAGAACTGCTGTTCCAGGCGTATCTCACATATGCCGCTGGTAAGCGATTCGAATAACACTTTGTCAGCATCATTGGAGACTGCCTGGCCTGCCTGTTGTTCTGCAGAGATGACCAACGTCTTAAACTGGTCATTAGGAGCATCGTTGACAATGACAGAATCATTGTCGGCCTTATCGCATGCTGTTAACAAAGCAACCATTGCCAGCGATGCCATGAGACGAATTATAGCAGTGTTCATGTAATTATCGGTTTCTGTTGGTTCCGCGATGCTTCATGCCAGCAGCACCCTGGCGGTGATGACGAGCCAGTCGGCGCATCGTCTGCTGCTCCATTTCGTAGGCTCGCTCTATCTGCTTCTGAGTAAGGAATTTCGAGTACTCTTTGTAGTACTTCTCGCGAATTTTCAGGATTTTCTCGCTTTGTTCGAAACGTGCCTTGTTGGCCTGTTCTGCCTCGGCCTCACTGACATTGGCCTGATGACGCTTTAGGCGAGGCCCCAGTGCCCACACTTCCTGCTGGTAGGCTTTGTAGGTGGCGACGTACTTCTGCGTAGTGGCATCGTCGAGGGCCAGTTCGTGAGCGATGTGACGGGCCTGCTTCTCGGCCAGTTCCTCGCGGCTCAAGCGCTGCTGGTTATTACTCTGTGCTGACATGTTGATGCTACTGAACAGCATGGCGATGGCAATAACCATCATTGAAATCATTTTATTCATAATCTTCTGTGTTGAATTGATTCGACGATTTTCACGTTCGGCATAACGAGTAAATTCGTTCTGCTCTCACTCAATCAAATCGTTGGTTAAAACATTAATAAATTCTTCATTTTCGTAGACGGCAATCAGGAAGTCCTGATCGTCGGATGAGAGGTTGTTGAATGCCAGTTCCACGCTGGCATAGTCATCAGCTGATATCGTATCGTGCTTGGTGAGTGTGGGCTGTACAACAAAGAATAGAGCAACAGCGGCAGCTATGGCAAGGAGAGAGCGGATGGCGATAATGACAGTCTTATTTCGTTCCGGTAAGGCTGTCGACTCACTCTTTTGGACTTTCACCTCGTCCATCACGCTTTCTTCCAACTTCGCGAAGAAGTCGTTAGGCACACTATAAGGCATCCGCTTACCAATCTTTTCAAAATCAAAAGTCTTTTCTATATCGCTTTAATCGTTATTTGTCATATATTTGATAATTTTCTCCTTGGCCACATAATAGCTGGCCTTGATGCTGGATGCCGTCGTGTCGGCAATCTGGGCAATCTCCTCGTAGTTAGACCAAGTTCGGGTACACCATGATGAGTGCACCTACGATTCCGAGCCAGACATACCGTTTGAAAACTATTTTCTGATACTTTTGCATAAACAACAATTAAAGTTGTGCAAAAATACGTATAATAATTGAGAAAACGCTCAGTATTGGTGTCAAAGCGAAAAAAAAGTGCTTAAAAAGGAATCTCTTTTCAAGCGTATCCGTATCGACAATCGGTATGACTATCAGACCATGTTTACCAACTATGGTACTTAAATAATTGGAGGTTACGTTATGATTACAATCGCTTTAGCAACAATGACAATTCAGTAAAAAGCATGTATCTTGTCACCCATCACTTGATGTAAGGTTGCAAATACTGTGTCTCCCGTACAATGGCTGGTGTAGAACTGTGTTTGTGGATAGGCATCCATTAACCTGTAGGCAAGTTCTGAAAGCTTGTCTTCGCTCTCATGATTGTCGAGCAGGTGGAATCCTCCCAAGACGGTATTTACAGGGAATGGGCACGCTGCAAGGATGTTCTCCAAACTGCTATGAGTGCAACCAGTAAAGAGCAGCCCGTCAGTATATAGCGCCAGCTCATGACGGAAATCATCGTTCACATAGCGGCCATCTGTGTCCTCTACGAACAGATATTGATTTCCCTCAGGCATCGGATGAATCTGCGGTATGTGTGCTAAGATGAAAATGTCCTCGTCAATGCTTTCACTATGCTCAATTGTCAATAATCGCTCTTTCGTTATACACTTCCAGCATCCGTTGTGCCAGACTAGTCTTACCTGTATGTGATGCACCTGTTATCAGTATGACCATAGCCTTGTCTTCAGTTCTTCCTTGACTTTCTCTAAATCACTACATGATAGTATTGGCATGAGGTTTTCTATCTCCTCAATGCTTTTGTCCCACCATCGGAGCTTGAGCAAAATATCTATCAATTCATCGTCGAAGCGTTTCCTGACTACTCGACAGGGATTCCCAACGGCAATAGCATACGGAGGAATATCCTTTGCGACAACCGAATTGGTTCCAATGATAGCTCCGTCGCCGATATGAACGCCTGGCATAATGGTCACGTTCTGACCAATCCAAACATCGTTACCAACGACGGTATCTCCTTTCAGCGGCAGTTCGTCCTTTACAGGAGCAATAGCACTTCCCCAATCGCCACCCATGATGTAAAATGGATAGGTAGTCGCGCAATCCATCCTATGATTGGCCCCATTCATCACAAACTCTACACCTTTGGCAATAGCACAGAACTTCCCGATAATCAGTTTGTCACCTATGAAGTCATAGAAGTGTGTGACGTGCTTCTCAAATTGGTCAGCACCATCCACGTCATCGTAATAGGTATAGTCACCGATGATGATACGCGGGTTCTTTACCACATTCTTGATAAAACAAAGTCGTGGCAGGTTAGGATTTGGAAATACCTCGTTGGGATTTGGTCTATTCATTGTCGTCATATTTATTCCTTTAGTTTCTTGGCGGGCCAACCATAGTCCTGATACATAGTCACTGCGAGGCCGTTCTTCTTGGCATAAGTCGCCAAACCTTCTGCTCTCAATCTTTCGCGATTCTTCTCATCGCTGTTGATGGTTTTAAAGGCATCAAACTTGTCGCCGAAGAGACGATTGGTACTCACCATCGTCTTCTTGGCCGTCGGCAAGTATCTGGAGCCGTCCTCTACCTGGTCGAAGGCAGTCACTTCAAACCCCTTCTCTGTCTGTCGGATGTGCAATAGTCCAGGATGGCTGCCGCCAGAGACGCATTTCAGCGTGTCGCCCACCTGATTGTAGTTGAAGACCCAGAAATCGCCCCATACGAGGATGTCCTCTGAATTGCACTCGTCAACTCTCACGATGCTGTGGATAGGTACGCAATGCTCCCCCTTGGCATACTGACTACCAATAGAATCAGTCAGATAGCGGTCGATGGCAGGAAAATAATTTGTTTCCTGGCTGCTTTCTTAATTGTTCTCAACTGCCGTCACCGGTTTTTTTGTGCAAGCTGCTATTGCAAGCAACACTGAAAATGCGAATAAAATCTTCTTCATTATATCTTCTCCATAATTCTTTTTAATACGCGTATACTAATCCGTACTTCTCATGAAGTTGACGGAGGGTGCCATCTAACTTCATCTGTCGGATAGTATTATTGACCACCTGTAGCAGATCATCCTGCCCCTTGCGCATCAGAACACCTATCTCTCCGTGGGTGAAAGGAGCATTCAGAAGAGGTGCAGCGAGGCGTGGGTCATTCTGTACATACCACGGAGCCTCAGTGATTTCGGTAATCATCACATCGGCATGGCCCTCGGCCACCTGATTGGGGATTTCCTCGTTCTTCTGATAGACGATGATGGTGGCATGGGTGAGATTCTCATTGGCGAATTTCTCGTTCAGCCCACCGGGGTTCACCATCACGCGAACTTCTGGCTTGTCGATGTCGGCCAGCAACTGGTAGCGGTCGGCATCGGCGGCACGGCAGAGGATGGTCTTGCCATTGGCTAAATAGCCGTCACTCATCAGCATCGTCTCCTTTCGTGTGTCGGTAATCGTGATGCCACCGATGGCGAGGTCAAAAGTCTGTGGTTCTGTCAGCACGTCAGCTGTCAGCGTGGGCCACGAGGTTTGTACATATTCGATACCTACACCAATACGCTCGGCTATCTTCTCTGCCATCTCAATGCCAAAGCCCCAATAGTTTCCGTCGGCCTCGCGGTATGACAGTGGCCGATAGTCGCCCGTGGTGCCCACCAGCAGTTTGCCTCGCTCAGTAATGCGTTGTATGGTGGGCTGTTGTATCTCAACAACAGGATTATCGTTACTGCTGCAGCAGCAAGTCGTTATGCAAGCACCGCTAATGCAAAAGACGGCGGCAAGCAGCCAAATCCATGTTTTTCTCTTTTTCATTTCTTTTGCTCTAAGTAATCGAATAATTCTATAGTCCCTGCATCACTTCTGACATCAAGGGTGGGAACATATTCTTCCATTCTCGTTGTGCCACTTGTCTTATCGACATAGAAATTGACGAATGCCCCTGTATAACTACGGAAAACCACCTGATAGGCAGAATCTGTCTCTTCGCCCATCTGAACATACATGATGGAAGGATTATCTTTAGCTACGCTCCAGTCATACGCACTATGGCAATAGTTGCTCACTCCTTCAAAAGCCATTTCTACAGTTATTTCACTCTTAGGGGCATGGGGGCCACATGAGCAGAATAACAGGGCTGTCAATATGAATGAAAAGGCGATATGTTTCATATAACACATTTTTATTTGCAAAGATAGTGATAATTACGGAATTATCGTTATCAATGCAGTCATATTTAGAAAAGTTTATCAAGTTAGCCGTATAATCCGAAAATAACGAACCTTTAACCCGTCAAAACTTAACCGTTATGATATACATTTTCATCGTAGCCCTCGAGTTCCTGATTGCCTTCATCGGTGTGGGCTTGCTCATCAGGCACTACAACCATAAGGCGTAGTTTCCCCCATTAACGGCTCTCGTTGCTCCGTCCCTTAAACGTATAGCCAATCCCTTCTACCGCCTTGCGGATGGCTTCTTCCGTTGCAGGGCCTTTGATGGTGAGGGTGTTGGCGGATGCACTAGCCTTGGCTTTCTCTACGCCTGGCACATCCTCGACGGCACGGACTACGGCAGCCTCGCAATGGCTGCAATGCATGTCCTCGACCCTGTAAACTGTAACGTCGGGGTCTAACGGTTTCTTGGTGGTGAACTTACTAAACAGTTTCATCATAAGAGCAAATACTATTAATAGGGTTAATACTGTGGCACAAACGAGTTTAAACGGGCTGGGCAGAGCAGATGTCATGCAACAAGCATCGTGACTGGCGACAGAGAAGTCCAAGCCGGTAGCATTAAGCAGCAATCCAAAGAAGACGGCAAATACCACGATGGTCATCAGATAAATTGTGGTGAAACGACGCCCCATGGACTTGTGAACCACGAGGATGGAGGCCAAGTTGACTGCAGGCCCAGCCATCAGCATCACCAGTGCCGCTCCTGGCGAGAGACCCTTCATCATTAGGGCTGCAGCCACGGGGATGCTACCCGTAGAACAGATGTACATCGGTACGGCAATGGCCAGGATGACCATCATCTGCAACAGCGGCTGACTGCCGAAGGAAAGGAAGAACTCGTCTGGCACCGCGACCTGAATCAATGCCGCCACAACAAGTCCGATAAGTAGTCGTAGACCAATGTCGCGAATCATGTCATAATAGGCATATTTCACGACCCGCCATAACCTGTTACCACGTTCCACCTGACATGAGGCACCGGCTTCTTTCTTCAAGTCATCCTCACGAACCAGCCTGTTTACCAGCAGTCCGCCGCAGACACCCGTTATGAGTGCCGCCACGGGTCGGATAATGGCAAAGCCCAGTCCCATCAGCGAGAAAGTGGCCAAGATTGAGTCGATGCCCGTCTGCGGTGTAGCTATGAGAAATGAGGCAATAGCTCCCTTCGATGCCTTCTCATTCCTGAGACCAATAGCCGTTGGAATCACACCGCACGAACACAATGGAAGGGGAACTCCCAATAGTGCCGCCCATAGCACCGACAGTCTGTTTTTGCGCGACAGATAGTTGGCATAGAACTTCTGCGGCACAAACACATGCAGCACCCCTGCAATCAGGAATCCCAACAGCAAGTAGGGAGCCATCTCGCAAACCACGTTCAAAAAGGCTACGGGTAGGCGCGATAGCGGGAATGGTGATGTGAAGAAACTCTGTAGATCCATAACCGACGGCAAAGTTACAAAAAAATGTTTTGCAACGCGGTTGCAAAGAATACTTTTTTATGGATTTACACCAAGAATTGTTGCATACGAAGGCTTCTTGCGATGGATTTCTGTCTTTAGAATATTCATTGTACCTGAAATGTCTATTGAGCGTGCTTGCAATTAGCGCACCGTCCCTTACGTTCACAGTACCTTTCGCACTGTGCGCAGATGTCGTAGCCGAGCATGGCTCCGAGGATGAAGTCCTCTTCTGGCGACAGCTCATTGAGCGGACGAGTAACGAACAGACGGATGGCATCGAGACATTCACGGCGACCGAAATAGACGTTCACGTTCTCCTTGCCAGCGGGCTGCACCACGTAGTCTATCGACTGGCGGCACAGGCGATGGCAGGCCTGCTGCTCGAAACGGCGGTTGCATGTGAAGAGTATCATCCTTCGCACACCTTTCTTATATTCATAGATGTGATTCATCAATACCTTCATTTCTGATGGAACCACCATCTGGCTCTCCGTCATCTGCTGCATACACCTGAACGATTTAGAGGTTTGGTGAAATCTCGGCAATCCACGCATCAATACGTGTGTCCGTCTTGTCATCCTCATTCACGTCGTCGAGAGGCAAACCGATGAACTTACCATCAATAACAGCCTCAGAGTCATCGAAGGTATAACCGTCGGTATCTACGGCTCCCACGAAGCGGGCACCGCTGGCCTTAATACCATTATACAACTCACCGATGCCACCCACGAAGGTGTCACCATAGCTCTCGCAGTCACCACAGCCGAAGAGGGCGATGATCTTGCCTGAGAGGTCAGCACCCTGAAGCACCTTCAAACCGTCGTACCAGTCATCCTGCAACTCGCCAGCACCCCAAGTTGAAGTGCCAAGGATCAGGTTCTGGTTGTTGTTCACTACATCGGCTGTGAGATCCTGCACGTTGATGGCCTCACAACCTAATTTCTGGGCTATCTTCTCTGCGATAGCCTCGCACGTTCCTGTCGAGGAACCGTAAACTACAATTGTCGCGTTCATTTCTATCTTATCTTAAATGGCTAAAAATTCTGGGTGCAAAGGTACTATGAAAATCCCGACGGCGCAATACTCAAAACTGAGGTTTTTGCTGTCGGGATATGCAGTGTCTCTAATGAAACGGGATTAGCAAGAAGTAGGTATTATCTTAATATCTCTTCAACTTAGTCCATTCGCTGCCCTATGCTTTCAGGCATACTCGCATCCGCATGATGTCCTGAATGTTGCTGATGATGCTGATAATACCCAACGTCATCAGTAGGGAGAGACCAGTGGCAGCTATGAGACGGGACTTGTCGGCCAACGTTCAATCTTGCAGTAACTAATGCGCCTTTTTTGCGCTGATTTTTGCGCCGATTTTTGACCAAAAAAGTTGGTCTCAGACCAAAAAGTTGGACTTCGTCCTCCTTAAATGGGAAATCCGGGAACCCCTTTATTTACTGGAGTTTCCCGGATTATCTACCTTGGGTGCCCAGACGGACTCGAACCGTCGACATTCAGAACCACAAGCAAGTTGTCTAATTGCCTAGAACCCCTGTATTTATCGGCGTTTCAGCGAGCGGCAATTGTGTCGCTCCTTACAAATTGTTCTTATCACACTTTATCGTTTGTCGGGAATGCCATAGTCTGGCCAGCGTTCCTGCGGATAGTAGCCCTTCAGAGTCTTTTTCGACTCGGCATAGGATGCTTTGACAAGGGTCATTAGGTCATTCATTTTCTTTACCTTAGGAGTCAACTCCTCACGCAGACGATCTACCTCGGCATTGGCTTCGGAGAGCATTGCCACAGTCTTCTCCATCTGATCGAT
>Ga0247611_10009584_pt1 | contig 11606 bp, 14 predicted proteins | sample 177DNAGHGhighgp2_FD_192422 | JGI IMG/M metagenome (GOLD analysis project Ga0247611, IMG submission 192422) | Sheep rumen microbial communities from Palmerston North, Manawatu-Wanganui, New Zealand - 1770 DNA GHGhigh gp2 | ecosystem: Host-associated > Mammals > Digestive system > Stomach > Rumen... | reverse complement strand
AAATTATAAAGACGACAACGTGTCGAAAAATGTCGAATTCCCCTACCCTATAATGTCGAATTTTGTCGTGTCGAATAATGTCAATTTTTGTCGTCAATGACGTGTAAAATATTTGTAAAATAAATAATAAAAATATATTTGTCAACTAAATACATAAAATACTTTGTCAACTAAATACATAAAATACTTTGTCAACTAAATACACAAAATGCTTTGTCAACTAAATATGCAAAATACTTTGTCAATGAAATATCAAAAATACTTTGTCAATATAATAACATTTTTACATTTTTGATTTGTCGATATATGTCGATTAAAATGTCGAATATTGTCGATAAGATTATACGACTGTATGTCGATTTTTCTTTACAAAGTGCGTAAAATTTGATATAATAAAGAGGGGTACAAAATCATGACCCCAGTAAAATTGAAATAAATTTTACAAGTTGACAACTAGATAAAAAAGCGAGGTATTAACAATGAAAAATAATTCTATTATTATCAACTACTTTATGAGACATCACAACGGAAAAAAACATTTATTTGTAATTAAAAATAATTCTTTAATTGCTATCATATTTAAAATTGATATTCTACAAATTGCAAATGGTTATATTATGATAGCATATAAAGATATTACTTTCTTTATTGATAGTGATGCAAAGGTTGAAATACATTAAAATCTTAGTGTCTAGGGCATAACAAAACGTTGTGCCTTATGACTAGGGTTTTAAGTCCCTAGAGAATAGAGGAATTTTTATATGACAAAACAAATTAAAAAAGTAGGTGTACCTACACAAATCAAAAGACAATTTAAGGAAGGAGTTAATGAAATTCAATGTCTATTTAATGGTCGTGAAATCACATTAAAGCGTGGTGCTAACAACTACACTTTTGAAAGTGACAATGCAACCGACGAACAACAAGTTAATGTTTTCTTAGGTCGTGAACAATTAACAAATGGCGGTGTTATGGACTATGACATTTTTAACAAGTCACTAGCAAAGCAAATCAAATCTTTAAAAGTTGGTGAAACACTAACAAAAGAAATTGACGACGTTATTCTAACATTTACAAATAACGGTGTTATCACTTGTGTAATGTCAAGTCGTTACGATTATGTATTTATCGCTAATGACAACGATTATACACTTGAAAGCATTGACTAGTAAAAATTAAAAAGTGTTGACGGGTTGAAATATACCCGTTGACATATTGTATTATTTGTAAAGTTATTGACAATTAAATTTTACTTGTCAGCAACTGTCGAATTTGTAAAGTTAACAACAATTAAATTTTACAGGTTAGCAACAAATAAATTTTGCTTGTTATCAACAAAAATTTTCATTGCTATAATGATATTAAAATTCTCGCTTTATTATATTATATATTTTACATAGTTGATAACTCAAAAATTTAGATGGGGTGGTAAAAAATCAAATTTAGATTTACCCCTCCACCCCCTCCTACATGGGTTTAATAACATATTAAAATTTATATTTAGGAGGACAATAAAATATGTTAAGTTTATTAGTATTCAAAAAAGGTTATAAGGGTGTAAATGAAAAAGGTAAGGAAATAGCGTATGATAGATATTTTACGTCAGAGCCAGATGGTTCTTTCAAGATGTCAGCAACATTAACTAATGATTTCAAGGACAAGTTAGAAGACCTTGAGGTTAACTTTCCAATTTTAGTTGAGTTAGACGAAAAGAAACACGATTACTTCTTCGTTAAAGATACTTTTGACAATGAAAGTGGTGAGGTTGACAGTATTTATAAAATTGTTATTAGCAACGCACAAACTATTTCTAATGCCGAAGTAAAACAAGTTTCTTATGAAGATGCTAAAAAGTTCAATATGGAAAGAAAGAATAAGTAAGTCATTAACAGGGAGTAGTCATAGTGCTACTCTCTTTTTATTTTAGGAGGACAATATGAAAAATTATAAGTATAATACCATCAGACCAGAAGTGCTTGAATATCGTGATACCATTTTTGATGTGAACGAATTAGGTCAGGTAGGAACAACTGAATATGCAACTAATGTAAAAAGATATTTTAACCTTGGTGATGTAAATATTGATTTATTAAGTAAGATGGAAGACCAAACTAAAGCGTATGATATCTTTAGTGATTATGCTAATCGTGAACAAAAGATTATTTCAGGTGAATATCTTGACGAAAGATTAAAAACATTGGAATACAATTTTGATGAGTTTATAACTAAATATTTAGACGCATCTGATAAAGATGTAAAATATATTCGTAATACCATTCAAAATGCTGGAGGTAAGAAATTAAGATTATTAAGTGATATAGGTAAAATAATGAAAGATTATTATACGCTAATTAAATCAATAGGTAATCTACACGACGAAGATGCTTTGGTTGATGCTCAGGAAGATGCTCTCGGTAGAATTTTTGATACCTTTGACGATTGGGGTTTCTAGTTATGGAGACAAAGTGGGTTGTAGCAGACTTTGAAACTACAACTGAGAACTTTTATAGACAATATGGTTATACTAAGGTATGGTTATATGCTATTTCAGACCCACAAGGTAATATATTAAATTTTGGTGACAGTATCGAAAAATTCTTTGAGTATTGTAAGACTAACTTAAATAATTATATAATATACTTTCATAATTTAAAATTTGATGGCTCATTTATTTTGAACTATCTTATAAGAAATAATTTTAAAGAGAAACAAGATATAAAATATAATGATGGTAAATGCTATAATACTTTAATATCGGAAGAAGGTCAATTTTATTCTATAAAGGTGCATCTAAAAAGAGGTGTTACTATAACAATAAATGACAGTCTTAAGATAATACCATTTAAAGTTGAGAAAATCGCTAAAGATTTCAAATTACCTTGTCTAAAGGGAGAAATAGATTATAGTGTCTATGAAATAAATGATACGACATTGAAATATGTATTTAACGATGTAAAGATAGTTGCATTAGCATTGTCAGAGTTAAAACAAAATGGTTTTGTCAATATGACTGCAGCATCAAGTGCATACAGTTATTACATTTCTAAACTAGAAGATAGCAAAGTATTCTTTCCTGAGTTAGACTTAAAATTTCTTATCGAATGGCGTGAAGCATATCGTGGAGGTCGTTCACAGGTTAATCCTATATATGCTGATAGAGTATTAACTAATGTTGTTCGGTATGATGTAAATTCTATGTACCCTCATATAATGCGTAATTGTTATCTGCCAATAGGCAAACCAATTCCAATTAAGCATCGTGATACATATAAATTTGAGTTATACAAAGTAAATATTAAGTTTACATTGAAAAAAGGACATTTGCCTACATTATTAAAGAAAACTGTAATGTTTGGTGAACAGTCTTATTACACTGCTACTGACGGATTAGAAATACTGTATTTAACATCAATTGATTTCAAACTTGTTGAGAGACACTATAATATTGAATACTGTGAATTTCTAGAAATGTATGGTTTCATAACAACTAATAAATTATTTGTGGACTACATTGATTATTGGTATGGTATTAAAAATAAAGAAAAAGGTGCTAAGAAACAATTAGCAAAACTTATGTTAAACTCACTATATGGAAAGTTTGGTAGCAACCCTATGGGAAAGAGTAAGATACCATACTTAGACGAAAATGGTGTTCTCAAATTTAATAAAGGCGAGTTAGAGGAACGTAAAAAATATTATCTTCCATTAGCAATGGCAGTTGTATCTTATGCTCACTTAATAATTGATGATGCTATTGTAAGTACTGGCGAGGAAAACTTTGTTTATTGTGATACAGACAGTGTTCATACATTAGGGTCATTATCACCTGAATTAGTAGATGCTAAACAATTAGGAAAGTTCAAAGTTGAGGGAGTAGAAATAATTAGTAGGTATGTAAGACAAAAAACATATGTCTACAAAGAAATAAATGAAGAGGGTAAGGAAGAGATAAAAATAACTTGTGCTGGTATGAATGAATTAAGTAAAGCATACGCTATTGAAACTTATGGCGATACTATATTTGATAATTTCAAAGAGGGGTTCACAGTTGAGGGTTATAAGTTGATGCCAAAGCAAGTTAAAGGTGGGACAATTCTCGTAAAATCAAATTTCAAGATAAAAGAATTTAATAAAATATAAGGAGATATTAAAATGAATAAAGATATTAAGAACAAAAATTTAAAAGTTACAAACAGTTCAACTTATGGTTGTTGCAAATTGAAAGCAATTAAAATTCTTAGAAAGTATGATAAATTAACAATGTCATTGTTACTTCGATTTAGATGTGCTAATATATGGGAAAATAATATTGATTTAATAGTAGCACAATACAATGCGATTGAAAAAGATATAATTTTAAGATTTAAGGGTCTTAAAAGAAGATATGATACTATATTTAGAATAAAGAATAGACAGGAATATCAAGTAATGATGGCTTTATTAGATTATATGAATTTATTAGAGAAAGTGAGAGTAATTCCAAATGTTAGTAAAACAAAAAGATAAGGAAGTCGTTAAAAGATTTATTGAATGTGTCTTCAAAAACGAAAATGAAGATGTATATAGTCGTATTCAAAAAATATTTGGTGAGAGATTAGCACAAAAGGTTGACGAGGAAGTATTCTTAGCCTTTTATGATGCCACAATGAAAAAACAATTACACTATATAAAATATATTGACGTGTTAGAAAAACTATCAAGAAATTTAGATATTACCTTTGATGTTTCTTTTGAGGACGTAAAAGATTGTTTCTTTGGTTCAAATCGTAGCATATATACCGAGGACGACAAAAGGTATATTTATGAGTGATAAGAAAACATTAAAATTAAGTGAAGCAGTATGCAAATTAAAATTAGACTGTAATAAATATTATAATATTAACAAGATGCTGTCGTATAATAAAATGTTTAATGTTGTAATGGGTGGTAGAGGCATAGGTAAAACAACACAGTTAATGATATGGGCAGTTAATCGTGCTATCAAAAGAGGTAGAAAATTTATCTATGTCAGAAGAAATGTCAATGAATGTAAACAACAAAAGAATTTACTGTCTAAGTATCTGGATTTTTGTAAATTCATTGGAGACGGTAATTCAGGTGGTGTATATATGTATGGAGATGACGTGGTAGGGTATTTAAAATGTTTGTCAGTGTCAGCAGATTATAAGTCTGTTGACTTTGACGACGTTGATTATATTATCTATGACGAAGCAATTTTAATGCCAGGTCAACCAAAAAGATATTTGAAAGACGAAATAACAGTTTTGTTAGAGTTCTTATCAACAGTATTTAGAACTCGTACTGACTATAAAGTTTTTATCATTGGCAATAACCTTGATTTCTTCAATCCATATTGTAGATATTTTAACGTTCACATATTCAATCGTGTTTTCGTTGGTGAGGAACTATACATAGAATACGCTAACAATAGCGTTGCTTTAATGGAGGCTGAGAAGGAAACACCTTTATACAAGTTGACAAAAGGCACAACTTATCACGAGTATCACTATGCAAATGCAGTATTGACATCAACTGAGAGAAAAACTGTTAAACTACAAGGTAATGAAAAATATATGTTCAGTATCGTTATAAATAATTATACGTTATTGTTCTATAAAGTTCAAAACGACACTATTACAGTTGAATGTAAAAATAAAATTCTTGATAATAACAAAGCGTTTGTTTTAATTGATAATGGAGAATTAAATTATTACTTTAAGAGAGAGTTTAAAGCCTCTTTATATTATAATTTATTTTTCTACTATTATGGTAGACAACTTATGTTTGGTGTTACTCAAGATGCAAATTCTTTGGTAGATATGCTATATGAAACGATTAAATAAAAACAGACTAGAGATTTTTGTCTCTAGCCTTTTTATTTTTTGCCTTACGGCATAGTAGAATATAATATCGCTATATTGGATTTCGTTCCTGACCTCGTCTTCCGACGGTGATATAGTCTTGTCATATAGTTGAGATTTTATATCACTACTTTTGTGGTTAATACCACAGTAAGAAACCTTAAGATATTCTCCTAAGATTTCCTGTCTGATATTAACTATAATTCAGTAACTGTGTCTGTAACTGTAGTTGTTTGTTGATATAATGTTCCTGTATTTGCTACTACACTACCATCGCTATCTAAATATTTACCAACAATGTCAATGCCAGTTTCTCTAACAGTCATATTATCAAAATGTACTAACCATTGAAAATCTGAATTTAGAGTATCAATTGATACTGCCTTAGTGAAAATATCATTTGTAATACCAGCAAAAGTTGTAATTGGTGTATTATTAGATAAAAGAACCTTAATATAACATTCAGTTCCACTATCACTATCAATAGCCTTAATATTGTGCATATACAACTTAGATTGTTTTCCGTTAGCAACATCTAATGCATTTTGTGCTGTTGTCTGAGCAGTTTGTGCTGCTGTTGACGCACTGTTTGCAGTTGCTTGTGCTTGAACTGCTTTACCATCTGCAGTGGCAGCGGCACTTGCGGCGTTACTAGCCTTTGTATCTGCTGCTGATGCTGCCTGACTTGCTTGAGTTGCTGTTGACTGTGCAGTTTGTGCTGCTGTTGACGCACTGCTTGCAGTTGCTTGTGCTTGACCTGCTTTTGCGTCTACGCCGTTAATTACGGTTTTGACTACACCTAATACTCCTTCTAATGTTTGTTCTGTAACTAATTTTGTTTCCATACGTTAATCACACTCCTTATCTTTCTAGTATGGACTCTGCTAATTCTTTACCCTCGCTAGCAGACATTAAATGATAATCAGCGAGATTTGATAAATCTCCTACAATACTAGTTAAATAAATTAACTGTTGTAAAACTGTAGGGTACTGTTTGAGGTTCTCAAGTAAAACTTCTTTAGTCATTCTATTCCTCCTTGTTGTCTAGTTTTTTAATTTCTTCAATACCGTCATTAAAAGACTTTTCAACATCTTCAAATTTCTTTTTCTTTATAGAGGTATAAATTTTATATCCTGTGTTCCACAGAATTCTAGCAATATTTAATACTAATAAAATTATACCGAGAATATTGTCGATGTTTTCTAGTGACCAACCTATACTGAAAACAGATAGGACATAGTCACCTAATTGATGCATTTTCATATCAATATACTTGCAAGAAACATACACTAAACTTTTCTGCAAACTCACTGTAAACGTTTCTTAACTTTTTCATATAATTAAATTTTTGGTCTACAACATTAGCACCACCTGTTTTAGTTATTAACGTTGAATCATTTGCTGTTATAGTATTGTTTCTATGTTCCTCCTCTCTATCTTGATTAGTTTTAGTTGTTGACATACTTCCTGAACCTGCTACACCAGCAGTAGTTGTATTGTCTTTTGTTTGTTGTGAAGACATATAACCACTAACACTATCAACCTGTTTATGAGGTAGGGCATAATTTTTATCTACTGTGTTATCATTAGTTGTAGTATCTCTATGTCCTGAAGATGTAACATCTTCTGTTTGTGTTATATCATTAGATTTATTTGTATTGTATAATTCATTTCTATCTCTTACATTAGTCTCACTAATTGTTTGCTTATAACCATCTAAATAATTTATTTGTTGTTCATAAACATCAATTAACTCTTGATAGTAATAAATATTTTCGTCATATACATCTTTTAGAAATTCTATGAACTGTGCAACGGTTTCTCCACCTATTTCACATTGATTGAATTTTCCTTTGAATACAGTTAATAGTTTTTCTGTTTGTTCAGGTGTCTTCATTTGAAGAATGTCTAAGGCATTAGGACATAACTTGAGAACATCTCTTAATTTTATTGTTGCTGTAGCATTATTGTTTTTCAATATTTCCAGAACTTCCTGATTTGTCATCTTTACCATCTCCTTCTTTTAAGTTGCCCATAGACAATCTTTGTTGCTCTGCTAACTCGTCTATTTTTCTTCTTGTGAAAGTACGTTTTGTTTCAATTAGTTTGATATTTGTTCCAAACTTTTTGTTAGCCTCATTTACCCATTTTGTTCTATTGTATAACAATTCCTCATAGATAAAGTCAGTATATTCATTTTGTGATTGTACCTCACCTACTAATAGACGTTCTCTTTTTTGAGTGTTAGTACCAGCAATACCCATAGACTGTAATGTAAAGTTAAAATAATTCTTATATAATTCAATTAACTTTTCAGGGTCTATTGGTAAATCAATATTAAATTGTTCAAATTTACCTTTTAAATCACTTGTACCAACAGCGAAAGGTTCACCATTTATAGCCTTTTTAATTAACTGATTAAATGATGTAATCAATTTCTTATCTCCTACGAACGTTGCAGGAAGTCTTGCTACTGTAAGATTTGCATCTAATGTGGTCTCAACCTTTGTAATATGCTCAATCCAAGCCATCAATGTTATAAATGGGGGTATATCAAGTTTATTGTCTTTAACTTTGACAATATCTTTTTTATTTACATTCTCACCTAATAAAGTTCCTGATATGGAATACAAATCATATGTTAATGGTAGATTATTGTGGTCTAATGTGTTAGCAACGTACTTACATAACACAACTCCTAGAGAAGGACTTTTATATAAACATAAACAATTGTTAAAGCATATGATAGGCTCCATCATATCAGGTTCGATAATATCTTCAATATTTTCATAGTTAAACATAGAAGTTTTTACATCTATAATATCTTTGAAAAATCTAAAGTCTATTAACTTGTTTTCAAGCATTTCTTTGTTGACATAATGATTTAAATTGAGTAAATCATAATAACTCATATCATTTACGGGTTTAGCCATTTTTTCACCTCCTAATCAATAATATATTTCTTTTCAATGTTATCGTAAGTATAAGAACCTATAACACCTGTATCTGCTACGTTCCACATACGAATACCATTTTCAAGTCTAGACCTAATATTATTTACAGTTTCACTATCTTGCAAAATATTTAATGTTACTGAACAGTCTGACATTTTAATTACATTGTAATAATATCTTATGTTCATATCGTCAAATAAACTATTAGAAGATATTGTTTCTTTAACTTTATAACCGATACTCTCGACTAAATCAGACACATTTTGTATATCTTTTACCATATCAATTTTAATTATAGGTGTTATGTTATCAAATAATACATCAGATGCATAGCCTCCTATTTGTCTAACTTTATCAGGTGAATTTTTTAAATCACTGTATTTAATTACATTTTTAACGAGAGCACCACTTCCAACTGCAACTCCAACAACAGGAGTAGTTGCTATTCCACTAGCAATACCTTTTACAATAGGGTCTAAAACAAATTTTCCTGCCGATAATGATGCTTGATTTTGTGACATATATGATTTCCAAGGGTTACTAAAGAGTTCAAGTGTCTCAGGTGAATCACAAGTTAATAATGTTAAGTTTACATCATTTTTAACATCACCTATACAATAATTTCTAGTATTATTGATAATATCATTATAAATTTTAACTGCGAATACATCACTATTATATAAAAATAATGGTATTTCATTTGTATTATAACGTTCACCATATAATATTTTAATATATTGATTATCTAATAAAAATGGTGTATATTTATAATTTCTTGGCGAATATTTACTGTTATTTTTTTCAAAAATAGCGTCTGTTTGAAATTCAGGCACGTACCAATCTAAAGTACAATTAAATATAAGCAACTCTTTTTTAGAGCCGTCAATATAAGGTGTAAATACTATTGCACTAGATTCAGGTAATATTGTCAAATTATAATCAGTAGAACCCTCTCTGACTTCATATGTATATTTAACACCAAACTCTTTTAAACTTCTATGGTATGTCCCCATATAGCACCATTCGTCGTCAATTAAATTAAGCTGATTAGTAGGATTAAAATCTTGATTGGCATAACTATATTGATAAATAGGCACACCATTTAAACTTATAAATCTTATTACACTATAAAAATGAGAACGAACTGTCTTACCGTTTAATTTTTGAGTTGTAGTACCAGAATTTTTTCTAATTTTGTATAATTCAAATTCAACATCGTCGTCAAACTTTAATTCCTTATAAGAATAATTTACAAACTCAGACTCTGAGAAGTTTTCACGCTCATAATTACGGTTAATTCCAAGTGATGACCACCTATCAATAGACTTACGCTCAAGTTCACCTACAATTTTTGCTATATTAAACATATAAGTTTGTATTGAGTCAATATTAAGTGTAAGTTTCCATAGATTTTCATTTTCATAATTAATACTACCAATAAAGTAATAATAATATTTGTTATTATAATATAGGGACACATAGTTTATTGCTTTATTAAGATTTACATCTTCACTAGAAACTTGTAATTCAACGCTATTATGAGGAGGATAATATGCGTCATCGTCATAGGAAACTACTTTTTTACTATCAAAGTAATTTTCTTGCTGTTGTTGGTTCTCGAAATAAAGCGTATCAATTTCAGTTAAACCTTCAACAAAGTAAAAGTCAATTTTCATTATAGCGTCTCCTTTCTTTAGTTACCAGCAGGTTCAGTTGGCTCTTCTGGTGTTTCTACTGTTTCACTAGGTAGTACAACTTTGTAAGCCTCAGCGTTATAGAAATACTTAAATGAAATGACCTCCCATAAGTTCATATAATGGTTAGTATATTTACCTTTTGGATTGTATATCATACCACTATCGTCAAGTGCTACGTGACAGTCAAAACATCTTCTGTCTAAGACAACGAAACCTAAATCTTCGCCATTTACAGTTCCGTCTGAGCCTTTGACACGGAAATCTTCAACGATAATAATTTTCTTAATTAAATCTACCTTAGATAAATTGAATACACCTGTTAAGAAATCTAAATTAATACGATTATATAAATCTCTACGAATTACTAAAATCATATCGTCTTTAGATGTTGCGTTCATTAAACCTAAAGCATTATGTATTGTTGAAGGTAATTCAAATGATGATGTTACATCAATAATTTTTTGAGTTAACGCCTCTGCAATTTCCTTCTTTGTAGTAAGTGTTGAAACATCTAATGTCTTAAATTGCTTTCCTGCATAGATATTAGGATTGTTTAACATTGATAGGTCAGCAAAATATTCGTCAATGTTCTTACCAGCAGTTAATGACTTTAATATTGCACTTACTAAATTCATAAAGCCATACTCATTTAGACAAGCACGTCTTAATAAAGTATCGTGAATAGTAGCCTCATATTGCATTTCATAATTGATAGATGCGTATAACACCTTAACATCGTTAATCTTCTTAACAAATGGGTCTGTAGCGTCTTTATCAAATGTATAACCTTTTGGTAATTCAACGAAAATATTTTCGATAGTGTCACCATAATTAATAGGGAAACCGTAGAACTTCTTAAATGGATTTTCCCAACCAAATGTATCTACAGTTTGGTAACAAATCTTATTGATAAGTGCAGATAAGAATTGATTTGCTGTTGCTCTGAACTCATCACCTTGTTGTGTCTTTAAATTTTCAATGATTTCTTGTGGTAAACCAAGGTATTCTACCACTTCATTGTTTGTCATAATTTCATTCATTATTGTAAACTCCTTTTTAATTTATCTTGTAAATATTCTTTACGCTTTTCATT
>Ga0247611_10009583_pt1 | contig 11607 bp, 1 predicted proteins | sample 177DNAGHGhighgp2_FD_192422 | JGI IMG/M metagenome (GOLD analysis project Ga0247611, IMG submission 192422) | Sheep rumen microbial communities from Palmerston North, Manawatu-Wanganui, New Zealand - 1770 DNA GHGhigh gp2 | ecosystem: Host-associated > Mammals > Digestive system > Stomach > Rumen ... | reverse complement strand
TTTGGGGTATTGGGGATTGGGTTTTGGGAATTGGGGATTGGGGATTGGCCCCAATCCCCAATCCCCAATCCCCAATCCCCAATCCCCAATCCCCAATCCCCAATGTAATATTTATCTTTTCTAAATTATTTATATTTATTTAAAAAAAATAATTATTATTTAACTTAAAATTTATCATTAATTTTATATAAAAATGGAAATAGATGTTATCAGCTTAGGATCTTTTTTTGATCAGTCCTTGAGTGATGAAAATGAAAGAATGAATAAAGATTTAAGTTCATTTAATGAATTACTCTCAAATCCATTTTCAACTTATTTATTGCCAATATATAAATTCTATAAAAAGGAAGAAAAAATTGACGAAAGTATTCTAAGTCTTTCAAAGTTTAAAGAATTAAATATGAACAAAGTGAAAGAAGATATGCTTTATTATTGCTCTTCTTCAGATATTCTCTCAAAGTTAGATGCAAATAATAGAGAATATCTTTTTGGAGAAAGTGATTCAGAGTTCTATAATGACTTATCAGTGAAATCGTTTTTGGATAGACAAAACCAAATATTATATTTCCTTAAAAATAAAGATTCAGTCAAAGAAATAGTGAAGGATATAAAATTAGGCTATTTGATGGAATCATTTAAAGAAAAAACTAATATTATTTCTTCTGTAGAAAATGAAGATTTAAATCAAGTAAATAATATTTTAAACGCAATTCAAAAAGCAATGACAATTCTCATTAAAGAAAAAAACAATATTAATAATAAGGATATTCCAATAAATATTTTAAATGATATTAATACCAAATTAAAAAATAATAGAAATAAAATTGATAAAGTCAGAAAAGAAATGTATATTATTTTAGAAAATAATTTAATTATGCTTATAGCATTAATTGAAAGAATTTTTGGTAAAGATGAAGGAAAAATGATTGAATGCTTCAATGTATTTTTAGATATGATAAATAATATTAATTCAAATAGATTATTATTCATGATATTCCAATTACTATATAAATATAAGAGCATCTCAAATAAAATAAAATATGATACAAGTCATAAATTAAGAGGTGAAGAATCTATTGATTTTGAAGAGATAATTAATCAAATGAATAAATGTAATGTATTAATTATAAGTGATTTAGATGAATTTAATAAATCTAATGGATATAAAAAGAATGAAGGAAATGAAAATATCTCAGATAATGATATTTGGACTGTTAATAATAAGGAAGAATTGTTTCTATTCACCAAGTCAAAAAATGAAAATAATATATATTTTTATAAAATTAATATAAGAAAAGAAGGAGAAAATAATAAAATTATAAGCTTTAGTAATATTGAATTAAAAAGCAATTCAGATGAAAAAATAATAGATATAAATATAACAATAAAAAATGATTTAATATTTGTATGCTATTTAATTCAAAAAGAATTAAAAAATGATAAAAAGGATAAAGACCAATTCCAATTTGCTTTATATTTCAATATATATTCAACTTCTATGATACAATTAAAAGAAGGTTCAATTATATTAGAAAATTTAGAATCAGCAAACTTACATTTATATTCAGACCAAAAATATATATATATTATATCAGATAAAGACAAAATTTTCCTTTTAAAAAAGAATTATTTAATGAATAGTTTCAAATATACTAAATATAAAATAAATTCAAATATAAAAGACGTTTCTATTGATAAATATAGATATCATAATTGCTTTAATATAAATAATTATATCTTATTAGAAAATATATCTGATAAAGAAGAAGGACAAATGGTTTTAGCAGAATTTTCAAAAGATGGTGATGAATATATTTTAAATATTGCAAATTTAAAAGGCTCAATTCTAGAAAATGATGAAAAAGATCTGATTAAATATAAATTATCTTATAATGATAATATTCTCTTAATGACTCAAATTATACTAAATTCAATTTCAATATCAATACCTGATTTCACAGTAAATAATTTTATTGATAAAGGATTTAAATTCTTACTCTTTGACAACACTTCATTTAGTGTTATGGATAATAATAGAGATTTAAATAGCAATAGTTCAGTATACATAAATTTATTAAAGAAATATGCTTTATTTGTTAACACTTATGGCAATTTTGATTTTTTAGAAAATGACAAGGAAAAACTCTTATTATCGTATCCATATTCATTATGCTTAAATATAAATATAAATAATTTAAATTTTGTTATAGAACAAGTAATATCAAATGATATAGATTATGACACAAAGATATATTACTTTATAATAATAAAAGAATTCTTATGCTGTTTATATAATACTAATAATATGAAAAAAGAACAAATTCAAAAATTAGTTGAATATTTGAAAAAATTCATTTTAGATATAGTTAATAATAATAAAGAAATCAAAAATAGAAAATATATTAATAGTATTTTAAAGGAAATTGTGTATATTTCATCTTACTTCAAAGAGGAAAATATTGTTGAAATAGCGGATGTCAAAAATATTATTAATAATAATGAATTGAGTCATAAGACCAAACTTTTGTTGATTGATTTATTAATTACACAACCTAAAACTCAACAATCTCTTGAATTATTTGAACTTATTTTAGATTTTGATAAATTTTTCTTAACTGAAGTTTTTGATGAAAATAAAAATAAAGATATTAAAATTAAAAATAAAATATTTTCTTCTTATTTTAAATTGTATAAAAATGTCATGAATAAGGCAATAATTTTAATGGATGTTTACTATCATAATAATAATATTGAAAAAAATCTATTAGAAAAGATTGTTAAAAATATTGAAGGAATATCAAACTCTTATAAGAATATTGTAGATTCTGAAATTTGTGGTATTCCATTTTTGTTCAATAGCACTAATTTTAATTTGCTTTATTTAATTATTGAAAACTTGCTTTTAAGTGAATCAATCAATAAGGATTCCAAAATTTTTTCTTCATTATTTAATGTGATGTCAACATTAGACAAATTAAATATAAATAAAAACTTAGAAAAAAGCATTGATTTAAATAATTTAATAGAAATCAAAAATTCATCAATTGAAATTGAAGATATTGATGAAAATAAAGAAGCAAAAAATAAAATTATTTTTAATGGAAAACAAAATATAATATTTAAAAATAATAGTATTATAGAAAGTGATCCAAATGATTATATGAGACTTTATTTGATAAAGAAAGAAGAAAAAGATCCTATTCAATTAAATTTAAAAAATTTATATGGTAATGTACACTATGGAGTTGATGGAATAGAGGTAATATTTCAAAATAATAATAAAATCAAAAGTCAATTTGTATTAAATGTTTTGCCTTTGAAAGATGTAAATGAATACTTAAAAGTTAAAAATAATGAAAATAATTTAATTATAAATTTACTTCAGAAAGCAATTTTACATTATTTTTTGTTCTTATTTGAAAAAGTTGAAGTAAAAATAAATGATTTTTTGAAACAAGAAAGTGTTAAAAAATTTTGTAAGTTATATAATACTGAATTTTTACAATATATTTACTTGAATAATATTGATATTGATATGAGTGTTTTTGATAAAAAAGAAAAAAAAAATAAGAAAAAAAAAGATAAGAAAGAAAATAAAAAGGAAGAAAAAAATGAAGATAAAAATAACGATGATGATGAAGATAAAGATAAAGATGAAGATAAAGAAGAAAATAAAGAGCAAATCTTATATAGAAGTAATCATTTAATTAATGAAATTAACAAATTTTTTTATTGTGAAGAAAAAAAGGAATCAAAGAAAAAAGAAAGTGACTTATCTTCTATAGAATTAATATTTGAAGAATTTATTTCATTATTTAATAAATTAATTATAAATGACAATAAAAATAAATTAAATTTTGATACTAAAATATTAGCATATAAAGATATTAATTTAGTAGATTCATCATTTATTAAATTAATTGAAAAATTTAAAGAAGATATATCAAAAAAAAATAAGCTTTTGGGTGCAATAAAATCTAATGATGATATAAATAAAATGATTTTAAAAATTTTCCTAATTATTATAAAGTATTATAATTACAATATGAAACTATTTAATTTAATGAGTGATACTAAGGATATATCAGCTAATGAAAATTATAAATTTTTCTATGATATATATGAAGAATGCTGCCAAATGAAAATGGTATATAATCAAGAAAAGAGCAGATTCATTGATGAAAAGTTTGAAGAGCAATCACAAGATTATATAAAAGTAACTATGGCTAAAATTGATTTTATATATAAAATTATAATTCCATCTTTTGATGAAAGTTTAAAATACGATAAATCAACTGTAAGGCATTTAATAAATTTAATCAAAGATAAAAGCTTTAGTCCTAAAGAGATAATTAAATATTATGAAATACAAAATTTGAATTGCACTATCAAAGTAATTGAATTACTAATTATTTCTAACTTACTATTAAATTTAAAAACAGAAGAAAATTTAAAATTTGTTTTATATATAATTAATAATAAGTATAATAAAAATAGTAAAGTAAATAATTATTCTATTTCAATGTCATTATTAGATTCACTTTATGGAGCTAATTATTCTAAGGTAGAACAAGTTAAAAATCACTTTCACCTTTTAATAGATATAATAATTGATAATTATATATTAAATAAAAATAATTTTGATAAATTTGGTATTACAACAAAAATATCATTGTATCAAAGTTTATTATGGAAATATAAAGGAAGGGATTTCAATATTTTGCCTAAAATAATAAATTGCTTCGAGAATCTAAAAGGCAGTGAATTAAACACTGATAGTAATAATAATGATAATTTATTTAAATTAGAACATGAAAAAGTATTTAGAATAAACAATTATAATAATAATTCTTTTAATATTATGAAATTTGAAATATTTAAAATTATTGCAAGTCAAATAATTTCAAAAATAAAAGATACTTTAAACTTTGATAACATAATGGAAAAAGACAATGATCTTAAATTACAAAGAAGTATCTCAAAATTGTCAGATCACAAACTAATCATAAATTCCATAATATCATATTTTAGTTCTATTAAAAAAAATAATCCATTTTATCATGAATTAAACCTATTTTTCTATAAAAACTTTATTAATTCTCCTAAAATAATAGAACTTATAACAACTTCATTATCTTCTGAAGTTATACTGAAAATATTTGATATAATTTTCGATAATAATACTAAAGGAAATATTGATAATAAAAACATATTAACTAAATTAATATTATTAAAATTTCTTTTGCAAATATTGGACAATGTGAATAATGAAGATAAAATAGCTAACTTAGTTGATTGCTGTATGCAGTATGATAAAAATTCTTTTGATAATAATAATAGTGAATTTAATCCATTCATTTACTTAATCACAAAATTTAAATCTTTATTAAATCAGGAAGAAAACGATTATTTGAAATATTATTATTTTAAAATAATTTTATTATGTGTTAGTAAAATTGACATGAATAAATCAAACATAGATATAAAAAATATATTAGATATAAATTTATTGATTTCTTCAAATTACAATTTAAATCTAATTGAATCTAAATTTTTAATAAAGCATGAATATGGAAATAAATTCGAAGAAATTGCCTTGTTTTGCCCTATAGAAAATAACCGAATAGAAAAATCAGGTAATTTACTCTGTTATATAGATAATGATAGTATATTTAATTCTTATTTAAGTGATAATAATATTACACATTTTAATCACAAAGATTTCAAATATAGTCTACAACTGAATAAGTTATCTGAAAGAATATTTACTATTATGGATGAGTCATTAGATGGAAAAATAAAAAAAATTAAATGCATAGAAAAAAGGGATTTCAAAGATGTTATAATAATAAATAATAAAAGCAATAATTTATTCTATGACAATTATCTTGAAAAAAATTCAAGTTATATATATGATATTCTTATAAATGAATTAAATCAGAATAAATTAAATTATAAAGGAATTAACTATATACTAAAATTAATATATAATTTATTAGGAAATATATCAGTGGAAAATGCAGAAAAACTGATTAAATATATATTCCAATATATTAATTCCGAAGATGTAATTAATAACCAAAAAGAATGGGATTTTTGTTCTCTTGAATATTTTATAAATGATATGAATTATTTCCATTCTATTTTTGATGATTCTAATTTTAATTTAGTTAATGAGAATAAAAAAGAAAAAACTGAAATAAAAGATGAAAACGAAAATGAGAAAAAGTTGAACCTTGAATATCCTTTATTGCTAAGTTCTTTGTTTAATTATACCATAAAAAATAATGACTTATGCATTAGTTATAAATCAAATCATAAAATAAAAAATAACTTTATAAATGCTTTGAAAAAAGTAAACCAAATTAAAAATATGGAAAATAATAATGATAAAATAAATGAAATAAAAATGGATAATTTATCTTTTTATAAAGCACACTTATTATATTCATTCACTACAATCACAGATAATTCATTATTGCTAATTCAAAAATTAACAGTAGATCCAGAATTGATAAATATTTTAGATACAAATAAATTAAAAATAAAAGCTATTATTGTTCAAGAAATAGATAATAATACTGAACTTGATGAATATTTAAAAAAAATTTCAGTCCCAATTTATTCAGTTAGCTCAAGTTTATTTGATAAAATTATTTCATTTTTCGTTGAAGGATTTGGCGGGGAATATATAACTTCCAATAAAAGTGAAGAAGAAAAAGAATTGAATATTATTCCCATATATAAGCCAATAATGTTGCTTAATAATAAAAATAATGAAAAGTTTAATATGGATAAAAAAGAAGATATCAAATCTTCATTTTCTTATTTAGAAGATGACTTTTGTTTAGATATTCTTTTCGGAAATAAATTCGAAGGATTAAATGATGAGGAAAGAAACCAAAAATTACTCCAATATCAGAAAGACGTAGAAAAAAAATATGAAGAAGTAACTTTTGATTTACAAAAAGTCTATTGTTTAGAAAATGTTAAAATAAGCTATAGGCTCCTCTATGAATTATTAACCAAGGTAGATATTTTAAATAAAATAAATATTTCAGAATTAGATAAAAATATTGATAAAATTTTGGAAATATTTGCTTCATTGTGCAAAGAATATTATTTCAATATATCCAAAAAATTATCAGTAAAAAATGTACAAAATTTACTCAAAAAATATCTAAAATCATTAAATCCAGAAAATTCTTTCAGCAAAAAATGGCTACATTCTTTTATGAAAAGTTTCATAAATGATAATAAAGAAAATAAAATCAAAAATGGAAAAAATGATTCATCATTAGATTGCAAAGAATATGATAATTTATTATTTATTTTCAGAGATTGCAGTAATCTACTATTAGATGAATATTCTATAAATATATGCTTTGATAATATTAATGATATTTTGGAGAAATCTATAATAGACAATGGAAAGAATGAAAAAGACAAAAAAAAAGATAATTCAATTGAGTCTATTAATAATTATATTTATAAATTAAATAATAATAAACTTTTCAAAAACGAATTTATACCTTATTTCTTATATGAAATATCGAACGGAATGTATGACATTATTACTAATAATAAATTAAATTCAAAACTTCTTATAAAATGCTTCCTTAATAACAACTTTCATATTTCAATCATTAAATTTATAGATCATGTTATCCAAATAAGAAATTATTTACAAAATGAAAGTAATAATAGTTTAAAAAATAATACAATTCCTAAAGGTAAAACAGTATTAGTTCAATTTGGCTTTAAATATTTAGATATATGCTTTTATATATTTTTCAAAGAAAAAAAATATGATCTAATAGATTATTGGATTAAAAGCAATAATGATTTATTTTTATTTTATTCAAGCTATAAAATGCTTTCCACTCAAAGACATTATGAAGAAATTGATTATAGAGAATTATTATCAATTATTGCTTATGTATCAAATGCAGTTGAATGCTTTAATGAATCCCAAAATAAAAAAGACAAAAAAGATAAACTATTTAAAATGAAAATGAACTGGTTCAATAAATTAAATTTAAAAAATGAAAAAAATATATCAATATCATCATTTTCATTTGATGGCCTCAAATCAGATAAAGATAAAATAAATTATAAGAAATTAGCTATTTTTGCCTATAATAAAGAAACCAAGAATTATTGCTTACAAGATATAATAGACACTTCTGATACAAGTGAAATGAAAAAAAATTTAAAGGATTATATACAAGCTTTTAATACTGAAGAAATCTATTTAGTTCCAATGAATAATATTTCTACGTCTTTATATGCTTTTGGCAGTAATTTTAATCATGCTTTAGGAATAAATGGAATATTAGCCAAATTTTATGATAAGCCTAATAAATGTGAAGGATTGCCTGCAAATATTTGGAATATTGGCTATGGAAATAACTATTGCTTAGCCTTATCTGAAGATAATCAGATATATGCATGTGGATGCAATAAAGGAGGAGGATTCAATTCAAATCCTAGGCGTATATTTACTAATAAGACAAGGATTAATGAAGTTGATGAAAACTCAGAAAATAATAAAAATAAATATACTAACTTTGCAACTGGAAACTGCGATTCAAGCTTATTAATTGATGAAAATGGAGATTTATATGGAATAGGAAATAATGAAAAGAAAATTTTTGGATTAGATGATAAAAAATTAAAATATCCAACTAAACTAAAATTAAACGTATATAAAAGAAATAATGATGATAAAAAAGAAGAAGAAAATAAAATAAAAGAAAAAGAAAAAATAGGAAAAATTAAATCTATTCATATAGGATTTTATAATTCTTATATAATAAATGAAGAAGGTTTACTTTTTGGTATAGGAAATAATAAATCTTTCCAAATTTCAGAAGAAGATATTGAATCATATAGTGAATGGAAAAATATACCTTTGCCTACAAATTGTGTAAAATTTTTGGATTGTGCAGTAGGTGAAAATTATATAATATGCCTTATACAAGATGAAAATGGAAATAATAGAATTTATGCTCAAGGAAATAATAATTTCAGTCAATGTGGAGTCTATAAAGGACAAAATGATGAAGCAATTCATAGCTTAACTATATGTGGTAATACCGGAAATATATCATTCAAAAAAATATATACAAGAAATAATCAAAGTGCAGCAATAACTATCGATGGAGATTTATATGTATGGGGGAAAATACGTTACAATAATAATACAGAAGAAATATATAATTATCCTACATTAGTTTTATTTGATTCAGATAATAATAAAAAAAGGGACAATAATATTTCAGATGATAATGAAAATAGAATAATCATAAATGAAAACATATTTGATAATAAAACAATAGTTGATGAAGTTGCAATTTCTTCTTCTCATATTTTAATTATAGCAAGAAAGTATGAAAATGGCTCATATGTAAGAAAATTATTTGGCTTAGGAGATAATTCAAAAGGAGCTTTAGGCCTTCCAAATGGTGAGAATAAATCAGAATCAAATAATAGCATGATAAAAGAAATACCTTTATTTAATGAAAAAAATCAAAAGTTAATTCCTATTAAAATAACTATTGGAGAAAATAAATCATATATTTTATGTGTTAATGAAGAAGATTTAGTGCAAGAAATAAAAAGTGCTGAAATAAAGGATGACAAAGAATATAATATAAATATTGGAAATATTTCTTTAGATAAAATAAGCCAAAATCTTCTTAATTTCTATACCTCAAAAAATTTGGATAAATTTATAAATCTGTTTAGAACTGTATCAAACAAAGTATTAACTGAATTCATTGATGCTATTGATGAGATAAAAGCTTCATATAAGAAAAATAGTGAAAAAGAAGCAAATACTAGTTTCTCCATTTTCTTTGATTATATAAAAAATCAACATACAAAAGAACTCCAAAAAATATTTATTCAAAGCAAATCAGATGATAAAAATATAAATATAAATCAAAAACAAGAATTAAATTCTCTATTTAATTATCTTAAATCACTAACAAAAATAATTACTAATGAAATATTTAAATTTTGTTCAACCAACGAAATATCTGAATATAAAGCTTTCCTTCAAAAAGCAATAGGCAATAATATCTCATATTTAAGTGCAGAAAAGCGTCTAGAAAAATTTGAAGAGTTATTAAGTAAAAAAGTTCCTAAAAGAGGAACTGGCCGTCGTGCTGAGGTTGATAGGTTTAAAGCAAAAGCATTTTATGATAAATTTAATGAAGATCAGAAAAATCAAACACCAGATTTAGAATTTAATAAAACTATTTTTGGACAAGTTTATCAAACCTTTGGGAAAACAAGTGGAGATGAATTCTTTATTCAAAAGGGAAAAAGATTGTTTATAGTATGCTTAAAAAATGAATATGCAAGTGATTCAGGAGGTCCTTACCATGAAGTCATATCTGGAATTTGCCATGAATTACAAAGTGATTATTTGAATATGTTTATAAAAACTCCAAACAACAAGCATGATATAGGCTTTCTTAGAGATAAATATATTCCAAATCCTAATGCTACTAGAGAAATAAATGAAAAAACTTATGAATTTTTAGGAAAAATAATGGCTAGTGCAATTTCATCAGGGGAAGTCTTAGATTTAAATTTGCATCCTGTGGTATGGAAAGGATTACTTGGAAATGAGATTAGTTTTTATGATTATGAACTTATTGATTGCACTTATTTCAATTTGATAAATAATTTGGAAAAAGAATTAAAAAATTATGAGGAAAATACAACTGATTTAGATAATTTTGAAGATGTATATAAATTAAATTTCGTCATTAAAAATAGTAATGAAGCAGATATAGAATTGAAGCAAGATGGGGAAAAAATTCAAGTTAATTTACACAATTTAAAAGAATATATATCATTGTCAAAAAAAATGAGAGTTAATGAATTTATAAAACAAATTGAATATATTAAAAAAGGATTTAATTCAGTTATTTCCAGCTCAATTTTCCAGGTATTGAATTGGAGACAATTAGAAGAATTGGTATGCGGTAAAAATAAATTAGATGTCAGAGATTTAAAAAAAAATACAAAATATGATGGCTATAGAGAAAATGATGAAGTGATAAAATGGTTCTGGGAATGGCTTGAAGAATGTAGTGATCACGAACAATCTCTATATTTAAAATTTGTATCGGGTAGAACCAGATTACCTAAAGAAAAAACCTTTAAATATGAGCATATAATTGTGAGGAGTGAAAGAAATAATAATGAAGCTCTGCCGCATTCTGCCACTTGCTTTTTTACTTTGAAATTGCCTATGTATAAAGATAAAGAAACATTGAAAAAAAAAATGAAATATAGTATTTTAAATTGTGATGAAATAGATGGAGATCATTAAATAAATTTATTTCCTTTTAATATGATTTTATTAAATTCTATAATGTAATGTATAAAAATTAATTTATTAAAAATAATTAAAAATTTTTTAATTATTATATCAATTAATATTTAAAATTATTTTTATTAAATTTTATAAATATCCTATATAATGGGGATTGGGGATTGGGGATTGGGGATTGGGGATTGGGGATTGGGGATTGGGCCCAATCCCCAATCCCCAATCCCCAATCCCCCATCCCCCATCCCCAAACCCCA
>Ga0247611_10009582_pt1 | contig 11607 bp, 10 predicted proteins | sample 177DNAGHGhighgp2_FD_192422 | JGI IMG/M metagenome (GOLD analysis project Ga0247611, IMG submission 192422) | Sheep rumen microbial communities from Palmerston North, Manawatu-Wanganui, New Zealand - 1770 DNA GHGhigh gp2 | ecosystem: Host-associated > Mammals > Digestive system > Stomach > Rumen... | reverse complement strand
CGCCGTGTCGCTGCCCAATCCGCGGGAGCGCGACAGTGCCCATCCCACCAGCAAGATGCGCAAGATGCACAACACCATCAAGAAGCGCATGAACCAGATTGACCAGTTCCCCCGCGACGTGTGCGCCCAATAACCTCCTCATCAAACAACTTTTTTTCAAACAACTTGAACAACAATAAACAACATCGACAACAAAAAAAAGTTGTTTCTTGTTGTTCCATGTAGTTATAGTTGTTTGATTAATTCACCCGTCATCAAACAACTTGAACAACGATAAACAACATCGACAACAAAAATAAGGGTTTGTTTCTTGTTGCTCCACGTAGTTATTGTTGTTTGACTAATTCACCCGTCATCAAACAACATGAACAACGATAAACAACATCGACAACAAAAATAAAGGTTGTTTCTTGTTGTTCCATGTAGTTATAGTTGTTTGATTAATATACTGTTGTTTGACTAAGTTATAGGGTGCAGAAGAAGGTGACTAGGAAGGGGACCGAGAAATCCACCAGGAAACCGTGGAACAGCGACAGCAGGACGAAGTCCTGACCGCTGCATCGCGTGATGATGGGCAGCGTCGTGTCCATCGTGGTGGCCCCGCCGCAGGAGATGGGGGTGAGAGGACCACAGTACTTGACCAGCAGCGGTGCGCCCAGCAGGGTGAACACCTCGCGGATGATGTTGGCCAGCAGGGCAATAGTGCCCAGGTCGGGACCGCGATATTGCGTGATGAGAATGCTTGACAGGGAGTAGTAGCCAAAGCCCGAGCCCACGGCAAGGCAATCCGCCAGGCTGCGGTGGGGCAGCCCGATGGCGGCGATGGCCGTGGCCGCCAGGGTGCCGACGATGGTCATCACCGGCAGCAGCATCAACCGCGGATCCAGTTTGGTGAATGACTTCAGCAGGGTCGTGTTGTTGCCCACGGTCATTCCCACGCACAAGAGCAATGCGCACAGGGTCATGAAGCTCACGTTCCCATAGGCGTTCAGGTCGGGCAGCCAGTGCATCAGCCCGCACACGACACCCAGCGCAAAAAAGCCCACTATGATCAAGCTCCCCTTCATCTCATCCACCTGATATAGCTCTATCTCCTCCTGTTGCGCGACACCCATCGCCACAGTGCCCACGAGAACAGCACCGTGCCCGCAAGCCCGGCCAGCGACAGCCACAGGGCTTCCAGCCCCAGGCTCGTGATCCCCTCGATGACTTGCGGATTCCCGCCCACCTCGACACCCAGGAAGAACAGCAGCAGCCAGATGAGCACCGTCACTGCATGAGGCACGACCCGCAGCCGCCGTTTCCTCAACAGGAATCCGATGGCCATTCCACTGAGCATGATGGCAACAACCTTTAACATATCGCCCGCAAAGGTAAACAAATTATATCATTATTTCAAGTTGTTGAAGTGATAAGCACTTCAACAACTTGAGGATTAGAGATGAGTGAAGAAAAATGTTCCGATTTTTATGGATTTTAGTCGATTTCGGTCATTTGTCTTGTCATTGACGCACATTTTCACTACATTTGTCCGCTTTAATCAACTGGAATATGAGAAAGATAGTTGTTGTGATATGGGCCGCGGTAGCCTTGATGGCTTGTTCAAGCCAGGGCTATGAGGCTGAGCAGGAGGCCGTGGCTCAGCCACTGGACACGGCAGCTGTGGTGGAGGCGGTGAATGACATTTACCGTGACGTGTTCAACGTTTATGCCAAGGCTCGCAACATGTTGCGCCCCCTGCGCCGGGGCAGTATCGATGCGGAGTTTTGCAGCACCGATTGGAACCAATGGGTGCAGCGCGTGGTGGACTATGACAAGGCCAACAGCGAGGGCATGGTGGGCTTCTTTGACGCCGACTACTGGATCATGGGCCAGGATTGGCAAGACCTGTCGGTCAGCGACGTGCATGTCAAGTCATTGACCGACATGACCGCCACTGTGGCATTGCAACTGCACAACTGCGGCAGCGCGACCGATGTGTGCCTGGAGATGGTCTGTGACGACGGCAAGTGGAAAATCGATAACTTTATCGACGTCACCAACCATGTGGACTGGAAGGCCAGTATGAAAAGCTATCTGGAAGGAAATGAATAAATATTCAGGAAGATGAGAAAATTATTAGTGACGTTGACAGCGTGGATGTGCTGCGTCGTGGCAATGGCGGCTCCCGCCAAGCCCGGTGCCTTTACCCATGTCCAGAGCGATGGCAGCACCGTGACCCTGGAAATGCGAGGCATCGAGCGCAACCACTCGATGATGACCCTCGACGGGCTGACGGTGCAACAAGCCGGCAATGGCGACTATTGTTATGCCGTGGGCGGTGCCATGAGCGATGTGCTGGCTCACGATGCCGGCTCCCGTAGCATTCAGGAACAGGCCTTTGTCGCCACCTATCGCGAGCAGATGGCCCTGCAATCCGTTGCACGTCGCTCGCCCCGCCGCGAGGGTGAGAATGAATCGCCGCAGGTGCCCACCCTGGGTTCGCCGCGCATCCCGGTAATCTTGGTCAACTACACTGACGTGAAATTTGTCGATAACGACCCGGTTGCCACGTTCGAGAATCAGTTCAACGAGAAGGAGTATAGCAGTCTTCACTACTTTGAGGACCAGTCACGTGGCCTGTTCTCGCCGCAGTTCGACATCTTGGGTCCCGTGGAACTGCCTCAAACCCGCGAATTCTATGGCGGCAACATCCGCAAGTATGGCCAGGAGGTTGACCAGCAGTTGGGAACCATGATCTATGATGCCTGCATGGGCCTGGAAGGGGTGGATTTCTCTCAATATGACAACGATGGCGACGGCCTGGTGGATGTGGTTGTCGCACTCTATGCCGGCGTGGGCGAGGCCCAGGCGTCACGTTATGTCCCCGAGAGCGTGTGGCCCTGCCAGTGGGACATGCAGGAAGCCTACTCGTGGGATTGCAGCACGACGGGTCCGTTTGAACTCAATGGCGTCACCATCGACAAGTTTGCCGTTTTCAATGAGTTGGAAGGCAGCAACAACAACAGCACGCGCATCGATGGCGTGGGCACCTTCTGCCACGAGTTTGGCCATTGCCTGGGACTGCCCGACTTCTATGATACAAGAGGGTATTCCTACGGCATGAGCACCTGGGATGTCATGGACAACGGCTGCTACTTGAACAATGGTCACCGCCCGGCTGGTTACACCTCCTACGAGCGCCATTTTATGGGCTGGATGGACTTGACGATCCCCGAGGCTGATACCCAATACACCCTGGCACCGCTCAATACCGACCCTGGCACCGCTGTCAAGGTTATCAATGACGCCAATCCCGACGAGTATTACCTGCTGGAATACCGCGTCAAGAGCGGTTGGGACGAGTATCTGCCTGCTCAGGGCATCATGATTCTGCATGTGGACTATGACAAGAAAGCGTGGAATGACAACACGCCCAACAACGTCGCTAATCATCAGCGCATGACCCTCATCCCCGCCGATAACCTGCTCACGTCATCCTCTAACAGGAATGACTTGTGGCCGTGGGGCGGCTTGGATTCCTTGACCAATCACTCGTCTCCAGCAGCCACGGTTTATACTGGAGGCTATATGAACAAGCCCATCACTGGCATGACGGTGGACAGCGAGCAGCAAGTTGCTTCCTTCTGGTTCATGAAGGCTCCAGAACCCTTGCCTGGCGACGTGAATGGCGACAGAGCAGTCAACATTGCCGATGTCAATGCAGTGATCAGTGCCATCTTGAGCGGAGCGATGACAGGAGCTTGTGACGTGAATGGTGACGGCAGCGTCAACATCGCCGATGTGAATGCCATCATTGGCTACATCCTGAGTGCGCCGTGATAATATAAAAGAATCAAGTTTCTAAAGTGGCCAAACCACTTTAAAAACTTGAGGAAAACGGATATAGGAAAACGGATATAGGAAAATGGATGCGGATGAGTACACCAAGCGTCATGCCGTTGACTTCAAGAAAAATTTCTTCCGAAATCCCTAATCTGAACTCCGAAATCCTCAAATTTTGAAGTGTTTATCACTTCAGGAACTTGAATAATAAAGAAATAAGTCGCCGTTATTGGCATAATATCAAGCAGAAAGATGAAGCCTCATTTTTTTAACATCATGGCCGTCGTGACTCTGGCGGCAGTGTCACTGAATGTGATGGCTGCTCCCGTTGGACCCGATGCAGCCCAGTCCGCGGCTAACAGCCTGTTGAACCACCGCACCCAGGGAAGAACATTGCCGGCAAGCGTGACGATGAACCTTGCCCACGTGCAGCAGTCAGCCACTGTGGCAGGCTGTGTGGATTACTATGTGTTCAACGCCAGTGACGGCGGCTCGTTTGCCATCGTGGCGGGCGATGACCGTGCCACAGCAGTTCTGGGTTATGGCAACGGTGTGCTGGACATGAATCACTTGCCCTGCGGCCTGCAATGCATGCTGGAACAATACTCGCAGCAGTTGTCGTGGCTGGCAGCACATCCCAGTGCTGTAGTGGAGCCTGCTCCGCAGTATGTGCCCGACGAGGGAACTGTCTTGCCCTTGCTCACGTGCAACTGGTCGCAAAGCGAGCCCTACTATAACCTGTGCCCCACCAATGCCAATGGAGAGCATGCCGTGACGGGCTGCATTGCCACGGCAATGGCTCAGGTGATGTATTACTGGCGTTACCCCAGCACTTTGCCTGCCGTTAAGGGGTATAGGTACGAGATCTTTGACCTCGAGGACCTGCCGGCCTGCACGCTGGATTGGGACAACATGCTCGACCAGTATCTGGGTGAATATAACGAAGCCCAGGCCACGGCCATCGCTGTGCTGATGCGCTATTGCGGGCAGGCCTGCCACATGCATTATGGCATTGACGGCAGCGGCTCCTATATGTCCAACCAGCGTGATGCGTTGCTCCACTTTTCCTATCCAGGTGGCATCGGGAGTCGCAACAGGGACTGGTATCAGGCTAGCGAGTGGATTAGGCTCATGCGTGAAGAACTCAATGCGGGTCGCCCCATCCTCTATACCGCTCAGACTAACGGTGGCGGCCACGCCTTTGTCATCGACGGATGGTATAACGGCATGTTCCACATCAATTGGGGATGGGCAGGAACCGACAATGGTTATTTTGTCCTCGATGCCTTCAATCCCCCAGGCTATGCCTTCAATCAGGATCAGGCGATGCTCACTGGGGTGCGAGCCCCATCGGGTGCCGGTGGCAGCGTTGTGGAAGACTTTGACCTGCAGCAGGAAGGCATCTACTACAAGGTGGATGGAGACGAGGCTACAGTGGTGAGCAGGGACTCTCGATACGATTCCTATAGTGGAGAAGTCGTGATTCCTGCCCAGCTCAGTGTTGGAGGCCAGATGCTCACGGTCACGGCCATCGGCGACGGTGCGTTCAGGAATTGTACCCGATTGAGTGAAGTGGAGATTCCCTCCACCATTCGTCGCATTGGCCGTCAGGCTTTCAGGAACTGTTCGTGGTTGAAGCGTGTGACAATACCTGAGCAGGTTGCCACCATCGGCGAACAGGCATTTGCCCATTGTGTGTCCCTGGAGCAGGTGACGGTCCCCTCGTCGGTTAGAGCTGTGGACTATGACGCCTTTGAGGGCTGCTTGGGCTTGCAGCAGGTCGACATCAGTGATGCTGAAGCCTGGTGTACCATCGACTTTGCCAATCCCAATGCCAATCCCCTGTATATTGCGGGACGGTTGCTGGTGGGTAATCAGGAATTGTCCCATCTGACCATAAGTGATGCTGTACCTGTTGTAAAAAAATATGCTTTCCTGGGATGCACCTCGTTGCGCACGCTGCAAGTTGCTGAGGGCGTTACGGGTATTGACAAGTCGGCCTTCTTTGGCTGCTCGTCGTTAAGCAGCGTGTCGTTGCCATCCTCCTTGACGCGCATTGGCCGCTCGGCATTCGCTCTCTGCTCGTCATTGACCCGTTTGGAACTGCCACGGGGCTTGCAGTCGGTGGGCGGCACGGCCTTCACGGGGTGCTCTTCCCTGGCCACGGTAGTGGTGCCTGCCACGGTGACTGAGGTGGGGAGCAACGCCTTTAGCGACTGTGAGAGTCTGAATGCTGTACACATCGATGACTTGTCATCCTGGTGCCAGATCACCTTTGGCGACGAGTTTGCTAATCCGTTGCGTCTGGCGGGTCACCTGCTGGTTAATGGCGAGACGTTGCATTCCCTCACGATTCCAGCAGGAATCGAGGTCCTCTCCCCTTATTGCATGGCTGGGAATCTGGATCTGCAAAACGTTACCATAGCTGCCGATGTCATTGGCATAGCGGCAGGCTCCTTCATCAAGTGCCGCAACTTGACCCGCGTGTCGCTGGGGCAGGGTTTGCTCAGCATTGGCAATGAGGCCTTCAAGGGCTGCACTGCGCTGCAAGGCATGACCATCCCCAATCGGGTCGAGACGGTGGGTGACGCGGCGTTCAACAACTGTAGCTCGTTGCGTTATTTCGTCATTGGTGATGCTGTTAGGGCGGTCAACAAGGAGATGTGTGATGGATGCAATAGCCTTGACAGTCTGGTTATTGGTAAGCAAGTATCATCAATTGGCCGCATGGCTTTCTATTCCTGCCGTGCAATCAGGTCGGTGACCTGCCGTGCAGCGTCGGTACCACAGTTGACCGGACTGGCTTGCTTTAGCAACGATTGTTACAAGAATGCAACGCTCAAGGTGCCTGCATCGGCAGTTAACGATTACACCCAGGCCGATTATTGGAAAAAGTTCCAGCACATCGTGGGCATCCGCATCCATGATGACTTGCCTGGTGATGTGAATGCCGATGGCAGTGTGAACATAGCCGATGTGAATACACTGATCCAGAAAATATTGGCTGGCAGTCACGACGTGGGCTGTGACGTGAATGGTGACGGCAGCGTCAACATCGCCGATGTGAATGCCGTCATCAATGCGATATTGAGCAACTGATTTATTCCCAGTCCTCGATTTTGCACTGCCGCTTGGGAATGGCGCTGGAGAAGGTGAGCCCCGTGCGGCGCTCGACCTCGGCAACGGTGACGGCATGCTTGGCAATGCCTCCAGGGCTGGGACGATTGTCGTAGATGAAAGCGATGGCGCGACCCTGGCTGGGGGCATAGACCACCTTGAAGAAGGCGTCGGGGACGGCGATGTTCTGCTTGTTCTTGCCAATCATCTTGGGGCTCTTGCCCATGATGGGGCCGGTAAAGACCAGCAGACACTTGTCGCGCTTGGCCCAACGGTGCACCTTCTCCTCGAGCACGCGCCAGTGGTCATTGTTGAGTTTGGTGTCCTGCGGGCACATGTTGGTCATGTAGAAGCATTGTGCCATGGCGGTCTTGTCCCAGCGCATGTCCATCGCGGGGGCCATGTGGCCACGGCTGTAGCCGCTGCCGCGGTATTCCCAATTCTCGGGGCAGGTTTTGACCTTACCATCGCGGGCATAGTTGTAGCTCTTGCGGTTCTCATGCCCCGGAGCATCGCACATGTTGACCATTGTCGCCGTCAGTTCATAGGCCACGCAGTTGGGAATCCTGAGAGTCGGATTATAGTTCACGCGGATGCTCTGGTAGTTCAAGACCTCATTGCTCATCCCCTTGGGGATGCCCACTGCCAGCAAGTGATTAGTGCCCTGCCGTGATGTCGTGCTTGAGGTGGTGGTGTTGCCAATGGTGGGAACGCTCGTCAGGCTTGAAGCCGTCGCCAGCTTGAAGGGCTTTTGGCATTTATTTGATTTCTTCTTGTTCTTTTTCTTGTCTTTTTTGGCCTTCTTCTTGGATTTAGCTTGGACACACCACTGCGTGGCCAATGCATCATCGCCCATTACCTGTGGAGGCAGCATGCCGCCCATCACCATTGCCGCAACCAGCACCCAAATCTTAACTACTTGCCTCATCATCAATCTATTAACTTCTAACTTCTAACTCCTAATTAGTAAACGCTTCCAGCTTGACCGTGCTTTCCAGCCGTTGCTGCTCTTCCTGGGACAGGGTGGGGAAGAAGTCCAGTCCCGTGCGCCTTTCCACCTCGTCGATGCTCACGGCATATTGCTTCAATCGTCCCAGGCTGCTGCCGTTGGGGTAGATAAAGGCCAGGGCTCTCATGGGCCTCACGCACGGTGCTAGTATGACCTTGTAGAAAGCCCCAGGCACGGTCACCCGCCCGCTTGCCAGCGTTGTGTCGCTATTGTTGAACACGGGACCGGTGAACACCAGCAGTGAACTGTCGCGAGCTGCCCACTCGCGCACCTTCACCTCTAGTTTGGCCCATCCGCCCTGATTCAAGGCCTTGTGCATCGGGCACACGTTGGTCAACAGGAACGACTTGCGCATGGCACTCTCGCTCCACTTCAGGTCACCAGCAGGCACCAGGTGGCCGCGGTCCAGGCCGCTGCCTGCATAATCCTGCGGCGAGGGGCACCCGTTTACGCCAGTGTCCTGCATGAACTCTACAGCCCTCGTGGCTGGCCCGTCGAGCTCGTTAACTGTGAGCTCATAGGCAGCGCAGTTGGCAATCCCCTTCTTGCGATTGAAGTGAACCTCAAAGGCATCGCCGTACTTCAACAGCGTGTCGTTCATGCCATGAGGCACGCCCACGGTCATCAGGCTATCGAGCCCGCCCTGGCTCAAGTGTACCAGATGTGTAGCCGTGTTACCCATCGCCACCCTATACAGCAAAAAGCATACCAACGCCACCGCCAGGCTCCACCCAAGGAACTTGACGGTATCACCCCAATGTTGCCACCACCGCTCAACGCCCTTGTTCATTATTCCGGGTCAGTCTTGCGGATGACGATGAAAATGGCGAGCAGCGTCAGCAGCGTCACGAGGCCAAAAGCAACGAGGAATCCCATCAAACTCAGCTTTTGAAACACGAAAAGCACGATGATGGCAAGATTGAGAATTCCCTCGATGGTGGCCAGCGCGATGAGCGCTTTTTTACGATTTGACATAGTCTTGTTGCTTTATAGATAGATGAATGATGATGACATTTTAATCATCAAGGCTCTTGATCCAGGTGATGATGTCGTTGACGACGTCCTCCGAGATGCTTTCCTCGATGATGCCATACTCATCGGGCATGCCTGTCTCGCAGTGCTGGAACAGGTGGTTCAAGCCGGGATAGGACTTGATGAGGTGATGAGCGTTGGCAGGCATGACATCGCGCATGGCGCTCAGGCACATCTCACAGGGGACCTGAGTGTCTTTCTCGCCGTTGATGACCATCATGGGACACGTGATTTGGGCAATATCGGCCTGGGGATTGTAGTCCATGAAAAAGCTGTACCACGGGTTCTGCTGAATGCGGGGGTCACGACGCAGGACTTCCACGGTAAGGTTCTTGGCCAACTCGCCTGCAATGAGCTTGTTTTGCTCGAGCAGGAGGGTGTCGCCCTGCACTGTGGGCCCCGCGAGGCTCACGATGAAGTCCACCAGGCCCTGGGCTCCCAGCATGAAGGCAATGCTGCCGCCCTCGCTGTGTCCCAGGATGCCCACCTGCTGGAAGCGTCCCGACTGGCGCAGCCACTCGATTCCGGACATGGCATCTTCGGCAAAGTCGCGGGTCGTGGCATTCATCACATCACCACCCACCGACTCGCCATAGCCGCGGTCGTCATAGCGCAGCGTGGCGATGCCCTGCCGTGCAAGCCTGTCGGCAATCACTGCAAAGGGCTTGTGATACATGATTTCCTCGTCACGGTTCTGGATGCCGCTGCCCGTCACCATCAACAGCACGCACCGGGCGTCCTGGGGCATCGTCAGTGTGCCCACAAGCGTCGCCCCAGCCTTGGGGTTATTGAACTTCACCACCTGCGTCTGATAGGGGAACGGCGGTTGGGGTGTCTGTGGACGTTTCATGATCGCCAAGTCTAGGGGGAACGACATCCCATTTTGCGTGAAAGTGCCGTGAATCACGTTGTCCTGCAGGCGTCCCGCATAGGTGAAACCGATGGGAGTCGTGAGGCAGATCGAGTCAGGCGACAGATAAATGATTTCGGCAGGAATGTCCCTGGCCTTTTCCATTGGGCTGTCCCAGGTGCAGCGGCCGTCGGGCGTGATGTGAAACACCAGTGGCAGCTGGTATTCTTGCAAATCGAGCGCTCCGGTCCATGAGCCGCTGATGTTTTGTGCGGCACCAGTCAGTGCCATCAGTGCGAGAACGACCGATAAATAGACTATTCTTTTCATTTTGCCTTATAGATTAATAACGTGAATAATAGCGCGGTGAGTAGCATGACGATAATGATGATGTTGTACACCCAAGAGCAATCATATTGTGGGCTCATCAGACCGCCCGAAATGACCATGAACAAAACCGTCAAGGCGAACTCAATGGCCAGCACACGGATCATGCGAACCGTCAAAAGAACCTGACGCATGTTGCTAAGCTGGTGTGAATTAGAAAAGAATTTTGGGAAATAGCTCGCAACGAGAAGCAGGACCACGATAATGGAAAAGACGATACACTTCGCCAGCAAACCCTCACCCGTGGCACTTGCAGACTGATGTTTCATGAGCCCGATAACCCATGTGGCGGCAAGCAGCAAGAAGGCAAGGACTTCCATGATGGTTCCCTCGCGTGTGCGGTCCACCTTGACCTGATCAATGTCGAACTCTTCTATATTTTTATTTTCCAGTTTCATGACTATTGATGTTTAAAGAGGTTATTATTTGTTCTTTTTCTTATCTGACTTGTCAAGGCCGCCAAAGATTAATCCGGCGGCAAGAAACACGATGATGCCGGCAATCGAGATATAATGGATTGGACGGATTCCAGTGCAGGCCTTCTTGAAGGCCGGTCTCGAGGGCAAACAGTGCAAATACTGTGGCAATACACAGTTGGTTGATGACAAACGAGGCGATGTGCCTGCCATTAGCCTTGCTCAAGAACCAGCCGGGGTGATGTGAGGCGACAAGAAAACCGAGGGACACCAGCGTGAAGGCAAGACCCATCAGCGTCGGCTGGAAAATACCCTTGACACCTAACCCTCCTGCCGTCAGCTTAATCGTCCATGCAGCAACCAGCAGTATGATGATAACGGCTTTGATGACCTTCAGCACGACGCCGCGGCTAACCTTCATTCCCAGGACGTTGAGGACAGCGCTTGCCTCTTGGGCCGCTTGGGGGTTGCCTGCATCCTTGAGTTTGTCTAGATAATTCATGATGAAATCTAACCATACAAAGCCCAGAATGAGCATGGCGATGGTTCTCCACGGAGTCGCGCCGGGATTGTCCTGCAACACGGCATAGGCCAGGATTCCCAACGCCAGGAATAAAGCCGTGACAAGTTTGCTGTTGATGGCAAGATTGACTTGAGCCATGTTTTTATAGCGGTCTTCATCCATCAGGAAGGGGAAGAGGGCATAGAGCATCAAGCCCAGGGTTATTGCTGTTGACCACAAGTAGGTGCTGACGGGCTTGTCCATGAAGAACACCCCGTCAAAGGTGTGTTGTGACCATGCCCATCCCCACGCGATAAGCAGGATGATGACCGTCAGCAGGCTGAAGAAAATCCTGAGGGGTGTGCGTGCCGCTTTGGCCTCGTTGATGTCAAAACCGGGTTCTGACATCCCCTGGGCGGCTGCGCTTTCATCGATGATTGACGCGTTCTCTTTCTTGGACAGGAAGTTC
>Ga0247611_10009581_pt1 | contig 11609 bp, 12 predicted proteins | sample 177DNAGHGhighgp2_FD_192422 | JGI IMG/M metagenome (GOLD analysis project Ga0247611, IMG submission 192422) | Sheep rumen microbial communities from Palmerston North, Manawatu-Wanganui, New Zealand - 1770 DNA GHGhigh gp2 | ecosystem: Host-associated > Mammals > Digestive system > Stomach > Rumen... | reverse complement strand
AAAATCTTTGCGGTTGTTGCAATAATCATGATTCCTATTGGCGCTATTTCTTATGCCGTTCACTTCTACAAATATCTTTTACCTTTAGGCATGGGATACCATCACCTCCTTGAAGCGCTCTCCGACATTTTCGTGAATCCGTCTCTAGTCGTCTATATTGCCGCATTTTTTATCACATCGTCAAAAAAAGAGACCATCGATACCGATCAAAAAATCAACATGGGCCTGCTCTGGTTCTGCACCGCATACTTTTTGGTCAATGCTGCAAACAACCTAATCAAAACGATATTGAATTTTTCTCTCTCCGCAGACATCATCGTCATGATTCTCATTCCCATCGCAGCGGGAACATTCGCCCTAGTCAAGAAGAACACGCTGGTTTTGAAAATCTATTCCATAATAGCGTTCGTCTATATTTCATGGAGCACCTGGGATTATGTCCGCGAAAACATGTTCGGCACATATTATGTATGGGGTGCGGTTCTCGGCATGATTTTCAATCCGTTCTTCGTGGTTTGCGCCACGACATTCTTCGTAAATCCGGGAGAGACCAGGCTCTACGCCCAGAAGCTGAAGGCCCTATTTTTCAAGTGGAAAAACCTTACCTGATTTAGAGGGTTTTTGCTATTTTATCCTATAAATAACTTGACGCTTATTTATTGAACGTATTGGACATTTTTAATCTTTGCGATAAAAATATCCCCTTTTGTTTTCATTATGGCATATTCTTTTCTCACATCTATTTATGATTTTATCCGTCACGGCGGAGCTTTTTATTAGGTGTTACCGGTTCCAGCCGGAATGCCCGTCACCATAGGCAACGCCACCGCCATTGTCATCGTAACCGCCCAACGACGATGTGCTTTTCACGCCGAGCCAGCCGCGCATTCTCTTGATGCGGGCAGAGGTCGCGGCGGTATTCTTGTCACCGGCATTCCCTTCACAACCATCCGCGACGCATTCCGAAACATCATTTTTCGCAAAGGCTTTTTCAGTCATCTCATCAACCTCCCGTAAAAACCTGCCCCAAAGCTAGCAATTTCTTATAAAATATCAATGTCCCGGAAATTTCGTCAAAGATTCCACGCGGTAACCCAAAAGCGCATCGCGCCCCTTGAGGTCAAATAGTTCTATCACAAAAGCGCAACACGTTACCTTGCCGCCCAGTTTTTCGAACAACTGAATTGCCGCACGGGCGGTTCCACCAGTCGCAAGCAAATCATCAACAAGAACCACTCGTTCGCCAAGCTTAATCGCATCCTTGTGAATTTCTATGCAGGCGGTCCCATATTCCAAATCGTACAATACGCCCACAGTTTCTCGTGGGAGTTTCCCTTTTTTGCGCACGGGCACAAACGGCTTATGAAAATGATCCGCAACAGAGACCCCAAACAAGAATCCACGAGCTTCAAGTCCTGCGACTGCATCAAATTCTACGTTATCAAGAATCTTGTAAAGGCTTTCCAGTGTCAGTTTCAACGCATCTGGGTTCCCCAGCACTCCGGTTACATCACGAAAAAGGATTCCCGGCTTTGGAAAATCTGGAACGGAAATGATATAGTCTTCAATTTTCATGGCGCTCGCCCTCCATATTCATAATCTCAAGATAGCAAAAGATGCCCGCCCCGTCACAAAGTCCGGAAAAAGCGGGCATGAAAAATTGTTAATTTCTATTTTTATCCGATATTAATTTATCTTTTATTTTTTTGTTTCTACCTCCTTATTTTACGTATTTCTTGATGAGTCGTATCATTATATCAGCGAGACTTTCAACCTTGTGATCGCCGACAGATGCCTTGATATGGGAATTGCCTATGCCGCTATCGTCGGTAAGGAACACGTATGTGCCGCCTGTCGCAAGGTCAAAGAATCTCAGCATAAATTCAGTATCCTTGTCCGCGCCACTCGCTGCGACCGGAATGATCTTGATGCCTTTTTGGGCGAAGAGCAGAATGGTCTTCTGAAGACTTTTGATAATTCCTTCTTCGTAGTGGGCAGGCGCATCCAAAATAAGGAACGCGATACGAGAACGCGCCGTTTCATCCCACGATAGATTCTGCATCGAGGCTTCGAGCGCCGTATGTACCGCTTCAGGGTAATCGCCGCCACCGTCGGCGTCCTGCTTGGCGATAAACGCTTGCGTCTTGGACACGTCATTGGTGAAGTTGTCGTGCCGAGTGATATAAACATCTCCTACGTCACGGTAAAACAATGCTGCCGTACGCAACGATACTTTACTTTCTGCGCTGGCGTGCTCGATAATCTTGCCAAGATCGGATTTGAGGAAATTAATTTCGTCCTTCATCGAACCTGTAGCATCGACAATGAATGCGACATCGGCCTTGGCTTTAGGATGTTTGAACTCCTTTGTGAAAATGACGTTGACATTGAGTTTTTCGTCTTTTGGGGTAGTGAGCTTGAACGGCCCCTTGAATCGTTTGCCATTGATTTTCAACGAGAAACTATTGGCGTTTAAATTATTAGCGGCATCGCTAAACAAACTTATCCAACAATAGGCATACCCGGCATTGTCGGTCTTAGTCGCAAACTCCAAAGAATCGCCGTTAAACAGTTCCACAGAAGCATTGGCAAAGCCAGCACTGTTTCCATCAACCACTCTTACAGCCACGAGATTTTTCGGGAAGAACTTCCAGTAATCCGCCTTTCCGCTATAATTATTTTCGCTGAGGACATCTGTCCAAAACTTCCAATTATCCAAATCATTCCATTCGCCAGCCGTGAGCAGCCCTGATTTACGGTTATTCAAACCATCGTCATGCTCACGACGATCTGGAGCTATAATCGGAGGCTTCGGCCCGATTGCAACCATTTCCTTGTCCCCTCGCGCCGCCGCAAAACTTTTTCTTTTGACAAGTCCTCGCCTTCCACCAAGAACCGCTTTTCCGGAGGTTTCGAGCCCAGCCACGCTTTTCATTACTTTATCTGTACTTTTCGAATACACAGCCGAAGGTTCCGAAGTCACTTCTGAAAAATCCGAAGACGCATCCATCAAAAACACCGCAGACGGTTCTCCAGTTTCTACGGTTTCGATTTTGTCGGCACCGCCCGCGACTTCTATACGGCTATCCGGTTCATCGACGCCAGTAGCTTTACCATCTGCGGTTTTTTCATGGTCTCCGCCGCCGCATAAAACAACACACAGCAAGACGCCAACCACCGCAATCACAGCAATCAGAATGAACAATTTGTTTTTCATGATGTCCTCCTTGTGTCTCTTTCAAACTAGCACATTCGATTTCGAAAGACCAATATTTTTTCGCAAAATGTGGCTAAATGTTTTTTACAAAAAAAGAGTCCTCAGCCGCAATCTGAGCCGAGGACCTTTATTGAAATTTTTATTTCAGTTTCTTTTCGGAATCTTTCTCATGGCCGTAATCTGGATCACGTTCAGGCAAGTCTTCTGCGATTCCCATAAGACACTTATCAAATTCATCGATATTATCAAGCAGGTAAAGAGTCCTATCCTTAAACATATGACCTCCATCAGCAAAATCATAATCGGTCATATAGTCATCTTCGTATTTGGCGCTGCACTGGTCCTTCCCCACTTCCCTTAAATGATAATCACCAACGCAAGTTGTCTTGCCATCGGTCACTTCAACATTGACTTCCATCAATATTTCGCCTGTTGCACCAAGACTCTGTTCCGCCTGATTGACCTTGAAAGTGTAAGTCTTTTTACGGACGGTAAAAGTCTGGCTTGAATCCGAACTTTCAAGAACCTTGATACCGTATCTTTTAATCGTATATTCATTTTCGTCGGTACCATGGGAATAAAAAATACCGGGAAAACTTATGCCAGGATACCAACCGACCATAGCTTCATAGATCTGATTTATAAAGTTATCTACAAAGCTCGTCTTTTCGGAATCCTTGAGGTAATCGTCAAAGTAATAATCAATCTTTTGAGCGTATTTTCCATTGGAGAATTCTAGAGCATATTTTTTGAATCCGCTATCATAACATTCTGTTTCTTTTCTATAGGTTTTATATTCGCAATCCGTATTTACCCACGTTCCTTCGAGCTCACCTCTCTGGCCTCCGACATACATGATTCCATATTCACTCGTTTCACCACCCACAACTTCAAAGAATGCTAACGTATCACCAAAGAATTCGTATTTGAAAGTGTCGGGCTCAACAACCTTTTTCGACGGTTCCCAGGAATACTTGCCGTTTTCAAAAATGCATACATCTTGCTTGGCCACGTCTTTAGTCAAGACAAGCAGTTGCTTTTTCTTGTTTACGGAATAAGTGCCCGGTTTTGAAAACGTGACAGGCTCGCCCGTGAAGACCTTGCTTTCTACTTGTGTGTCGGTGGCACCTGTAGAATTATCATTTCCGCAAGCAGTCATTAAAGTTGCAAAAGCCGCTACGGCAGCAACTAGGGAAAATTTCATGTAATCCTCCTTTCTATCGCAAATAATATTTATTGCAAATAAAGCTATTTCGCTTTATGAGGGTTAATATAGTAAATAGAATTCTGCAAAAAAACTATTTTTTACGCATGCCAAAAACGTTTTCGAAATGGGTGGCCTGCTGGGGTAACGCCACCTCCATCACCGACCGCAAAGAAGCCACATACGCCAAGGATTTAACGCTACGCTATCCGATTCGCGCTTGCTTTTCAGGGAACAAATTACGCTTCCATTTCTCGAACCTTACGGGAACAGAATCCGTACAAATTAGCGAAGCGTATGTTGCGCATTCCCTCACAGCCTCCGCGCAATCCGCAAATTACGTGCCGAGCGCAATCACTTTCGGCGGCAAGCCATCTGCAAGCATTCCCGCGGGCGAAGAAATCCTGAGCGATGAAATTCCATTCGATGTAACCGCAGGCGAAACTTTAGATGTGAGCCTTTACTTCGCTGATTTCACACAAATGAACGCCGGCACGGCCATCACAGGCCCGCTTTCCGGTGGCAAGTACAGCTACGGTAACTTTGCGAAAAGCGCCATGCTTCCCGACGACCTCACGCGCAAAACAAACTGGATCTATTTTCTCAACACCATCGACATTTTCACCGAAGAGAAAAACTTTGCGCTCGTCTGCTTCGGCGATTCCATCACGGCGCAGGACTGGCCCGATTACCTCACGCTCCGCTGCGCCCGCGAAGGTTTCAACAACGTTTCGATTATCCGCCGCGCAGTAAGCGGTACGCGCATCTTGCGCGAATACAGCTGCATTACCTACGCCGCCTACGGTCTCAAAGGCGCCACGCGATTCCCCATCGAAATGAACGTGGCCGGAGCCCGCGCAGTTATCATCCAGCACGGCATCAACGACATCATCCATCCGGTCGGCGTCGAAGTCAACAAGTTCCGCCCCTGGAGCGACATGCCCACCGCAGACGACCTCATCAATGGCGTCCGCTCATTCTACGTCTCGCATGCGCGCAAGCTCGGCCTCAAGATATACAGCGGCACGCTGCTGCCGATTTACGGTTGGCGCACCTACAACGAGAACCGCGACATCATCCGTACGGCATTCAACGAATGGCTACGAACCGCCCCCGACTTTGACGGTTGCGTCGATTTCGACAAAGCTGTCCGCGGCCACGACGACCCCAAGCGTTTCGCAAACAACTTCGATTCAGGCGACCATCTGCACCCTAGCGCCAAAGCCTACGAAGCCATGGCCGAATGCGTCCCCGAAGAATTGCTAAAGGGAAACCTCTAAAAATTGTTTTGAAAAAAAATTTGTCACTTGACGCGTTAATTATTTATTTTATAGCCATGAGCTTGAAAGAATCCATTAAGCAGATTCAAAAAAGGGAACACATGACGCAAGACGAACTTCAGCGTCGTCTTGGTTGTTCCCGCAATAGCTTTTTGGAATCGTCTTCCGCAGATATCCAGACGTATTTTGAACTGGCCTTCGGAACCACAAATCCCGATGCTTCATCGGCCGAAAAAGACAAAGAGCTCGAAAAACTTTTGCCGTGGGTCCGCAAGTTCCCTATCCGCGCATTACAAAACATGGAGTATATTCCCGCAAATGTGAAAGACGCAAGCCTTGTACGCGCCGTTTTCAAGTTCATGCAAATCGGGAGCATCGCCGGTTTCGAAAAATACTACGGCGCAACATTGCAATCCACAAACCCGCAGACAATCGCCGCTTGGATCCGCTTGGGAGAACTCCGCGTCAAACGCAGAACAAGCGATTTTGCACCCGACCACAAAGCCATTTTTTCCGTCTTGAAATTCTTACGGACAAACGTGTTCATCCACGGACAAAATATCCGCAAACAGGCCCGCGAAGAGCTTAAAAACTGCGGTATCGAATTTATCGAAGTGGAACCGTTCCTCACTGCACCCGTCCCGACATGCGCATTTTACTGGGTCGGCACACAGCCCGTCATCCAATTCCCGACCACAAAAATGGACGATTCCAAATTTCTGGGAGCATTGTGCCACGCCATCGCGCACATTCTTTACCATCCGCTGCGCACGGCCTGCCTGCAGCTAGGCGCATTCGCGCAAGCCTCGCCGCAGAACAGCGCACCTGCACAGGACAACGCAGCAACCGCCCAAAGCATCCTCGAACTCGAAGCCGACAAGTTCGCACAAGATATGCTCCTTTCCGAAGCCGAAGAGTGCGAGCTCATCTGCTGCGGCCGCTTTAACGAACCGCGTTGCATCCAGCACTTTTCAGGGCTATTCCACGTGCGCCCGGGAATCCTCGTCGAACGCCTGCAACAGCAAGGCAAAATCCGCCGCCGCTCTCCGCTGAACGAATTCAAAGTGGCCGTGTAAAAATAAACAGAAACATCACTGGATGTTTCGCGGCTTCCCGCCACTCAACATGACATCTTAAAAATGCAGCCTTTTTATCGTCATCCTGAGGACTGTAAGGACGAAGGATCCAGTCCATTTATGACGTCTTGACAAAAAAAATCCGGCTTAGCCGGATTTTTCACATTCAAGGCAGAGCGCATTCCGTCGCGCCTATTCCTGAATTAATAGTTGATTCCGAAGAACAGGTTGAAGCTGCTGAAGCTCTTCTTGAAATCAACGCCAGAAGCGACAATGTCAAAGCCAAAGCCCACTTCCAACTGAACAGAAGAATTGTGGAAAATCGAAGCACCGACTTCGCCGCCGAAGCTCATGCCCAAAGCCCAACGTTCGCCGAAATCCCAATCGTCAAAATGGGAATCCAGCTGCATACCGAGACCGATGCCCGCACCGACAAACGGCGAAACCATTTCGTCAAGGAACGAATAGCGACCACCCAAAAGCATGTTGCCATGAACTTCCCAATCATCGCCAAACTTGAAGTTCCAAGTGCTTATCGTCGTGATTGCACCATGAGTCGTCATTTCCCAAATATGGCCGTAACGGATAAGCGGAAATGCCGTAACGTGGTCTTTGTCCGGATTTTTCTCCTTATCTTCCCAGTTGCTCCAAAAGCCAAGACCGAAAGCGGCCGTTTGGAAACTATAGACAGGACGCTGGAGAGTTCTCTCCGGGGCAGAAGTAGATTCGCTCTGGGCAAATGCCGCAAGAACGAGGAAGGAAATGAGTATAATAATCTTTTTCATAATGGGAAATATACAAAAAGTTTACACGATAGGCGCAAATAATCTTCAAGCATTCTATATTTTACACTATCAATGAATAAAGCCGCTATTATTGTCGCCGTTTCGATGCTTCTGAGCCGAGTGCTTGGAATTTTCCGTGAAATGCTCCTCGCCCACGCCGCCGGCGTGTCGCTCGAAAAAAACGCTCTCGACCTCGCTTTCATGATTCCGGACATCCTGAATCACGTGGTCAGCACCGGATTTTTGTCCATCATCTTCATCCCGATTTTTACGGGGTACAAGGTCGCGGGCGACGAGAAAAACGGCTGGAAGTTCTTCAGCAACGTACTGAACACGTTCGGGCTCATTCTCCTCATTCTCGTAATTCCCGCGTTCATCTGGATGAAAGAACTCATCGCGCTCCTGACCGTCGATGGCGTAACGCCCGAGCTTTTGGAACGCGCGACTTACTACGGCCGTATCATTTTGCCCGGGCAGATTTTCATCTTTGTCGGTAGCATCCTCGTTGCAGTCCAGCACACACGCAAACAATTTTTGATTCCCTCACTCACGGGGCTTATCTACAACATCGCCATTGTGGGCGGCGGTGCCGCAGGCCTTTGGCTCAGCAATTACACCGGCAACGATTACGGCCTCGCTGGATTTGCCTGGGGCGTACCCGTCGGAGCATTCATCGGATTTTTCGCCCTCCAAATTTTTGGAGCCAAGCGCGGCGGCGTCCATTATGAATTTATCGTTGAGCCCAAGCACCCCGACATCATCCGCTATTTCAAGATGATGCTCCCGATGTCGCTTGGAGTCGGTTCCATGTTCGGCCTCGAATTCATCATCCGTAGCTTTGGTGCGAACTTCGGCACAAGCGGCATTTCGAGCCTCAACTATGCCTACCGCGTCATGTACACGCTCGTCGCGGTCTTTGGATTTTCCGTCAGCGTCACGAGCTACCCCGACATGGCGCGTCTCGTCAAGGAAGGCGACTTCCCGCAACTCAACCGCAAAATATGGAAGAGCCTCTCGCGCATGTTCTGCATCTTGATTCCGGCAGTCGTCGCCGTCTGGGCGCTCAGTTTCCCCGCCGTGCGCATTCTCTTTGAACGCGGTGCATTCCATCGCGAAACGACCGAAGCCATCTCTGAAATCCTCCGATGGTACTTGCCCGTAAGCCTCGGCCTTTGCCTGCAAGCCGTACTCGTCCGCAGCTTTTACGCTTGCGAACGCATGTGGGTCCCCACACTTTTGAACACCGGCATTTTCGCAGCAACTATCCCCGCTTACATTCTACTCGGCGAACCCGAAGTGGGACTCGGCATCAAAAGCGTCCCCATCATCGGTGCGACAGGCGCCATTCTGCAAGTGATTTCGATGATATTCATGTGGGCTAAAAAGAACGGCACCGACGGCATGAAAGACGCCCTGTTGAACATGTTCCGCGCCCTCGTCGCATTCGGCATCATGATTGCAGCCGCGGTCGGCCTTGACCACATTTCGGGTGATTTTGTCCGCAACACAGGCTTTGTAACGCTCGTCGTCTATGCTTGCGCCGCAGGAATCGCGCTCTTCACGCTCACGCTCATTGTCCAGCGCTACCTCGGCAGCAAAGACGCCAAGGACATTTTGAACGAACTCTTAGGAAAAGTTCTCCGCAAGTTGCACTTGGCACGTTAACGTCACTCCATCATGCCATATCACCCTAACCATCCTTAAAGGGTGACAGTTCAAACAAGTCATTCTCCCAAAACAAACGGGCAGTAACTTTTTATTTAAGTTTACGGAGCTTTGCCTATCGCCCGCAAGCGTACGCTATTTTCATCATAAACATTTCCAACACGATGGTACGTAATTCTAACCTTGATTTTTTCATTAAACGCATTGATAATAAATGCGGTATTCGTAGCAACAGCCAAGGCACCAACATTATCCTCAGGACCTTCTTGCAAGAACGGTCTTAACATTTTTATCGTATCGGCCGTATTCAACGTTCCATCACCATTCCTTACGAACGTAACAAAAGCCGTTTTTTCCATATCCGATGTATCTCTACAATTGGCAGACTTTCCAAGAGAAAAGCGAACACCACCATTAGATTCTGTAGTAACTAGGCAAACATATCCTTCGTTATAACAGGAGCCGATCGGAATTCCCGAAGCAGCACCAGGATTGCACATTTCCGCAGCAAAGGAAAGAATAACGGAAACTAGAATTGCAAGAAGTGATTTTTTCATTTTTGGTGTTCTCCTTTGAGCTGGAGTATGGATTGTTTACTTTTAATGATAATATTTGAAGCGTTTTTAAAAGCTGGTGTTCCATTGACCTTATAGAAAGACTGATTCCCATAATTATTCCTTTGTTTAAAACGAGACAAACGAATTGTAGGAATGAATTGGGTCGAACAGAAATCTTCGGGTATAGTCTTTACATCGGGAAGTTTATCAAAATTCAACGTACCATCATCTTGAAATTCGCACTGGAGAGCACGGACTCTACGATTTCCATCATCAAAAAAATAAGGATGAGGCTGACCAGGAAAAAGGAGAACATCCCAATTGCACAAAGCGTAATATTCGAATTTGTCGCTAATTTTTTTATAAACAAAATACATACCATTTTTTGAAGAGTATTCTTTTCCCCAAAAATCATCAAATGCTAAAATAGTATATCCAATAGAATCCCGATTAACAACAGTATTGGTTTTGGCTTCAGCGATTATTGGAGGAACATAAGGAACAAAGAAATCCCAATTTACTGAATCTCCCTTAGGGAAAAAATAGCTTACAAATCCTCTAACATTTGAAACAAAAACAGCGTCCGTCACAACATCAAGCGACAAGTCTTTATCACAATTTTTCTTTCCTGAGCACCCAATAAAATAAAAAATAGAGTCCTTTATCAAACCCACTTTGTCTGACGAAGTTGGAGTATATCTCACATCAAAATTATTGTTCATATTTGATTCCATGCACGAACTTTCATCGAATTCGGGATCAAAATGGTCGGGGTGACAATCTAGTGTCGGATAAAGATAACTAAAGAAAATTCCCGTTTCATTATAATTTTCTAAAGAGTCCTCAATCAAGAGAGGCTTAATCCACGGTTCATCTTTATCAGTCCAATTATGGCTTGGGAACCAAAAGCCTTCATCAGCATTGCACTCCATCCATTCCGCTTCCCATGTTTTGGCCCAAGGGATTGTAGAAAAACATAAAAGTAATATGGCCATTTTTTTCATCTCAATCTCCTTTCTTCTTGTATGGCGGGAACAAAACTTGTAGAACTCCATAGGGAACATGTTCAATTTTACTTATAGAATAACCCCATCCCTGACTATTGTCATCGTTACTAATATAATCTTTAAAAAACGCGTTTTCAAAATAACACGTTGATTTGCCAAAGAATTCCCCACGTAATCGCCTATCAAATACGAAAAAAACAAATGGGGAGATTCCCTCCCCATACGCGGATCATGACTACTAAGCAGCATAGCTGCAAGTAGTCAAAGAGATCAAGTCGGGAATGACATCGTACTACAAATTATCCCCGTTTTCGTCACTTTTCACGGGTGGCAAAATTTCTTCAGGCAACGTCCCATAACCAGAGACGTCATCCTTTTCAAATCCGTTGATCATCCATTTGAAAAAGCCTACGGTTCCGCCAAGCACGGCCCCGGTAGCAAAACCAACCCCGGCGGCACTAAGCGCAACAAGTTTGAGAGGAAACAGGCGCACATCCATTACATCCACTGCACGGAAACGACCACTACCATTCGTTGCCACGAACCAACCGGGAACAGCCATAGTCGTCGCCGTATTCGCTCCATAACGAATCATGGGGTTCGGGTTCTTACTTGCAGCACAACCAACAAGACTCAACACAAGCAACAAACAAATAATAGGCTTCAAAAAATTCATACTCGTAATATAAAGAATCTAAATTTTAGAATTCCATATTTACCTTATTTTCGAGCCGTATTCATTATCGGGCTTTGCCGGTGGCAAAATATCTTCAGGCAAGGGACCTATCTCCTCAATGTCATCATTTTTTAATCCGTTG
>Ga0247611_10009580_pt1 | contig 11612 bp, 13 predicted proteins | sample 177DNAGHGhighgp2_FD_192422 | JGI IMG/M metagenome (GOLD analysis project Ga0247611, IMG submission 192422) | Sheep rumen microbial communities from Palmerston North, Manawatu-Wanganui, New Zealand - 1770 DNA GHGhigh gp2 | ecosystem: Host-associated > Mammals > Digestive system > Stomach > Rumen... | reverse complement strand
AAAAAACGCATCATATACCATTGATGAACGTAAATATTGTGCTCTTTTGATTTGAGAAACTGTTAAACCCATAGAATATAACCTCTTTTAATAAATAAATTATATCACTAAAATATTCTCCGTGTTTCTTGTAAAAATTTTACATAAATCTTCCTATTTGTTATAATCCTCTGTATGAAAAATATTTTATCTTCTTTGCTGGATTTAATATATAAGAAAAAATGTTATTTTTGCGGAAAATCCAAATATTCGCTCAAAATGTGTCCTGATTGTTATGAAGAGCTATGTTTTCAAGATATTAACGCAAACAGAATTATCAACGGAAAAAATATTTTTGTAAGCGGGGTTTATGAAAAAAATTTGCAAAAGCTCATACGCGGTTTGAAATATCACAAACAAAAAGAATTAGCTTTCTATCTGGCAAAATTTATGTATGAATATTTCCAAAAGTTAAATATTCAGGAGAAATTTCAAGTTGTTCCTGTTCCGCTTCACAAAAAAAGAATTAAGAAAAGAAAATATAACCATATGGAGCTGGTTGCAGATGAATTTTGCAAGTTATCGGGATTTGTGCCAAATTATGATTTGATAAAACGAACAAAAGATACAAAACCTCAATATAAGCTTTCTCGTCAAGAAAGAATGAAAAATCTTGCAGGAGCTTTTAGTGTTGATAAATCCAAGGATTTGTCATTACCGATTTTAATAATTGATGATATTTGTACTACAGGTTCAACTTTTGAAGAAATGATTAATGCTCTAAACACCGAAGGAATTACTAATATTACTTGCTTTGCAGCTTCTTCTCCTTAGTTTGTAAATTAAAAGTAAAATTTTGTAACAAAAAAGCTTATAAGGTAGCAAAAAAAATTATATTCTTGTTTTTAATATAAATGGATGGTTGATATAAACAAAAAATGGTATAATATTTTAATAGCGAGGTAAACATAGATGAGTGAAATTAATGGTCCTAATTTTAGTTTTAATCAAGTAGGTTTCAGTAGTTCACAAAAACAGCCTATTGATGAACAACAAGGAGTTAATAGCGAAGAGGAGCCAAAATTAAAAGATTTTTCTGATCCGAAAGCGGAATCACTCGGACGCTCAATGTTAATAAAAGACTCAGATAGTGTAAATAATGATTTAAAAGCTTTAATTAAAAATCCCCAAATTGCAGAAAATTCGGATAAGATGTTCGAAACATCATACCAAGCTGCATTAGATGCAGGTATTGAAAATCCGTATGAAGAGGCTGCAACTTTCTCAACAGGGTCTGTATAATTAAAAAGATTATATATTAATCGTTTTTCTCAAGTTTGATACTTGAGGTATGTTTAGCCTGCTTGTATTATTTTTCAAAATCGCATTAAAAAATAAAGGGTGCTAAAGCACCCTGAAAATCCAACTATCACAAATCAATATATTAAATAAATATTTTCATACTTCTGGGGTTCGGGATAAATATATCACCTTTCTTCATATTTCCCTTGAACCTTACAGAGGTTTATTCCATAAAGATTCAGAAAACTTATTCTGAATTGCTGCATTCTCTACTGATAAAGCAACTGTGCTAGGAGCAAAAAGAACAACGGAATCGCTTACTTTTTGTACAGTACCTTCTAAAGCATGTGATGCACCGCAAACGAAGTCTATTGTTCTTTGTGATTGTTCTTTATCTAATAAATCCAAATGCAAAATTACAGTTTTCTTTTCAATAAGCTTTCTTACAATTTGAGCTGATTCTGAGAAAGATCTTGGCTCAATAATAGCTACTTCTCCGGATTTATAAGGATTTGGCATCTGAGCAATATTTGAGTCTTTTCCTCTTGAACGTCTTGTTAGTCCTGTTGGCGCTGTAGTTGTTCCATACGGATATAAATTATCCAATTCATTTTGCGGTTTACGTGCTAAATTGTCTTCTACAGGAAAATCTCCGCCAAATGTAAATGCGTCTTCTGTTTCAATTTCGTCCGGCTCAGGGTTGAATGTTCCTTTCAACATGTCCATAAAGCCTCTAAATCCTTCTGATAATGCCATTTCTCCTCCATATAATTTTAAGTAAATAATTTTCTGCCAATTCTTATCATTGTTGCTCCGCAGTTTACTGCAACAATGTAGTCATCACTCATTCCCATTGATAATTCAGGAATAGTAATTTTGAAATCTTTTTCAAGTTCATCTCTGAACTCTTTTATGTCTTTGAACAATCTTGTTAACTCGTCCTTGCTTGCTCCTAATGGTGCAATGTTCATCAATCCCATAACTTCTACACCTTTTAATGCAAGTATATCCTTGAGTTCTTTTTTCAATTGTTCTTTATCATATCCGGACTTTTGTTCTTCTTTTGCATTATTAATTTGTAAAAAAATTTTCTCTCTCTTATTTAAAGAACAGGCTGCATTTGATATTGCCGTAGCTATTTTTAATGAATCAACTGATTGTATCACATCAAAGCTGTTAACTACTTTATTTACTTTATTTGTTTGTAAATGACCTATAAAGTGGAATGTTGAATTTTTACGAATATCATCAGGCAATTTATTAATTTTTTCAATTGATTCTTTTGCCCTTGATTCAGCAAAATCTCTTATTCCTGCTTCATAGCCTGCAATTATTGCATTGAGCCCGAAATACTTAGTTACTGCTACTATTTTTACATTACAATGTGCGATGTTTTCTTTTATTGTGTTGAAGTTCAATTTTACCAATGAGCTATCAATCGCTATATCTTCGCCCCAGTTTTGTGATGGTATTAGCATTTCCCCTCAACCTCTATTTAATTATATACTACACATCATGACTCTTACAAATGTTGTTTTGTAACAACTTATTGCATGTTAGCCAATCATGCTCAAACCCATGATTAACATGTATTTTGACCTGTTTTAAAATATTAAGTTTTGTTAAGTTAAGCGCTCTTTTGTTAAGAATTTGACAAAAATTTTATCATTTTTCCATCCTCGGGCATCCTTTAGCGGATGCCCTAAGATTTATTTTTTATTTTTATTGTCCAAGGTAAGCAAGCGTTTGCATTACTTCACTTGCCGTATTGAATACTCTGGAGTTCATTTGAATCATACGTTGTGCAGAAATCATATTTGATAATTCGTGCGCAATATCAACGTTTGACTCTTCATAACCGCCTGATTCTATTGAACCAAATGCCATTTCTCCTGCGACTCCATAGAAAATTTCACCTACATCCGGTCCCCATTCCCAAAGGTTATTATTTAGTGATACCAGACCTTCTTGGTTTACCATTGTTGCAAGTTCTATTGCAAAATATGAATTTGCAATTGCCGAGCCTTCAGCGGTTACATCGCTGCCAAGAATTGTTACACCTTCCGGAGTTGTGTATTTCCATTGTAAAGTTTCTGCTTCATCTACGTATTGTGTTAATACTGAACCATCATTATAGGTTCCGATTAAGATACCATTTTCATCAATAGCTGTACTTTTAAGCGAGATAGCATTTTTATCGTTGTAGTTAATCATATCTTGTAAAGTTACTGTTTCGCTTAAAATGTTAGAGGTTGTGCTGCTTCCAAGACCAGTTTCTCCAAGGAAGTTACTTGTTGTGCCTTCTGATGAAAATTTCATTGTATAGTCGCCGGAGTTTGTATATGAGATTTTTCCGTCAGATGCTGTAAAAGTTATTCCGTATGAACTGAGTGCGCTGTTAAAATTTGAAACAACTGTTCCGACTGTTCCATCTCCATCAGGTATATCAACTTTTACGTTTGTAACGTTTCCGTCAGAGTCGGTCAGGTCAACTGATACCTTTCCTGATGTGATACTTGCGTTATTCAAATCTTTAAGTTTTCTTGAAGAGATGCTTGGGTCACCTTCAACTTTTGCAAGCATATTTTTAGGAATTTTTACTGTTTTATCAGAACCGGCATTTGAATAAATTGATTTAGCACCCATAACTTTAAGTCCGTTCTGTGTAACAAGATTTCCGTCCGAATCAACGTTAAATACTCCATCACGGGTATAATATTGGTGTTTATCGGCATCTTGTACTACAAAAAAACCGGTACCGGAAATCATAGTATCTAAATCTCGTCCTGTAGAAACGAAAGTTCCGGCATCAAAATTTCTTGTTATGCCTGATATTTTTACACCTAAACCTATTTGTTTAGGGTTAGTACCTCCGCCGTCTTTTGTTGCGGCGCTGCCATACGACAAGTTGTTGGAATGGAGTGTTTCAAAAGTCATATTAGCAGTTTTGTATGCTACCGTATTAATGTTAGCTACGTTATGTGCGATAACGTTAATTTGGGATTGTCCGGCATTGATACCGGTGCTTGATGTGTGTAATGCTTGTGACATCTGTTATATTCCTCTCTCTGTCTGGTTATATTTTAAATTTATTATCAGTATGTTATTTTTCTCTGATAGAGATTACATTTTCTATTGAATAATATTGACCATTAACTTTAATTTTTCCGCTTCCGTCTTCAAAGCTTGCTTCTGTAACACTACCTGTAATAACAGTAGGATTCTTAGGATCGTTTTCATTAGGAATTTGTAATGTAACATCTTTACCTATCATTGCAAGTGTTTGATTTATTTCAGAATTCAGCATCATATCATTATACATTGCGTTTATATATTTAGCGCAGTCTGACAGTCCTGTATTCATTTGGCTCATTTGTTCTAAAGATGAATATTGAGCTAATTGAGACAGCCATTGTGTATTTTCTGTCGGTTCTGTAGGATCTTGGTTTTCCAATTGTTTCAACATAAGTGTGAGAAAAACGTTGCTGTCATTTTTCATACCTGTTGTTCTAGCCTGTTGCGACTGCACTTGTGTTGTTTCATTTCTCATTGCCGTTATTTGGCTTGTTATAGTAGACATATATCTCTCCCCCGGTTTTTATTTAAGCTTCTTTTATAACATCATCTTTGTCTGATTCAAATATTTTTTCAAAGGTGGTGTCGTTTTCTTGTTGTTTTTTTGTATTTTGTTGTTTGTTTCCGCCGCGTGATCCTTCTTGCTCTGTCCAATCAAAATTATATTCTGATTCAAATTCTTCAAGTTTTACGGAAACATTATCAAAGTTTACTCCTTGAGCCAAAAGGTTTTCTTTAAGTCCGTTTATTCCTTTTAGCAGAAGTTCATGGGCTTCTTTTGTTGTTACTGTAAATTGTGCAATTAACCCGTCTTTTGAGTTCATTAGTTGAAGGTTTACTTTTCCAAGAGAACCGGGATTTAAAACCATATTTAATTTTGAAGTATTATACATTCCTTCAAGTTGTTTAGATATTTGTTCAATGATTTTGCTCGGAGTTATGTCCGGCATTTTTGTATCAATACTTTTTGCTGCCGTGACAGAATTATAAGCCTGTTCACTTTTGATATTGCCTTGTATCATTATTCTTGCGGTCTGTTCTTGCGGTGACTGATTTTTCATTAAATCATCCATAGAACTTTCGGTTTCTGATGATTGGGCACTTAATACTTCAACATTTAACTCTTTAACTATATTTTCACTTATAATACCGGAACTGCGTGTTGATTCATTTTTTGTTTGAGTTTCGGCTTTTGGAGTGAAAACAGGTGCTATTTGTTGTGTTGTACTATTTTTTTGTGTGATATTGTCAAATTGTTTAAAAATTAAATTGTTAGCAGAATTGTTTAAGCTGCTATTTTTTGTTGGCGTTTGCATATTTGTATTTTCATCGCCGGAGTTACACTCTTCATTTTCAAGTGAAACATTTACTGTTTTTTGGATTTGTGATTGGAGCAATATAATTGCCGCCGAATCATTCAGGGTATTCAATTCGTTGTACATAGTTGGTTCCTCATTTGTGGTAATTGTATCTTGATTATCGTCTGTGTTTTCTGATAGTTCTTCTGTTAGTATAGTCAGTTCTTCCTCTTGGATTAAATTAATTTCATTTTCTTCATTGTTAGTGTCAGTTGAATTATTTAGACTTTTTGTATCTTCTGAAATTGTTTTTTGAGTATCAGTTTGTGTATTTGCAACAGTGTTTTCAGTTGTTGAGTTGTCTGTATTTGATATTTTATTTTCTTTTGTACAAATATCTTCTTCTGAGTCTGAAGGTTTTGCTTGTTGTGTATTTTCAGTTGTTTTATTTAATATTTTTTCTTTGTTATTTGTATCTTTTATTGAGTCTGTCTTTGGAGTTTTGTCATTATTATCAGCCATTTTGGAAGTTGTTTCAAAGATTTTGCCAAAGTCGGTTTTTTCTGATTTTTGCATTTTGTCTGCAAAATTCAGAACCTTGTCGTTAATATTATTTAAGTTATTTAATAGTGCTTGTGTCATTGAAACCTAAACCTTGCTGATGTAATATCATCAATTTCTTTTGCTTCAGCATGAAGAAATTCTTTGTAGTATTCTTTTTCTTGTTTTTCTTTAAGCTTTCTCAGAACTTCTACTTTTTGGTGTGCTTCTAAGACTTCTTGCTGTTTCCGTTTTAGTATAGCTTCCGTGTTAGCAATAATTCTTTCTTGATTTATACCGTCTGTTGTAAGTTTTACTGCATAACCTTGATGCATTTGTACTTGAACAACATCTAATTCTTCCAAAGTACTTAAAGCTTCAAGTCTGTTTTTGTTTTCTTCTTGTGCAAGCAGAATAGATTGAAGTTTTTCTTTCTGAGCATTAAGTGCTGCAAGAATTTTTGCCATTTCCATTTGTCTTGCTTCAAGCTCTTTTTCACGCATATCAAGTACAACTTGCATACGGAATCTAAACTTTTTCAATTTACCTACCTCGTCCAAGAGTACAAACAGTACCTTTATTACTTTACATCATGTAATATGTATTCACCTCATATAAAAGTAGGAGATTTTAAAAGATAGGTTTTTTGTATATAGAAGATTGTCTTAATTTCCTATTGCAAGAAAAATTATATTATGATAGAATTATTGTGCAGGGTAAAGCGCCTTGTTTAACTGAAGGAGGTTTATATGCAAGTTTCTGCGATTAATGCTCAGGGAGGAAATTATAGCAATAATGCGAATAATCCTGTTGTATACAATAATCGTATAAATGCTCAAATTGGAGATGCTTCATTTAACTCTTTTACCTCTTCTACTTATAAAAAATCTGTATCTGAAGAAAAATTACCTTATGTTTTTGATAGTGTGAATCAATGGAAAAGTTTTTGTCATCAAAGAATATTAGGCGGTAAACTTAATATTATTGCATAAATATGAGTACAGGATTAATTTTAGGTTTTTTTGACGGAGTACATAAAGCTCACCGAGCTGTAATCGAATCTGCATTAAAGGAGTCAGATAATGTGGTACTGATTACATTTAAAGAATCTCCGGCAGTTTATTTCGGAAAAAGTTGTGAATATATTCTTTCAAGAGAAAATTCAATAAAAAAAATTAAAAATTTAGGTGTAAATGAAATCGTTGAACTGGATTTTTCCAAAATAGTTTCTTTAAGTGCGGAGGAATATATAGAATTTTTAGTTAATAAATATCATCCTTCTTATATATCAACCGGATTTAATCATACTTTCGGGTTTAATAAGCAGGGAAATAGTAAATTTTTAAAAGAGAAAGAAAAAAAATATCATTATAAATATATTTGTACACCTCCTGTAATAGAAGATGGAGAAATTATAAGTTCCACTTTAATCAGAAAATATTTGTCAGAGGGTAAAATCCAAAAAGCAAATAAGTTATCTGAAAATAATTTTATATTGGAAGGAGATGTTATTCACGGTGCAAGAATCGGAAGAACAATAGGTTTTCCTACTGCAAATATTAATTATCCGGCTAATATAGTTAAAATCCCGTTCGGAGTTTATGCGGCGGAAGTGCAAATTGCCGGAGCCGAAAAGCTGCGCGGCGTCATGAATTGGGGAATGAAACCAACAGTAAATAATACTAATACGCCTGTTGCGGAGGTTCATATTTTAGATTTTAATGAGGATATTTACGGAAAAAATATCAAAGTCGAGGTTTTAAGAAATATACGTATGGAAAAAAGGTTTAATGGTATAGAGGATTTAAAAGTTCAGATAAAAGAGGATATAAGAAATTGCTCAGAGTTGTAATTATCGGGTATGGAGAAATGTTTACCAACCTTATTGCAGGAACGCTTGATGCTAACTGCAATATAGTTGGTGTATTCAGCCGTGAAATGGTTAAATATAGTCCTATTGTAAGAAAGTTTAAAGATACATTTTTTCCGTCTTTAGATTACAACTATATATCAAGTTATAAACTACCGCAAATTTCTGCAAGAGGAGTAAACACAAAAGAGTTTAAAAAGGCTCTTTTAAGACTTAATCCGGATATTATTCTTGTAGGTTCTTGGGGTGAACGAATATCAAAAGAGATATATGATATTCCTAAAATTGCGTCTATAAATGTACATCCTTCACTTCTTCCGAAATATAGGGGACCAAATCCTTATTATTGGGTTATAAGGAATCAAGAGCAAACTACAGGGGTATCTTTTCATCTTATTAATAATGATTATGATACCGGAGCAATTTTGGCTCAGGAAGAAATAAAGATATATCCGTCTGATACAGGTGCAACTCTCAAAAACAGAACCGTCTTAACTGCTCGTGGGGTTTGTTGTGAGCTTCTCAAGGATTTAAGTGAGGATATTATTATTCCTTTGACTCAAATGGAGGATAAGTCAACATATTATTCTCAGCCATCTGATTATGAGTTGGATTTTACAAAGAGTGCAGATGAGAATTATGCAATTATTCGTGCAATATATCCTTGGGATGAAGCGTATTTTTATCATTATAATGTGTGTTTAGCGGCTTTGCCTCAAGGCAGCGAAATATTGGAAAATACGACTTCATATACGAAATCCGGAATGGTATTAAATGTAGATGAAAATAATAAAACTATTGATATCCTGTGCGGTGATAATAAAGTTCTGCGTATTAGAGTAGAACATTTGAAAAAGTATGACAGGCCGTTTACAAAAAATTATTTAAAAAGGGAAGTCAGGATAGGACAGGTAATATAAAAAAATAATACAAAGGTAGCAAAAAATATTTTTTCGTTTTTTTATATAAACAAATTAATAAATAAAAATATAAAAGAAAGGATTATAAATGGATATAAGTTTAAAAAGCTATAGTACATCGTTTAGTTCCAGATATTTACGCATACCAAAACCGGACGAATTCCCCAAAGAGGTTTATAATGCAATTTATAAGAGTGACGGAATAGATGCTTTTTTGCATCCAAATCGGGGAAAATCTGCGTGGCAAAAATTTAAAGATTTATTCCGCGAAGACGAATTCTTAGATATTTATTACAGAACAGACCCGAAAAAAGGCAGCATAGATCCTTATGAACAAACTGATTCTGTTCTTTTTGCATTAAGAAAAGTTAATGGTGAGGAAAAATTCTATCCTATGGAGGGTGAGGTACAACAAGGTATAAAAAGACCGCAAGGAGTTATTCCAAAACCCGGAGAACACCGTACGTTTAAACCGCCGGTTGTGACAGCAGCGGTTAAGCTTGCAAATAAAATAATGGATCTTAAATTAACAGAAGCAATGTTTAAATAAAAAAAAGCGGTTGAAAATTTCAACCGCTTTTTTTGTGAAGATTCTGCGTTTTTTATTCTTCAGAATCAACAAATTTGAATACTAAAGCTGCACAAATTGCTGCAACAATATTTGTACCGATAGTTACGCAAGCTTCTGTACAAGGAATAGTATTAAATAATACTAAAGATGAAGCAACTGCAGGGTTAAACGCTCCGTAACAAAGTATTCCGCCAACAGCAAATGCACCAACAGTTACTGTTGAACCGATTGCAAGACCGTAGAAAGAGTTGCCTTCTGTTCTTTTTGATGTTGCACATAGCAGTACAACATAGCAAAGTAAGAATGTGAACAAGAATTCACCACCGATAATTTCCTTTATGCTGAAAGCTGAAGCTTGTAAAGTTGGGAATGTAACATATAAGGATATTACTCCAACAGCAGCAGCACCGCCCAAAACTTGGAAAAACCAGTATGGAATAAGTTGTTTCCATTCTAAAGCACCTCTGATTGCAGCGGCTAATGATACGGCAGGGTTATAATGTCCGCCCGAAACGTGTCCTCCTGCATATACACAAACCATTAAAGCAAAACCAATTGCAATTGCTCCGATTACTGCAGGGTTTGCGTAAAATACTACAGATAAAACAGTAAATACTAAGAAAAATGTACCAATAAATTCTACTAAGTACTTTTTGAGATTTTCTTTCATTTTCTTTTCTCCTTCTTATAATTCACACTACATATGACTATAATATGCAGTCAAATTGGCTGGACATATTATTTAAGAATATTCTGTTTTTTATTTTCCGCCGCGAGCTTTACCCAGAATCACTTTTCCGGTGTAACGTAAAAACAAAGATATTTCCCATAAAAGGTTTTGATGTTTTATATAATATAAATCATACCCTATTCTCTGTTCCGGTGTCGGTTCGTTAACATTTAGCTGTTGCCAGCCGCACCAGCCTGGGCGTACCCAGTTTCTACATTCCCAGAAGGGTATACTTTCTTTATTTTCATAATATACCTCTTCTCTTACTGGACGCGGGCCTACAATGCTCATTTCACCTCTCAATACGTTAATCATTTGAGGAATTTCATCAATATGGAATTTTCTCAATAATTTACAGAAAGGCATAATGCGTTTATCATCTGATAGAATTTCACTTACATCATCGTCAAAGTCATCTTGTACTTTGTCTTGGTACATACTTCTGAATTTAATCATTTTAAATGGCTTACCGAATTTTCCCATTCTGGTTTGAGTAAAAAATACAGGTCCTAAATCGGATAATTTTATTCCAATCGCTGCCAAAAGCGAAATAGGAGAAGTAATTAAAAGTATTACAATTGAAGATATTATGTCACAAAAACGCTTTAATGATGCATATAATAGAGCTTTTCTTCTTACGCAGTCATAAAATAACCAATTAACAGACATTTTAGAAACAAGATATTTATGAGTTATTTTTTCATAAAATCTGTACATTCTCCAAACTTTTACACCTAAAGGGATTCCTTTAACTAAATCTGTTAGAATATCAGAATCCATACGTGATTTAACAGCAACAATAACAATTTTAACATTATTATCTTTAATAACAGCTTCCGAATCACAAGTAAGTCCGAGAATATTAATAGAAGCGTCTTCGTCTTCTATGTTATTCATATTATCGTCAAGAAATCCGACAACATTTAATTTAAGTTCCGGTCTTGATTTGATTTCTTCTGCAATCAATTTCCCGTCTTGACCTGCGCCTACAATCAATACATTTTTTGTTGTTTTGAAAAATTTATTAAAAATCCAGCACAAGAATCTAAAAGACAACATTAATGCATATATAATAATTGCATTAAAGGCGAGAATAATTATTACCATTGGATCGGTTCCGATAATAAGTGAAAGAACCGAAAGTATACAATATGAAATTGCAATTCCTTCAAAAATATTGCAGCAATCTTTGATAGAGTTTGTTTTACAGGTATAAATATTTTTACTTGCAAGAATGCCGATTGTTAAAAGGGTTAAAAAAGCAACTGCGATTAATAGTTGCAGCGTACTTAGATTAAATGAATAAAACATAATATATGAAATGAAT
>Ga0247611_10009579_pt1 | contig 11612 bp, 17 predicted proteins | sample 177DNAGHGhighgp2_FD_192422 | JGI IMG/M metagenome (GOLD analysis project Ga0247611, IMG submission 192422) | Sheep rumen microbial communities from Palmerston North, Manawatu-Wanganui, New Zealand - 1770 DNA GHGhigh gp2 | ecosystem: Host-associated > Mammals > Digestive system > Stomach > Rumen... | reverse complement strand
TTATAGAGTTACGTGAGGACGGTTCATACTTCGATAGGAGACGGAGTATCTATCCAACTTTGCTCATCAGCAGCCACATCACCATCAATCAGAGGACCGTATCCTTCTGGCATCTGATATTTTGTATTCAGTGCATTGATGACGATCGAGACAATGTCAGCCATTTGCGAATGAGGCACTGACGATATAACACCATCATTGAAGACCCAAACGGCCGTTTTGTCCCTAGTAACTAAAAGTTCCAAACTAATTTCACCAGGATTCCTAGGTACGTTTACCTGGAAAATTGGGTTGGTGACACCTTCAAAGGTGCCAATAATGTAGTAAGGTCCGTCCGGAAAGTCAAATATGGGTTTTGTTACGGGGGTACCACCACCTTCTTCGGTACTAACTTTTCCTAATACTTGTGCTATCTTCACATCGCAGATATAACCTGCAGATCCAATAGGTAAACTTTTCTAATACATATTATTTTAAAGGTTTATAAGATTTATTAAATATTTTTCTATTCCAATTTACTTTAGCATCTAAGATTTCATTCCACTCATTCTATGACATATATTGAGGAAGTCTTGCTTGAGAGCATTTGGTTAACCATTCTTTTTTAAGCTCATTAGCCATCTTCAGAGTAGTAGGATTATTAGTTCTTATAGCTTCTTTAAATTTCATTGTGTATGCACAAAATGCAGCTATTGCTGATGCTTCTTCTTCTGTAAGTTCAGGAAGGCCATCATCGTCTAATATAGTTCCCCTATATAAGATGAATATCTTTCCTTTATATTTACCATCTAAATATAGAGTATCTCCAACTCTCTCATATCGTACATACCTTCCACTTATGTAAAGTGGGTTCTAAAAAGCTTTTCTGGATTCTATATAATCTTCTACCCAAGATGAGTAAGGATCTCCATTAGGATAGAAGTTAGATACAAAATTCCAATCTTCAAATCCGTAAGTAATTGCTTCAATTTCATCACAGTTACAAGGTAATTCTACAGTATTAGACGAGCAGTTTATATCTGTGCAATATCTATATAATCTCTATTTTTTATTTCCTATCATTTTCCAAGCAACTAAACCTATTTCTTCAAAATCATCAGGAAGTAACTCTAACCCATAGAGCTAATTAGCTAAAAACATTGCATATCCAAACTTCATGGTTTATAAGTCTAATCATTAGGTAATGGTTGCATAGCAAACTATCTATAGTAACGTAGTTTCTTTTCTGTAAGTCTCCTTTTAATTTCATTATTAAGAAAAGATAGATTGTCATCATCTAGATCTGAACAGCACGCATAGTTTTCAAGCTGTCTTGGATCTTTAAATATAGCAACCACAGATATTTGCTTTATCATAGGAGCATTAAATATATAAGCATCATACATTCCATTTTCATTTGGAGTCATATCTATATAGACAAAGGGTCTATTCTTACCTCTCTTTCTATATTTATGATAACGATTCCACTGACTTGAAGTATAGTACATAAATGGAAGTTGTTTATCTGTAGAGCCTATATAATCAATACCTTCACTTATAATCTATGGTATTTCAAAATGTGCAGTTGGAGTACCTCCAGTTGTTTCTCTACATCTACATTTTTCCAGGTCTTTACAATCAACTGGAATACAATTAACAGCAGTTAATAAGTCCTTTATCGGAAGGGTACCTTTAATAAGATACTCTTTTAAAATTTGTAAACGCTCGTCAACTACATCATCTTCCAACTATTCCATTGAAATAGATGGATTATGGTGGTATCCCTAAAGACCTGATACAACATCATTGTATATAGCGTCTGCGAGTTTCTTTATGAGCATAAATAAAAAATGGGCAAGGGCAATTGTGCCCCTGCCCTATCTAATTAAGCAATATTAATCTGTAACTGCTGTAACAGTTCCAATCTTAGCTAATTGAGTTTCAAAATCTGTAGCTAAGTCTTGCTTTACAAAGAATACGTGAGTAGTCTTAGATTTAACAAGCTCACCTACAGCATCTCCACCCATTATACCTCTATTTACACAGTAAACAATAGTATACTGATTGTATTTTGCTCCAACAACAGGAGTTTCGTCCTGTACAATCTTTGTCCAGCGAGTATTTGCAGCAGTTGGAAGTCTATAATCCTTTATCATGTTTCTATAAGTACCGAAACCTTGTTTAGCTTGCTGTACAAGTTCAACAATAGTTCCAGTATGATAGATACTTTCCTCGTCAAGAGTATCTACAGGAATAAATTCACCAACATGACCACCATCTTGCCAAGGACCAGCATTTTCATCAAACTTCTCTAAATCTACTTTAGTTAGAGTTTGATATTCGTCAGTTCCTGCAATTGTGATTACACCTGCATTTTCTGTTATGTTAAGTAATTGATATTCATATACCATTTGCTGGTATTTCTTAGCAATCTTTACAACTTTCTTAGCTACATCTGTTGCAGTTTCACCTGCTCTCCATAAGAACTCAATATAGAAAGGCTTACCTTTAAATACAAAGTCATTTGCATAGTAGCTATTCTGACATCCAGAAAGTCTAATATAAATAGCAATTCTGAAAGTAGTATCTGTCTGAGGAGCAGTTACAGCTGTTAGATCAACAGTAGCTTGAGCAAGCACTGGATCAGAAGCAGCTCTTTTATAAATTGCTTCTACGTTATCTGCTAAGAACTTAAAATCTCTCTTAATGTGGATTCCCTTTACAGTGTTACCTTCTTTAACTTCGGTAATGAGACTATTCTAAGGGAAATTATAGTCATTTAGACTATTAACGATAGTAGTTGTTGTAAATTGAAACATACTTTATCATTTATTTATTAACCTCTCTTTTGTTGAGGCTGTTCCTATTGCTGAGCTGGATTAGCAATAGATTGAGTAACTTGCATATGCGTGGGAAGATGCTGACTACCAGCATTTTCCATTACTAAGTGTACCAGCTCATTTATAATCTCTTGACATACGTAATCTGGGAATTCCATCATTTGAGAGGTATCCTCAGTTAAATCTAACTATTCTTGTGATAGTCTTATATGTTGTGGAGCTTTTATGTAATCTACATAAACTCTCTCAAGTTGGAAAAGGCTGTTATCTTTACCATATCTTATCTCAATACGTACATTTCCTGGATTACCATAGCGTACTTGGCTTACTCTTTCAATAGCATTGGCCTATTTAGTAGCTCCAATATCTATTACTTTACTTACTCCACCCTAGGTTTCTTTATCATTTAAATAATTTTTACCATTAGAGTCAGTAATGTGCTAACTATCAAAAAGATCACTAACACTCTCTACATCTGGTCCATAGGGATCTGTAGGAATAGCCGTATTAGAAGTTGGTTCCGAATTACCATAAGTACCATCATAGTAGTGAGATGTGTAATCTTTTGGACCCTATCCTGCAGCAGTGGCATCTAGAAGGTCTCTATTCACATTATGTAAATAGTAGTAAGGTCTTTTATAAGTAGGACGAGTATATACATTATTAATTACAGTAGACCAGCTATCAGCAGTCAGTCTTTCTGCAGCAAATTGTACGTATGTATTTGCATCATAACATTTAAAAGGTTTTAATACCTTATATTCACAGATACAATTTAATAAATGTAAATAGTCTGTTGGCAAGTCAAATTCATATACTGATTGATATAATGCACCTTTACTAGTAACTCCAGTATGTGTAACATTATGTGTATCTTTAACTTCTAGTGCAACAGTGGACTTTAATACTCTAACATCATCAGTTGTTTGCTGATTAATGTCATAGATATTATATCTCTTATTTACATACTGGTCGACAGCCTTATTAAAGAAGTAATTAAAATCTTCTAAAAGTAAGTTAGGAGCTTGTACTTTATTAAGTTCAATTAAAACTCCTTCGTAAACTTGGCGTGCGGTCATTGCGTATAAACTTTAGTAGTTTATTTTGTCTTATCTTTCCCCTGAGGTTCATCTATAGTATCAGGGTATAAATGTGGATAAGTATCTCTCTTTATAAGTTCAAGAATCTTTTTATTCTTAGGATTCTTCATCCATGTAAGCACTGCATCATCTGTTCCTCCTAGAATTTTATCGCTATACCAATAGTTCTTTTCACGGACAAAGATAATTCCTGCTTCACGAGCATCAACAAGAAGAACACGTAATGAAAGGTCTCCTCCTGTGTATAGCTTAATAATCTTATCTGGATCTTTCTCGGCTATCTGTAATAAGAAGTCTTCAACATCTGCGTCTGATTGACCTGACATTCTTTTACCTAAAATCTTAGCCATAGTAAGTCTTCCATCAATACCATTATCATCATTAATAATGAAGTCAGAAGCTTGTAGAATCTTCTTCTTCTTAGAAACACGTAATTTTACTTCTTCTCCTGGACGATCTACATAAAGTTCTGCGATACCATAACGAGGTCTCTTAGACTTCCAGTCCATGGTACCATCAATAAGATAGTCTCCTTTTGAGTCTTTAGCCCATCTATCTGGAGCAATAAGAGGACAATGTTTTATAGCTTCCCATTGAGCTGCTTGAATTTCATCATCAAGATTAAATACAGTTCCATCTTCTACTATAATTTGTTCTCCCTCTTTAATGTAATATTTACCACTGTTTCTTTCAGCATCAGTAAGAATTAAATCTCCTAAAGAATTAGTTGCTTTTACACATTCGGGGTATCTCCCAGTTTTTGGATCTTTACAAGGTTGTAAATAATATTTTATTCCTACTTTACCATAAACACTACGTAATACAATGTAGTTCTCTCTTGTCACACTCATATTAACATTGAATAAATTTATATAAAAATGTGGAAGAGGAGGATTATAACTCCTCTTCCCTTATCTTCATTTTATAATTAAACTTCTCTTAATATAAAGCTTCTGTAAGGATTAAATACTCCAACACCTGAGTAACCCCAGTTAATAACCTTAGATGCAGCTACAGGGCTAGATACCTCACCAGAACTTAGACCATTACGTCCACCTACACCAAGGTACTTGTTGGTAATGAAGTCACCACCCTTCAGTGTAAACATCTGGATTGGTGGTTCAGCCTCAGTAGCATCAGCTGTAAGGTCAAGACATAGGCAATAAGCCTTCTGGAATCCATATTCTCTTGAGAATGTTCTATCTACTTTGAAGGTTATTTGATTGCCACCATATTCGTATGAATCAAATGTAGCACCAACTTTAATATAGCTATTAGCTTGTTTGCTATAGATATATGTACCTTCTGTCTTATACTTAGCTAAGAAGTCACCAAGAACTGTTTGTATAAGAGTCCACATTCTTTCGTTGCAGATAAACATATACTTATTACCAGTTGGTTTCTTAGCTTTTTCATTCATAGTAGCAATCACTACATTGAATACATCAATAGTAAGTTTAACGAATGCATACTTAGAAGCAAATCTTTCTACCTGTGGAATAATACCATCACCAATATAGATAGGACGACCAGTATCTGGGTCAGAAATAGTTGGTTTACCATTAACATCAACATTAGTCTTATTGAAAAGTAAACCATTGTTTCTTACATATAGGAAGTTATCAAGAAGATTCTTCTCTAACTTATCCATTCTATAAATAGTTTCTGTAAGATTTCCTTGTCCCTTTCCTTCACCGATAGAAATGAACTTATCTTCAAATGCACCATACTGAGCAGAATAGCTATCATCAACACGGTGAGTTGTGATGTAGTTTCTGTGTTTTTCAATATTAGATTGATATTTTACATATCCTTCTTCGTGCATTTCAGGCATAGCATTGCTCTAGAATCTTGTAGTCATACCAATCTGACAACCACTAAGATCAAGTACTGATTTGTAATCATTGTCAATAAGACGAACTGTTACTTCCCAGTAATCATCGGCTTTTCTTACAGGTCTAGCTACAACAAAACATTGCTGACCAGTCTCGTCAATCTTAAATATATCATACTTTTCGTAATATCTTTCCTTGAAAGCCATTACTATTTCACTGCCATCAGCTCCATCCTGTTCTGGAACTGCAGCGAATTCTATTCTCTTAATATAATTAGTTTCAACCTCCCATTCAAAGTACATTGCATCAATTGATTGATACTTATTACCTTGTTTTCTGTCTTGATAGAAAATATTTCTAAGAGATTCTGTTAAATAAGAGGCTGTTAATTCAGGATATAATCTAGAAACAACACCTAATTTGTAAGGTTGAGTACCTAAGAATTTATAGAAATCCTCATAGGTGCGAGTTTCTGACATTGTACTTCTATTTGTTACAAAATTTGCTACAATCATAATATTAAATCTTATTTTAATTATTAAAAGTCTAAATCCTCTACAGAAGAAATTTCGTGCTTTTCTTCTTTAGTTGGAGGAGGAGTAACAACGACATGCCCAGGCTAAATTCCTTTCTTTCCATCTTCTAAGCCTTTATTATAGGCTTCTTTTTTAGCCTTTTTAAGAGCATCTTTATACATCATTGTTATATCATCTATCATTTTGTCTCCATTTAAAGCATACCAGGCCATAGTTACTAATGACTCTGGATCATTGAGGACCTTACCTAAATTACTTATACCTGCCTCATCACGTCCTAGTATAAATTCAGCTAGTTCTTCTTTATCATCATTTTCTAATTCTACATCCAATCCAGCTATAGAATTAAGATTATCTATCTGCTAAACTATTACGTTAGAGAACTGCTTATACTGTTCTTCTTGCTGTTGTTTGGCAAGAAGTTCTTGCTACTGTTTATTTTGATCTTCTAAGTCTTTATACTCTTTACGAATACCTTCCATTTGTTTCTTAAAAAGATCCTCATCTTGTTTTGCGTTTTCTAGAGATTTAGCAAGTTGTTCTTCAGTAATGCCTTCAACTCTAGCTTGTAAATCTAATACAAACAAATCATCATCAGTAAGCTCGTCAACAGTATATGCCTCTTGAGGTGCAGTTTGGTTCTATAAATTATCTATGTACTGTTTTGGAGTTAAATTATTAGTCCTCAACATATTTAAAAATTCAATCTCATCATTTGATAAATCTAGCTCCTAATTAGTTTCTGAAGCAGTAGAAGTAACTGGTTCTCTCAAGATGTTAAGTTTTTCCTCTCTAGAAAGTGTATTCCAATCGCGTTCTTCAGTTTCATCTTCATCTACTTCAAATTTAATTTTAGAGGGATCTTGTATTCCTTTTTCTTTAAGTAGAGTTTTTATTAAATCATCTTGTTCCCCAGATGTATCTACATTTTTATTACCTGGGTCAGGTTCATTCCCATTTGAAGGGGGCTCCTAAACAGTAGGAGGTTGTTGTGGTGGTTCTGTTCCACCTTGAGGATCAGTGTCATGCACTTCTTCCTCATAAAAGTCTAAATCATCAATTCCTATTGCCATATTTCTTATTATTTATAAATCATATCAAATATAATTAGAATTCTCTATACTCAAAATGTTAAAACTAGTATTTAAAGGTTAATGATTTTTAACATAATGAATATAGAGAATCTTATATTTAGTCTATCCATTTTAGATCATTTAGACGATTTAGCCATCCTTTTAAGAACTTTTTATTAGATGGTGTAGCTGCAGCTATACTTCTAAAATGTTGTTCTCTTCTTTTCCACAATCTTTGGAATAGCTCTTTTTGATTCGGATAGTTATTTATAGAATCTAAAGTTTTAGGTCCTACAATTCCATCATCCTTAAGATTAAGAAGTCTTTGTGGAAATTTAATTCCATAAATACCACTAGTCCATACCCAATCAACTAAAAGATTTGCTATAGATTGACTTTTTATCTAGTCTGCCTTCCATCTATCCCAATACATAGCTTTCAAAATATCATTCCATTCTTCTTGAGTAATATTTTTTAAGTCTCTCTATGTGGGAACTTTCTTTCCCTTTTTTTCCCTATAAGCAGAATACACAGCTAGTGTAACTCCCTTCATTGTTGGGCCTCCTTTATCAGCAGGGTCATTAGACCATCCTCCTTCCCATTTAAGAATATGAGGAATTAACTTCAAAACGTTTGCCATAGTCTTTTAAATATAAAATTAATTCAATCATAGATAGTGGAATCTATTTATTTTGATCTAGTTTATCTATTTCCTTCATAATAAGTTTATATTGATCTGAACTTATATTAATCTCTTTGTCTGGGTCTTTTTTATAATCCCATTTAATATTAACTCCAGACTCAATATAATTTACATCTCCTTTTTCTTCATCACTTAGCTTTAATTCTCTTGCTAAGTCATATGCATCTACCATTTCACATATACTTCCCTAAGTTGGAAGTATCTAAAGCAAAGAAAGTCTGTCTTTTATTTTCATTACCATGCTATTCTAAATGTATGTATATTCTTAGATTGCCCATCTTTTACTACTTGAGTTGTACCTATATACATAAGTCTTATTACACCATTAACTCTTAATTGGTACTCAGGTATTTCTTCGTCATTACTTTCTGCTAAAGTTGCACCACTAAGGATTATTTTACTTCTTAATACTCTTATATTCACGAAACTTAGTTTTACGTCGTTTTTTCCAATAAACGTAAATATCTATCCTATTTGTGGTAACTTTGTGAAAATTCCAAATACTGTTAAATCATTATAGACTGTTATATTTCTGGGCTCGAATCTATTTAAAGTTACTGATGTATTATCCGCACCTACAATGTCATGACCTCCATCTATATAATCAATTAAATTATGCCTATTAAACGGAATTATACTATTTAATATAGTTCCTTTATATTCTAGACCACTGGATGTATATATATATATTCCGTCATTATCAACCTCTAGTCCATATAATGCTGCACTATACTAACCCTATATCCTTGTCTTACGTCTATAGTAAACTCCAAATTTATCCTATCCTACCCACATTAAACTATCTATATTTGGGGTTATACTCATAAAGTTTCTTCCTATCTAGGATATTAGTATAGCAGTTCTTACTCCTATAAATCCCTTCATTGCACCATACAGTGAAGGATTTATATATAATACCAGATAGTTATATTCTGCGTCAGTAGTAACATTTCCAGATGACTAAAAGGCCTCATTATTCTATATATATTTACAACTTACTAATGCAGTAGAGGTTTCTTCTACATAATAGAAAGCTGCTATTAAGGGATATTTATAGGCAAGATTGATATATTGAGGTGATCCTATATATGTAAGTTCTGTAAACTATGGAATATTAATAGTAACGTTTATATTTTTATTACCACTAAACTATATTTCGCATAATTTAGCAAGTTGTTCCTCCTAATTCTTTTCCTTAATTGGGTTATATACAGGTAATGGTGTTGTGGCACTATTCTTAGTTCTATTCCAATCAATATACTATCTAAAGTAGCTTGTACTATTAGCATCTTCTAACTTCTTAAGCTCTTGTCCATTTATTATTAAAGCTGTCTAGTTATCACTTCCATATACATAAATACCATTGTAATCAGTACCATTATCTTCCTATAAAATTTTTCTTAAATGGATATTTCCATCTATATTAAGGTTTCCATTATCTTCCCATGATATATTACCTCTAGCTAGATATCCTTCTCCTGTTGCTTCTAAGTTCCAACCATATAATGTGTTTCCCATTAACTATGAATTTTCACAGGATTGTTCTGTTCCTGTATCATCTATATAGTAATATGTGGTATTATTATTTCCATCAGTTCTAGAAAATATTTGATGCTCTTTATAGTATTTCTAATCGTTATCATCTGTATACTCTTTCTAATATATATGTATTGTTTCCCCAAATCCAAGAGCTGAGTGGATATTATTTACAGATATAAACTTAGCAGCTATTCTTCCATTAGCAAATAAAGCTGTAGGCTAAGAGCGTCCAATAAATTCAGACTATGTAGTAGCCATTACTATTTTGTTTCCCCACATAACTATGCCTGGATTATCATCAGAATCATAGCCTATACGCATACCAGCACTAAGAAGGTCTCCTTTTGTATAAACTTTTTGCTTTAGTAAATTGTCAGCTTTTTGTAAATCTTGCTTAAGTATTTCCATTGAGGAATATATAGCATTCTGACTAGCTATTGCAAATGATATAGAGTCTTTTCCTATGTCTGCTACAGATTGTCCATTATTTAAGTAAAATTCTCCAGTTAAGAACACATTCTAACCATAAAGTCCATAACCATAAGGCTATCTATCTGTTGGAAATATTTCATCCTATATGCCATCAAGATTCCCAAGTCTAGCTTTAGTAGTCTTAGTAGACTATACCTATAATAAAGTTTTCTCTTCTTCAAGTATAATATATTCTTCCGGTCTATTATCCGATCCTTCAGTTATTATGCACTCTCCATTTTCAGTAAGTATATTATAGCTTTCTTTAGCATCTCCAATAGCTGTATTTGTGTCTGGGTATGTATTTAAATAGTATAATACATTTACATTTCCAGGTAATGGTACTGCAGAACTAGCAAAATAATTAGCATTATTATACTCGAAATATATATACTCACAATTAGCATTTTTTTGTATATAATAGTTTCCAGTATAAGGAACATCTACAAGCCCTGTATACCCATTAAATGGATTTGTAGGAATAGGACAAGCATTTAATTTTACTGTCTTATATATAGGAATATAATATATTACAGAATAATCTGGACGATTTACTCCAGATATAACATCCATAAATGGTGCACCATTATCTGTAGAAGTTATATAAACTGCATTCTATCTTTGGCAATCCCATAAGTTACCTATCTAAACTAAAGAGTCTTTTTCTTCTACAAGACCTATAAGATTTTTTTCTAGCTAGTCCTAATAACTTAGAGTGTATGAATTACCATCATCATCATAGTTAATGTTATCTGCTTGAGCTGGTTCCCTATATAATGTAGACTACTTATAAAGATCAAGATTAGGCTAGTCTTCTCCATAAATTACATGAGCATCTAAAGACTAATCATAAGTAATAGTAGTTTTATTATCATAAATAGAAGGTGCTAACTATATTACATAGGAATTTCCAACTAAATTACAAACTACAGCATCATAATATTTTATTCCTCCGTATGTCCATTTCTAGCATCTAAGAATATCCCCAGGTTTAAATACAGGTAGTTCATCATCATCAAATGCTACTACATAAAAATCTCCTCCTGCAAAATATTTATAATATGAATATATTGTAGTTATATATGAATTTATATCAAGATTCTATGATTCTATATTCTAGATATATCTTCTATAATCATTTCTTGTTACGATTGGAAATGTGCAATTAAACTTAAAGTCAGAACTAAATAAATTAGTTACTCTGTATGAAGAATCATAATCACTACTAAAATCTTTTCCTACATAAGACTCTGTTGATAAAGCTTTTATTAACTTAGTATTTTCAAGTGTAGAACTATCCCAATATGTTTTTTCAATTGTACTATCTCCACTTGCAGTTTTACTTGTATATGTTTTTGTTTGTGTAGTTCCAGGTAACTTTATAAAGTAATATCCCTATTTAAGTGTTAAGCAGAACCTTTCATATGCATCACCTGATGTAAAAAATGAACTATCTTTAATTTCAAGTTTCTATGCAAATACTACCTTTCCAGCATTTGTAATCCATAAAGATCCATTGGTTGCTGATATTTTATT
>Ga0247611_10009577_pt1 | contig 11612 bp, 8 predicted proteins | sample 177DNAGHGhighgp2_FD_192422 | JGI IMG/M metagenome (GOLD analysis project Ga0247611, IMG submission 192422) | Sheep rumen microbial communities from Palmerston North, Manawatu-Wanganui, New Zealand - 1770 DNA GHGhigh gp2 | ecosystem: Host-associated > Mammals > Digestive system > Stomach > Rumen ... | reverse complement strand
TACCGTAACGTCCAGTCCCGTACGTAGTTTGATCTGGTCCAGCATGAACACTTTATTGCCGGCTTCCCGTACGGCCGTGGTAGCCTGGGCCGTATACACATCCACCCCGTAATCCTGCATCAGTTCTTTAAATCCCTGCAGGACCTGGCAGATCTCCTCCACCATGGGAAATGGAATACTTTTGTTCGTAAAGGCTTCTTCTCCTAACCGGATCGGGTAATCGCACTGATCAATGACTTTAATCCGGTTCAGGCTCCGGTACTCGATGATCCGCAGGCGCAGCATCTCCGAACCCAGATGGATCGCCGCCAGCGTTGTATAGGTTTTCCGTTTCATAAAAAACACTCCGTTACTGATGATAATAAAGCACGGTTCCACAGGCCGACGCAAGCGCGGCCAAAAATATTTTGACAAATGAAAAATGAATCAGCATTTCCAAAAATTTGTACAATAGTTACTAAGTATTATTTCGACAAGCTAAAAGAAAATCCTTGCGAAGGGAGTAAGAAATTCTAAATTTGCCGGGAAATTTTGTGATTTTTGAAAAATACGTTATAATAATAAAAGAAAATTTCATTGCAAGACCCGCTAAGAAATTTTATTCTCAACAGCAGGAAAAATTTATACGTACTTCAGCATTCGTTCGGAAGCACGTCACACGGGAGACGCTTATGCAGAGAATCGCAATCATCGACATCGGATCCAACTCAGCCAGGCTGGTCATCAGCCATATATATAAAAGCGGCGCGTACAACATGGTCTTTAACCAGAAGGAAACCCTGCGTCTGGCACAGAAAACTGACAAGGACGGGAATCTCTCTAAAGAAGCTTTCGAAAGTACACTTAAGATCATGCAGGCCTTTGCATTTATGTGCAGGCAATACAAGGCAGATAAAATTATTGCGGTAGCAACGGCAGCCATCCGCAATGCGAAAAACGGAGACCGGCTTGTACAGGAAGTCTCCGATCGAACCGGAGTCAACCTGCATATTATTTCCGGTAACGCAGAAGCGTTTCTGAGTTATATCGGCGTTATCAACACTCTTCCCATGAAGGACGGTATTATCTTCGACCTTGGCGGCGGCTCCACGGAGCTGATCCTGTTCCGGAACCGTACCCTCGTAGAGTCTGTCTCCATCCCGCTGGGGGCGGTAAATACCACCGATATTTTCAACCTCCGCGACACCATGCCTCCCAACGTGTACAGCGACGTGAACTTTTTTATCTCTACCCGCATGGAAAAATATTCCTGGCTGAAGGATGCAAACCTGCCACTCATTGGCGTAGGCGGCACCGCCCGTACCGTTGCCAAGATGATCCAGCGAAGCAGGGAGTATCCATCCAGCCGTGTGCACAATTATATTTTCAGTGCCCAAAGTTTTCGGTCCCTGTTCAAAAAACTGCGCAGCACATCGCTGGAAAATCGCAAGGCGGTTCCCGGTCTGTCGGAAGAACGCGCCGATATCATTCTGGCCGGCATGTCCATCATCAACTGTCTGCTGGCCCAGACCGGCAGCAAACGGATTGTTACCTCCGGTTGCGGACTGCGTGAAGGCCTGTTCTATGATTATTATGCAAAAACCAATAACGTCCCCCTCATTGCCGACGACATACTGGAAGACAGCACCCTGAACGTACTGCGTTTATTCTCTTTGAATATCCAGCACAACCGGCAGGTAGCCTGTCTGGCTGTTACCATGTTTGATGCATGGCACAAGCTCCATAGGCTGGGGAAACAGTATCGAAAGTTATTAAAAACCGCTGCATTGCTGCATGATATTGGCATCAACATAAATTATTACAGCCATGCCCGTCATTCGGCCTATATGATCCTTAATGCCAAAATTTTCGGCCTTACTCACGCAGAGCAGATGCTCTGCGCTGTTATCGCCGGCTGGCACAACGGTATTTCCAAGCGGTATTTCAAAAATCATGCATACCGGCCCTTATTAACGGAAAATGACTGGAAAATTGCCGGACAGTTGTCCCTGCTGCTGGCTCTGGCGGAAAGCCTTGATTATTCGGAAAGCGATACGATCAAGACTATCCTCCCCGGTTTAGATCCTCAGAGGGCTACCCTTGAAATCCAGTCCGCAAGCGATCCTTCCATCGAACTCCATCAGTTGGAGATAAACAGGACCTGGTTCGAAGAGGAATTCGGTATTCCTCTTAAAATTATTGTCAGACTGCAATCGTAACAGAGGCTTAGCGTTACGGCAAAGCACTGACATTGTCGCCAGCTCAACATCTACGGTAATCCCACAATCTCATTTGATCAGTGTTTCCTAAAAAAATATTCCCGGAACATTTTCACTGAAGGATCTCGTGAAAACGGTTCCGGGATTTCTATTTTTATCCTATTTCTTTTTAATCGGCTGTACCTCAAACATCCGGTTCCAGGGCAACTTGAAATCATACTTGCGAACTGTGTCTCCCATAACCGGTTCCGCTGTTTTTATAATACTTTCCCTGATCGCTTTTTCAGCCACAGCCTGCTGTTCCGGCGTAAAACCGGAATTGGGCATATAGTTGGGCCAGATGACGTTTTTATAAACGTCCATCCGGGCATTAGCCTGATAGGCCCAGTCATCCAGGTAGCGTACAGTCAGGAATTCCCTGCCTGCGTCCCCCTTAAAATCAGGAGACTCCATTCCCTGGGCCAATGCAAAGCCGAGACAGTTCCCGGATGTATTCCAGCCGCCGTATGCAGCCAGCTTATAGGCGATACCACGGCGGAACAGCTCCTTTACTAATGCGTTATCCGCACCGTTTCCAAACTTGGAATCTGCTACAATTACTTTTTTACCGGAATCCAGATAGGACTGAACCTTATCTGCAAAATCCCTGGTATATCTGTCCGCTGCACCATTGTTTTTTGCATCAGAAGCTTCCAGGGTCTTTCCGTCAAAGGGAGTGTTCACAGCCAGCACAAAGTCGGCATTCTTCGCCTTCCGCACAGGGAACGCACCTGAAGCGTAAATATGCTCCCGGGCAGAAACGGCAATCGTATTGTCCTCATAGGAAGGAACGGTCTCCCCGCCTTTTCCTGCCCCATAATCCGCATAGACCAATGGTGAAGTAAAGGTAAGCCGGTTAGCCGCCTGAGTCAGGAGAACCAGCCCCAACTGATCGGCACCGGAGAAGAAACGTATCCTTGATTTCGGCAGTTCATTCACCAGCGACCCCATATGTCGCGCTTCCCGATGGGCCTGGGAAAGTGGACTTGTATCGTCCCTGCCTACCAGCAAATAGGTAAAGCTTCCGCTTTCAATCCCGTGCAGCAACAGTTCCGTTGTCTGCATGTTGATCTTTCTGCGGCCGTAAAAATCTGCTATTACATTCCGGGGAATCTCCCGGTTCAGTTCCTGCAGTTCCTTCTTTTCTCTGCGGGAAAGGCCCTGCAGTTCTTCTTTATCACGCAATGCGCCCTGCCGGAACAGTTTCGAGCCCCACTGTTCGTAATAAACGGGTTCTACCGGCGCTGCGCTGGCTTTAGGCGAACGCATGATGGTCGTAAAAACGTAAATATCAGGACCCTTATTTCCTTTTTTTAAAGAAACCAAACGATCCACACGGGATTGCAGCACTGTCTGATCCGTATGATGGGTTCTGGAATCAACCAGACCGCCGTAAATGAGAGCATCGGCGCTAGCCACTACGGCAACAGCTTCTTTTGCATTTTTTTCAAGCCATTCCAGTAATTCGTCCGGCTGTCCGCTCCTGTTCCCGGAAGAAAGCATTTCTTCCGGCGGTACAAGGATATCCCACCCTGCCGCCCGCATGGTGGCCACGGTGTAATCTTTGCAGACAGGACGGGTATCCAATGGTACAAAAACCATGGTTCCCCTGCTTTTAACTGCAGGCGCCACCTTCGATGGCAAATCTGCCGCCGTTGCTTTCGCACCGTTTTCTTCCGTTACAGCCCCCGCAGGATCCGCTGCCAACGCAACGCTTCCTGTAAGCAGCATACTGCCCAGTAAAAGTCCTGTTACCGTCTTTTTCATACGCTCACTTCCCATTCGCTGAAAACAGCAGAAAACGCCGATTCAATGCAAGAACAAAAACATTGATAAGGATTAGATAACCGACGTCTTCGTAACCTGCCTTCGTATATTATTTTGTCCGCTATCCACAGCGGAACACTGCGGCAGCGGACAAAACTATTTTATGAAACTAATATTTACGGAACCGCTGATTAATTCGTCTGCACGCTTAGCGGCGCAAAAACTCATTTAATCAGTGTTTCCTTATTTTGCGTAGGTCGCCGCCGTATTATCCTTCAGCAATACGTCATGGGCGCCGCCTTCCACAATGGATGTTGCAGATACAAGGGTCAGTTTTGCCTTATCCCGCAGTTCTTCCAGATTCAGGGCGCCGCAGTTGCACATAGTGCTGCGGATCTTGGCCAGGGTCAGGTTCACGTTGTCCTTCAGGCTGCCGGCATAAGGAACATAGGAATCTACGCCTTCCTCAAAGGACAGCTTCTGTGCGCCGCCCATATCGTAACGCTGCCAGTTGCGGGCGCGGTTGGAACCTTCACCCCAGTATTCCTTCATGTAGCTGCCGTTTACATTTACTTTATTCGTAGGACTTTCATCGAAGCGGGCAAAATAACGGCCCAACATCAGGAAGTCTGCGCCCATGGCCAGCGCCAGGGTCATGTGGTAATCGTAAACGATACCGCCGTCGCTGCAGACCGGTACGTACACACCGGTTTCTTTATAGTATTCGTCACGGGCTTTGCAGACATCGATCAGGGCTGTCGCCTGGCCGCGGCCAATGCCTTTCGTCTCACGGGTAATGCAGATAGAACCGCCGCCGATGCCCACCTTCACAAAATCAGCGCCGCAGTCTGCCAGGAAGCGGAAGCCTTCCGCATCCACCACATTGCCTGCGCCCACTTTTACTTTATCGCCGTAACGGTCACGGATCCACTTCAGGGTAATCTTCTGCCATTCGGAGAAACCTTCGGAGGAGTCGATGCACAACACGTCAGCCCCTGCTTCCACCAAAGCAGGCACCCGTTCCGCATAATCCCGGGTATTGATGCCAGCGCCTACTACATGGCGTTTCTTTTCGTCCAGCAGTTCCAGCGGATATTCCTTATGGGAAATATAGTCCTTACGGAATACCATATAAAGCAGACGGCCTTCATCGTCAATGATAGGCAGCGTGTTCAGCTTGTTGTCCCAGATAATATCGTTAGCCTGCTGCAGAGTCGTGTTTTTATTGCCTACGATCAGCTTGCCGATAGGCGTCATAAAGTCGCGTACTTTTGTATCCGGGTCCATACGGCTTACGCGATAATCGCGGCTGGTAATGATGCCTTCCAGTTTTCCGTTCACAGTCCCGTCGCTGGTTACGGCAACGGTAGAATGGCCGGTCTTCTGTTTCAATGCCAGCACATCTTTCAGGGTGCTGTCCGGCGTAATATTGGAATCGCTGGTCACAAAGCCTGCCCGGTGACTTTTTACATTCCGCACCATCTGGGCTTCGTCTTCCACCGTCTGGGAACCGTAGATAAAGGAGCAGCCGCCTTCCCTGGAAAGTGCTACGGCCAGTTTGTCATTGGAAACAGACTGCATGATAGCGGAGACCATGGGAATATTTAATTTGATTGCCGGCTCTTCGCCTTTCTTAAATTTTACCAGCGGAGTCGCAAGAGTCACATTATCGGGGATACATTCGGAAGAAGAATACCCCGGAACTAACAAATACTCACTAAACGTATGCGCGGGTTCATCATAATAGAATGCCAATCGTAACACCTTCCCTTTCGTCAATAAAATTTGGGTAAAATCATACCACAAAAACGCTTTTCACGCAAAACTTTTTTTGGTTTTCTCAAATAAAAGTTTCCTGCCCGTCCGGTCATGGAAAATACCGAACCATACCGGTTGTTGTCATATAACAGTTTACATCCATTCTTCGTCTATCTTTTCAGCGCGCGCCAGGCAATGTCCTTCCGGTAATGGACCTGATCGAAATGGATTTTTTCCACCGCTTCATAGGCTTTGTTCTTGGCGCTCTTAATATCTTTTGCCAGCGCGGTTACGCCCAGTACGCGGCCGCCTGCAGTGACGATATTGCCATCAGCAGCTTTGGTTCCCGCATGGAACACCACCACGTTATCCATTGCACCGGCCTCTTTAAGGCCGGTGATCACTTTACCGTTTTCATAAGAAGCCGGATATCCGCCGGAAGCCATTACCACACAAACCGTAGCCTGGTCTTTCCATTTCACCATGGAAGCATCCAGGGTACCGGTGGCACAGGCCAGCATGATCTGGGCCAGGTCGCTGTCCAGCAGGGGAAGCACTACCTGAGTTTCCGGATCCCCAAAGCGGCAGTTAAATTCAACTACCTTCACACTGTCCCCTTTGATCATAAGACCGGCATACAGACAGCCGGAATAAGTCCGTCCTTCTTTATTCAATGCGGCAATGACAGGTTTCAGGATGGTTTCTTCCGCTTTAATGCGAAGAGCTTCCGTCATCACCGGCGCCGGGGCGTAAGCGCCCATACCGCCGGTATTGGGTCCTTTGTCTTCATCATTGACACGTTTATGGTCCTGGGACGCAATCATGGGAACAACGATCTTCCCATCGGTAAACGCCAGCAGGGAAGCTTCTTCCCCGTCCATGAACTCTTCCAGCACCACCCGGGCGCCGGCTTCGCCGAATTTATGTCCCGCCATCATTTCGTCAATGGCATCCATGGCTTCTTCTTTTGTCATGGCAACTACAACGCCCTTACCTGCAGCCAGGCCGTCAGCTTTTACTACAATGGGTGCGCCCTGCTCTTCTACGAAAGCCTTGGCGGCAGCAATGTCGGTACAAACTTTGAAGGCCGCCGTAGGAATATTATATTTCTGCATCAGATTTTTGGAAAAGGCTTTGGAGCCTTCCAGTTCCGCCGCAGCCTTGTCCGGCCCGAAAATCGGCAGCCCCCGGGAACGGAATACATCGGCAATACCTGCCACCAGCGTAGCTTCCGGTCCTACTACCGTCAGGTCGATGCTGCATTCTTCCGCATAATCCGCAACCTTGTTCAGATCATTCAAATCCAGGGCTACGCATTTACATTTTGGCAATTCCCCGATACCGGGATTGCCCGGCGCCACCCGGATGCTTTCCACCTGGCTGCTCTGGGCCAGTTTCCATGCCAGCGCATGTTCACGGCCGCCGCCGCCGATCAGTAAAATATTCATGCTTATGCCTCACAATTTTTATTTTACCAGAAAATCCTGCATCTTCAGAAATCGCTTACTCTTTGCCGAAATCTTTTATTTTTCCAGTTGTTTCTGTAAATAACCGGTTATCATGGCGTCATATTCGGAAGTATGTTTGAAAGCTTCCATGGCCAGGGACTTCCGTGTTTTCTGGTCGATATCGCCGTCTTTTTTCAGCATTTCCATCAGGGCGCCGTATCGTTCCGGATTGGTAATGATCACCACATCCCGGAAATTTTTTGCAGAAGCCCGCACCATGGCCGGACCGCCGATATCGATATTTTCGATCGCTTCTTCTTCCGTTACGCCCGGTTTCTCAATGGTCTGTTTAAAGGGGTACAGGTTCACTACTACCAGGTCAATGGGAATGATGCCATGTTCTTTCATCTGGGCCATATGTTCCGGATTGCTGCGCACGCCCAAAATCGCCCCATGGATCTTCGGGTTCAGGGTTTTCACACGGCCGTCCATAATTTCCGGGAAACCGGTCACTTCGCTAACATAGGTTACCGGGATGCCGGCATCTTTAATTGCTTTCATGGTACCGCCGGTGGAAATGATTTCTACGCCGTTTTCATGGAGGAAAGCGGCTAATTCGGTAATACCTTTCTTGTCAGAAACACTCAGTAACGCTCGTTTGATCTTCATGCTTGCTCCTCTCTTCATTCTCCCTTTTACTGCATTTATAAATACATTCCGCTTAAAATTTAAAAACCTTTTATGGCCGGCAGCGCCGTTTAAAACCGCGGCCATTCAAAAAAGATTCTTTTCATAATAACTTTAACAGCATCCGGATCGTTATTTGCCGACAAAAACCTTCCGTCCCTTGATGGAAAGTTTTCCTTCCGACCATAAGCGTATCGCTTCCGGCAACGCTTTATGCTCTTCCACTAAAATCCGGGCAGCCAGCGTCTCTTCCGTATCCTCATCCATCACCGGCACCACTTTCTGTAAAATGATCGGCCCGGTATCCGTGCCTTCGTCTACAAAATGAACGGTACAGCCTGCCACCTTCACACCATAGTCCACTGCCTGTCCCTGGGCATCCAGCCCTTTGAAGCTGGGCAGCAGCGCAGGATGGATGTTGATGATTTTATGTTCCCAGCGACTGATAAAATGCCCCGTCAGGATCCGCATGAACCCTGCCAGCACGACCAGTTCCGCCCCTGCATTCCGCAGGGCCGCGTCAATTTTATCTTCAAACTCTTCTTTGTCCCTGCAGCCTTTCCGTTCCACTACCGCCGTGGCAATGCCGGCTTTGGCCGCCCGTTCCAGGGCAAAGGCGTCTGCATGGTCGCTGACTACAACGGCCACTTCAACGTCAAGTTTTCCTTCTGTAATATGGTCGATGATGGACTGCAGGTTGCTGCCCCGTCCGCTCACGATTACGCCAATTTTCTTACGCACCGAAAACGCCGCCTTTCATTACGGTCGTCTTATGACCCGGAACAATTTTACCCAGCTCATAGAACGTTTCCCCGTTTTCTTTCAGGTGGGCGCGAACAGCATCCGCTTCCGCCGGATCCACTACCAGCACCATGCCCACGCCCATGTTGAAGGTGCGGTACATTTCTTTATCAGGCACATTGCCCCATTCCTGCAGTTTTTTAAATACCATCGGTACTTCCCATGCGTCCGCGTTCACTTCCGCATCGCAGTCATCCGGAAGGATACGGGGGATGTTGTCATAGAAGCCGCCGCCGGTAATATGTACCATACCATGGATATCGAACTTTTCAATCAGCGGCAGGCAGGTCTTCGGATACAACCGGGTGGGGGTCAGCAGTTTTTCACCCAACGTGCAGCCGAATTCCGGAATTACCGTATCAACGGTAAAATGCATTACATCAAAACAGATTTTCCGCACCAGGGAAAAACCGTTGGAATGCACACCGGAAGAAGGCAGGCCCAGCAGGATGTCACCCGCTTTCACCTTTTCCCCGGTGATCATTTTACTCCGTTCCGCAACACCGACACAGAAGCCGGCAATATCATATTCATCTTTGGCATAAAAGCCATGCATCTCCGCAGTCTCCCCGCCGATCAGGGCACAGCCGCTTTCCCGGCAGGCATCCGCCACACCTTTTACAATGTCCGCAACTTTTTGGGAATCCACTTTATCTACAGCAATGTAGTCAAGGAAGAACAAGGGCTCGGCCCCCTGCACCAGGATATCGTTGACACACATGGCTACCGCATCCTGCCCGATGGTACTGTGGTTATTGGTCAGGAAGGCAAATTTCAGTTTTGTACCTACGCCGTCCGTGCCGGAAACCAGGATCGGCTCTTTATATTTTTTTGTATCCAGGGCAAACAGGCCGCCGAATCCGCCCAGATCCCCGATCACCTCCGGCCGGTAACTAGCCCGCACGCTATCCTTCATCAGTTCTACCGCCCGATTGCCGGCATCGATATCCACGCCGGCATCGGCATAGGTCAGTTGCTTTTTCTCTTCGCTCATGACAGCCTCCCGTTTTCTCCCCCGTTAAATCTTTTCAAAGATGAACTAAATTATTGAATCGAAATTACGTTCTCTACCCCGGCAGCACAGAACTTGCTGCCGGCTGATCAGAATCGTATTCCAGGGAAACGCTGATTAAATGAGTTTCCCTAGTATTTTATTCCCCGCGCACGGCCGCAAGTTTTGCCGCTTTGGCGGCAACCTCTTCCTGCATCTTCACCCGATAGGCGGCCAGTTTTTCCACCAATTCCGGATGGGCGCCTGCCAGAATTTCCACCGCAAAAATCGCGGCGTTCTTGGCGCCGTCAATAGCCATGGTAGCAACAGGTACGCCGGAAGGCATCTGGACAAAACTCAGCAATGCATCCATACCCTTCAACGGACCGCCGCTGATAGGAATCCCGATTACCGGCAACGTCGTATAAGCAGCGATCACGCCACCCAGATGAGCAGCCAGACCGGCAGCCGCAATAATCGCTTCCACGCCCCGGTCCCTTGCGCCGGCCGCAAATTCATGGACCTGGTCCGGCGTACGATGGGCAGACGCAACGACAACTTCGACTTCCACGCCAAATTCCTTCAGTGTTTTTTCAGCAGGCTCCAAAATCGGCCAGTCTGAATTGCTTCCCATGATAATAGCAACTTTCATCCTTTGTTCTCCTCTTTTCTTAAACAATGCTGCCTTACCTAAAGAATTCCTCTTAACTATACAAATCTAAATTTTACCCGCAAAATGTTAAACATCCACATTTTTAGCTGCAATAATCATGTAAAAATATTTTGGGTATACGAAACAAACCTTACGTCAGCGTAAAGTTATTCATATAATTTTACCAATATGCAGAAACAGTGTCAATGAAATTGTAGAAAACGTTTATAGCAACTTTGAAAAGAGTTTGATAGTTAACTGTATTTACTATATACTAAAATCAAAAAATTAAAGTACTAATTCACATAAAATTTGGAGGTCATAATGGAATATCCAATCACTTCCACAAAATATGCCGGAAAAAATATTCCTGTGCTTTTTACTGCTGATGTGTGCGTTGCAGGCGGCGGTCCGTCGGGAACTGCAGCCGCAATCCAAGCGGCAAGGAACGGAGCCAGGACCGTTTTGATAGAACGTGGAATCGCGCTGGGAGGTTTAGCCGTATCAGGTTGCGTATACCCGTTTATGGATCCCCATGCGCCGGACAGCGACACGCCTTATGTGGCAGAAATAAAAGAACGGCTGCAAAGACACGGAATCGCACACTCTGACGGAGTCACCCGGCAAACCTGGCATAATCCGGAGACCCTGGCCCTGATCTACGATGAAATGTGTGAAGAGGCAGGTGTGGAAATTCTGTATCAGGCAGTACTGATTGACACCCTCTGCTCCGGTCCCGTCATCACAACCTGCATTGTGCAGACCATCGCTGGACTTGCCGCTATCCGTGCCAGAATCTTTATCGACGGAACAGGAGATGCCTTTCTGGCCCGTTCGGCCGGTATTCCCTGTGAGTGCGGCTATGAAAAGACGGGCAATAACCAGCCCCTTTCCTTCCGGTTTGAAATGGGCGGGATCGATGTAGAACGCCTCAGCCGTTACATCGTCCAGGATCTCAAGGAAGACTGGTGTAAGTCGAAGCCGCCCTATTTTGAAATTGCCGAGGCCATGCACCGTACCCAGCGGTACAAACTGGAAGCGCTGATGGCCCGCGGTGTAGAAACTGGCGAACTGACACAGGAAGAAGCAGAATACATGCAGGCCTATACCATCATCGGCAAAGAAGGCGTCATGAGCATGAACTGTCCGGAGATCCCGGTACGGTTCCGCGCCACCGACCCGGTTTCTTACAGCAAAGCCGTGGTATTCGGCCGTAAGATGATACGGCATATCGCAGACTATCTGATCTGCCACTTACCCGGATTTGAACA
>Ga0247611_10009575_pt1 | contig 11613 bp, 8 predicted proteins | sample 177DNAGHGhighgp2_FD_192422 | JGI IMG/M metagenome (GOLD analysis project Ga0247611, IMG submission 192422) | Sheep rumen microbial communities from Palmerston North, Manawatu-Wanganui, New Zealand - 1770 DNA GHGhigh gp2 | ecosystem: Host-associated > Mammals > Digestive system > Stomach > Rumen ... | reverse complement strand
TTTGGCCTGTTTGACAATATCACAAATGTCAATATAGTATGTCTCTTTACCACGGTCACGCAGACGTCCGAAGATCTGTTCACCGATGATCGATGAGGAGTATTGATCAAAGTTGACAACGACACCAAGATTCGATACATCAACACCAGTTCCCATTGAAAGAGATGTTGACAGAATGAAATCAGATTCCATTGCTTCACGACGTTGTGCCAATGGCATAGATCCATCAACAGCTGCAAATGTATACTTGCTGAAGAATGGATCATTTTCCATAACTTTGATCACACGTTGAATGATTGAAATCAATGGAACAAGTAACAGAATCTTTCCATCATAATCGATGATCGATTTTGCACGTTTCATCAATGTGATGATATTTCGGATGAAAGGTTCTCCATTCCGATACTGCATCAACATGTTATAGTATGAAGAACGTATCAATCCTTTCGAACCGTATTTGAAGCATTCATCACACAGTTTGTTGGATGGATAGTAGTAGATGTCTTGTAGATAGACATTTACATATTCCTTCTGATATTCTTCATATGCGGCATTACCAACGAACCGTTTGGCATCTCCAAGTGCACGATTCAGAATTCTGTCTTCATCTGCAGATGAACGACCGAGCGTTGCAGACATATACCAGTTGTGTTTGATGTTACATAACGCATCGAACTTCAGCATTCCTTTCAGATGGAGATGTGCTTCGTCGATGACTTTGATTCCGAAACCGGATGCATCCAGTGTCTTCAACAATCCATTCCAGTCATCTCTGATAGCACCTTCTATTGAAGAAATCGTAACGACGCAAACCTTTTTATCCGGTGCATCCCAGATCTTGGTTGCAATATCAGATTTATCAATACCGAGTTCTACGATATTGTCGATCCACTGATTCTTCAATAGAGATGTTGGTGCAACGATCAGAGGCTTTAGCCCAAGCTTTGCAGCAGAGTAACATGCGATGAACGTTTTGCCAGTTCCAGGTTTGAGTTCAACCGTGATCTTATTCTCTTTTGCAGTTGTCAGCAATTCGATGCAATCTCGCTGCAATTGAGAACGAGGTTCACGATTCATTTCCAGTGTGATCAGCTTTGGTGTTGGGATGGGTTTTTCCGAATTTATTTTCAACTTCTCAATTGTTTTGTCTTTGATTTTGAGAAATCCGGAAGTGATGTAAATGACATCGTGTTCATGACCCAGAAATGGTTTGTGATCTGGGTCATTACCACTGTAAATGAAAAACTCTCTGAGAGGATTCGTTAAAGAAAAATACTGAAGGCATTTCTTCTTAACATCGGGAGACGGTTCGCGTATGATAACGCCTGTGGTTGTTTTTTCAATTTTCATACGTTATTACGCCTCCTCTTCCAAGTTCTCATCGTTCAACATATTCTCGCCAGTATTCTTGTCATTGAGATCATTCTTGTTCGCTTCATTACGAGCAGCTTTTGCCATTTTCTCAAGATCCTCAATATCAAGTTCCGGAACATATTTGCCAAGCAGCTGCTTTTTGAACTCACGAACAATGTGATTCATTTCTTCTTTATTACCCTTCTCATCAGTTTGTTCCGCTTGTGTCAAGAAGATTGATACTGCAACGTCAGCAAGCTTCTCGAAGTCGTTCAGCTTGTCTGCAGTAACACCCATCTTTTTAGATGTTGCCATGCGGAACATGAACTTCAGATCATGAATAATTTCAGGATCGATATCAGAATCCCATATCGCAAGTTTCTTATAGATCTTCGTAATATCAGGATTCATATCGAGTTTTGTAGAAGAAACAAAACTGTCGAAACGTGTATTTGCGAGTTCCGTTTCCTTCGAGAACTCGATCTCCGTCACACCACCGTTCTGCACCATGATTGCCGGAACTGGTGTAGAGTTCATTGCTTCAGCACGCTGATTATCCAGAAGATCTGAATTGATTGGAGCGTCTGAAGGCTGAATCGTTTCGAATGTCAATGGCGGTTTACCATCCGGACCAACCGGCATAACCAGTTCTGATCCACCAGAAACCTTTGTAACGGATTGTCTGTAATTGAAGATGTCATTAACTGAGATGCGTCTTGCGGCAAACTTCCGCATGATCTCCTGAACTGCGGCTTTGTAGTTCTTATCAATACCAGATGAGTGTAAATTATACACACGAACACCTGAGTTATTGATTTGGAACAGAATGGAGTACAGTTTCAGGAACATGTACATTCTCGCATTGATCAAACCACCTTCAAGCATGGAATGACCTTTACCAGCACCGTCTTCATTAATCGTGCACTGGCACACATGTTCTGCTGGAATAAAAATAAACCGCATCATGGATTCATTGAACTTATGTGCTTCCAGTATTGCAACGATCTGTTGATGAAGTGCGGTGTTATCACGCATGAACTTCAGATCGAAACTGCTTATGATCTTCGATGCGAGCTTTTCACAGAATGCTCGGTCTGGAGAGAATGTATCAAAGCCAACCGATGGAGAACGAAGTGTGTATCCAGAAAGACCTGAATTACGACGTTCACCTGTTTGATCCGGTCTTGTAAGGTCTGAGATATAGTAATATCCCACAACAGTTCTGTCGATACGAATCGGAATCATCTTTGTTGCGGGTAATATCTTCATGTATACACCTTTGATGTTTCTGAATTCATTACCGATCTGCGCTGTATATACATTCGAACCGCCAGACTCCATAACTCTGTCAAATACATCATGTGCTTCCTGGACATATCCTGGACGATCAGCATATTTGACATCATATACCGCACGAAGATCATGTGCTGATTCTTCGATGACCGGAAGTGCGATATCATCACCGATATATCTGACATTACGCGCGACATATTCCGAATACTGGTCGAAATCATCATCACGTTTCTGATCAACTTTGACATTCTTCTGATCAGATTGTTTTGCATGATATCCAGGAATGATATCCATAATTTCGGCTTCCGTAAAGATTGCATTTGGCTTCGGTTTCTTGCCACCGGATTCTCTGTCCTTCTTTGCTATTTGATCAGCAGACTCCTGAACAACAGCGTCCTTCAAACTTTTCTCAACGGCAGATTCACCATAACCATATCCTCGTAAAGCAGAAGACGTGTCGAACATGTTTGCAACTGCATTTCTTGCGTTGTTCTTTGTAGCAGCATTCACACGATACTTGTACAGATCTTCAAAGACCTTTGCATATGGAATGATGTACAGATAACCTTCACCATACATCAGCGTGTTGTACACGATGTGGTTTTTGATCAGTTTATGCAATCCATACTTCTCTTCCAGGTTTTCGATCTTTGCGATAACATTCTGCTGTTCAAGTTCAGACAGCTTTGTCTTATCAAACACAATGTTTCTGGCAAGTTTGCCATCAACTACGTCAGATTCACAGATTGCATCGCGGGTGACAATCAATGCATTATACCACTCAGGGATTTGAGATACAACCATATCTATATCTTGTCTGAGTGCAATATCAGCAATTGTCGTTACAGGTAGAAACGCTGCATCCTGCAGTTCCTTCGGGATTTCTTCCCATGACAAATTGTCATCCTTATCAGGGAACTTCAATTTTGCAACGCGCTCGATGAATGACAGATCTGTTGATAGATTATACTGCTTCAGAATCTCGGTGATGGTATTACTCAACTCATCTGATGAGATCTGAATATCAGAACCAACAACATCATTCATCAATCCATGAATCAACATATCTTGTGTTCTTTCCTCTTGTGTAGGCAACTGAATCTACCTCCTTTCATGTAAGATTAACATTGGTTGTTGTTGTCGTAGTAGTAGTAGTCGTTGGAAACTGTGTGTTTGTTCCAGGGTTGATAACGTTGGTTCCATCATTGAGTGTGCCAACGGTATCTGATGGTGTTCTATAGACATAACGCTTTTGGTGTGTTGATGCCGGTTTTGCAGAAGGACCACCACTACCTTCTCGATCATACACTAAGCCTTCATTCATATAGTCAATACTGCCAATCCCTTTGGGTAAATGAAATGCTAATTGTGGAACATATTTCACAAATGTCGTTGGATCCAATGGGTTCCGTTTTAGACTTTTTTGTGCAACAATAAATGGTGTTCCCGTAAACATACTTCCGGCGCCAAAATAACAGGAGCTTCGAATGAATGCTGCCGCGTCTTCGTCAGCATTCGCCTTTAATCCTTCTAACGGATTCAATCCAGCGTTATAATTAAACTCAATCAATGTGCGATATACATTTTCAAGTTTATATTGATAACGGAATGTTGTTGAAAGCAGAGGCTCTCCGGTTAAGGCAACATTTTTGTCGTTTGTTAACATTGGATTTGATAGCGATATCGGGAAGATGCCATAATATTTACACCAGTAAATGATGTTCTTACCGGTTTCATCTACCACGATGTCGTATAACGACGCTGCGTACTCCAACGCTCTGTCATATGGATGTGAACAGGTGTAATTATTTATCACACCATTTCCATTGGCTGAATGTGCCCATGTATTCCGATATTGGTATCCATTAAACGGCGGGAAGAATTCACCAGTTGTTCGTTTGTGTATATACCATATCCACATACGAATCATTTCATAAACATCCATATACTTCGTGTCACGAAATTGAAGATCCAGAGTTCCTCCATTGTTTGATGTAACGATTGTACCAGGTGTGATTTGTACACCTCTTGTTGCTGCAGCTACAGACTCACGAACACCGAGAGATATCGCACTCGAGCCAAGACCCTGTACACGATTCGACAGAAGGTAGTTCCAGTTTGCGAACGGATCTCCGCCTGGAGTTTGACATATGTATACCGGCGACAACATCTTCGACACATGTGGGAATCGCATATATGATGAATGGAATTCTTCATCAACCATTGCTTGTTCAGATAAATCACAATCCGACGATGGTGAACTTCCTGGCGCACAACAGATATAGCATTCAGGTCTTGTGATGAAGATATGTCTAAACGCCTTCCGGTGTTCAATATCAGCAATTGGCAGTTTGTTTCTGTTGTAAGAAGTCAATAATGCCCGATGTGCAATTTCCGGATGCACTCGCGTAAATGGATGCAACGGTGTTAATGTTTGCTTTGGTGAAGCATATGTTGCTGAAGAACCAAATTCATTTTCAGGTTCAATAAACGATACACCGGGATCGGTTTCATTTGTTGTACCATCTAAAAATTTCGTTCCACCACGAACATTCCATGCACCATCATCATAATTTCGAGCTTTTGGTACAATGATATTTTCTAGTTCAACCTGACCAAGTACCAATCTTCGATAGTATTCTGCAGCAGCTCCATCAAGCAAACTTGTCGCTGATCCACGGAATGTCATTTGACGTGTGTCTGTACCTGCGGAATTGTTTAGATTCACCCGCATATTTAATGGGTTATCTTCAACAGTTGCGGATAGCATTTCAAGTCCATCCACCTCTGAATACTGCGGATAATACGGATTATGCAACATGTCGAAACCATGTGCAGCCATCGGGACATCGGAATTAATCGCTTTCTTTTTCCATGGGACAACATAAACTGTTGTATCGCCATATCTTAGTTCAGCAACATCACTGATATCGAATCCTTGTGCACGAGCAACATCAAATGGATCAGATGTCATTTGGAATGAATTGGATAAAGCATATTCTTCAGACGGATAGTTGTCTTTATCGATATTCCACATGAGAACCCGTTTTTTGTTAATGGGTTTTCCGGTTGCGTCAAATAGCATATGATCCGATGGTGATAATGTACGCGTTCGATTAACTGGCTCTGCTTTAGTAGAACCTTGTTCCCAAGGCTTTGTCATAAGGGTTTCATTTTTGACAACTGGTACTGGTTGTGTGATCTCTGTATCAGTTGGGTACCAAGACCCACCGCCACCACTCGTTGTTGTTGTGGTGGTTGTAGTTGTTGTGAACTGTGTGTTTACATTTGGATTCACAACATTGGTTCCATCGTTCTGTTGAGGCATATACTTCACCTCCTTATCAGTTAGAATTTAATGTCAATTCCACTGAGATTCTTCATGCACTTTCTGGAAGTTTCCAATGCAGTTTTGTTCAAAGCATATGCCGTGATCTTCGTTTTGTAATAAGAAGACGTCAGCAGCAAGAACAGATACTGTGGGTTTTCCAATGCAAAAATAAGCGGAACACCGCATGAAGCTTGGAAATATGACATGAATGTGGATTGCAAATCCTTATAACGAACAGGATTCAATTGAATGATCAAAGCGATCAGATGTTCAATCGCCATCGACTCCATTTCATGAACCTGTGATACGAGTTGTTTCAATACCGAATCCGGTACCCGATCACGTAGAAAACGATTGAACGGAATCGAATCTGCTGTCGCACGATCACCGTCGATCATACGATAGAAATATGTGATGATATAGATTTGTGCCTTGGTAAGATTCTCACCCTTCATATACAATTTCTGCTCCAGTGGCATCAACCACAGATAGAGGTACAACTCACACAAGTTTAACACAACCTGTCTGTTGAGCAGGATTTGTGCAGGGTTTTTGACCAAAGCCGCTGCCAGATAAGCAGCTTCCATATCAGCCATCAGATTATAGTATTCACTGGTTGATTGTATGTTTGATACAAGTTTCGTAGCAAACACATATGGTGTCACAGTCCCGTCTTTCATACCCCTCACGAGGAATGGAAGCACAGATGTATTCATCTTCGGAGCATCAGCTTCATAGATAATTTTAAGCTGACCATTCTCAAATTTATCAGCAGCCAGCTTTGCAAACTTCGAACCATTCAACCGAATCAATGCCATGATTTCTTTCATAGATTCCGGTTTTACATAGGCTTCTGGATTTGAGATAGCTTCACGCATCTTCTGTGTCAGTTGACTTTGTTGATCAAACTTAACATACAGAGACGATTGTGACAGTTTTGGAAGCTCATAAGCAGCTTCTTGGAAAACGATCATAACGTTTCATTCCTTTCATATGTTGAATTCCCGAACATGACATACGGGCTTATAAAAGGGTCGGCGACCAAAATAAAAGAGGTGATTTTCATGGCAGATATTTTCAGTACGATGTACAAATTAACCGCATCTTTGATCATAAACGATCATGTTGTGGATCTATCAGCTTCGGATATCATATCCATATCCATGGTACATCGATATGATACTGCAACATATCCCATTATTCGATTCCGTCTACAAGCAGATTTGTCTGTTGTTCAAGAAATCAATGAAGCACCTGATCAGTTACAAATCAGAGGTAACATGGATGCAGGTGTATATAAAATGAATACCGATACAAAGGAAACAACGCTTGTTGCACCAGCGACCAGTATCTCACTTCAGATGAAGGGATATATCGAAAACAAGAACATTCCAACATCTAAGATTGACGAATATCAAGTTGATACATCTAAAAGTGGAGATCCTTTGTTAAATGCTTCTAAAAAGGTGAAGTTTGAATTATACGGTTATGATGACAGGACAATCCATCAAATGCGTCAACGTGCACAATCCATATACCGGAATGTTTCGCTGGAAACAGTCATTCAAGATATCTTCCGTCGCTGTGGTATATCAAATGTCGAAATGGATCCATTGGAAAACCAGAAACGATTTGATCAGATTCTGATTCCAAATCTATCCGCAATTGATGCGTTCTCTTACTTCGATAAATACTACGGTCTGTACAACTATGGCGGTTTGCTTTACGGTGACATAGATAAAATGTATCTGTGCTCAACGGTCGCAAACAATGGAACTCAAACCGTTCCAATTTATGTAAAAGCAAACCAACAGAATACTGATATCACAGGAATGTTTTACACAGAGGATGGATACAAAATGCAGACAATTGCACCGTCCGTGTCAGTTATTTCCGAAACTGATATTGAACGAATCTTGAATCCAGAAATTATGTCGGATGTCAACCTGATGTCATTGATATCTAACCATACACCATTGACACGATTGTTCAATACAACTGACATCGATTCTGTTGAGAATAAGATCGAACAAACAAACATCTTACACAAGATGGATCGGTCAAATGTATCATTACAACAAGCGGCTCGATTAAATGAACAGATCACGCGTGTTGATCTATCTGGTTCAGGATTTGATGTTGGCTTGTTCCATCCGAATACTCGGTTCAATCTAATATTTGAATCACCAATTCGTGGTATGAGTATGAATGATGCATACCGTGCAAAATACATCATTAATGTATTTGAGAATACAAATGGTGATCTGTTTACAGCGACAACCACAATGCAATTGTGTACCAACTAAAAAAAAACAAAAATGGATGTGGGGGCTTTCGCCCCCACACTCCACTTCAACGCATTCGAATGTATTGAATGATCAGATGCCGTAACCAGTGATCTGAGCACCATTCTGATACTCGATACCGACATTCTGTACGCTGTCATTCAGGCTGTCATCCTTGCTGACGAAGCCCGTCAGATTGTCGAACATCTGAACGACATACGGAAGCACTGACTTCATCTGAATCAGAAGGTTCAGGTTCGGTGCAGACATGTGATTCATCATGCCGACATACATGATCTGCTCAACGATCTTTCTTGCATCCAGCAGGGTGTTGACCATGTCTTTGCTGAACTCCATGCCGATCTCACGACCACACATTTTGCACTTCAGATGTGTCTTGCCATCTTTATCGATGACCGTTTCAAGCTGGGGTGTAGCTTTGCCATCGATCCATGCAAGGTGAACGCAGCACAGCTTCGCGTTCTTGATCTTCTGAGCTTCGATCGGGTTCGGATACCAGCCCTGACGGTTCTGGAGATCGCCCATCATGATCATGGTATTCGCATCGATGATCGGCTTCAGAAGGTTCATTACGTCCGGATGAATGTTCTCCACCGGATTCTTAGACTGTCCGTACATTGTGATTGTTCCTCCTTAGTTAGAAATTTGCTTTGCAACCTGAATCAGGTTGGTAAATCTGGTACCACAATCCTTCAACTGGATATAGTACGGTGAAAGATCCGGCTTCACGGAACCGTACACTGAGACGAGATAGTTGTACAGCTGCAGAGAACCTTCCGGCTTCTTATCGAGCATTTCATACAACCACTCTTTCAGAGAGTTGAGGAATTCGGTCTGAACCGGTGACAGCTTTGTCGGAAGATCAGACTTCTTCAGAAGCAGTGCACCCTGAATGATACCACCCGGGTTTGCCAGGATCTGATCAAAGATGGTTGCTTTGATCGGAACATTCGAGTTCACCAGCTCAATGATGGTCTGATCATTGTTCATTGCCAGACACGCGGCGACTGCCAGAGCTTCCTCATGCTGCATATTACCACATGTTGTCACGATAAGATCAGCCATGCTACCGAGCAGCGTCTCAACTGCACCCTGAATGTGTTTCACCTCAGATGTGTTGATTTCAGGCTGAGCACCATCTTTCTTTTTGTCTTTGTCCTTAGGTGTATGGGTTTCAAAATACTGTGAGAGGACCTTGACCAGAACTGCACCGATGACTCCGTTCAGACTCGGATCATTGCGCGATGCGAGAAACTGCATCAGGATCGTGATGAATGCAGGATCCATCGAATGGTTGTACATGGCAAGCATCAGTGCCTGTGCTTCCTGATCCGTCTCGAGGTCACTCTGCAGAATTCTCTTTGCGATGTCCGGACTGACCTGTGCGCAATAGGAGTACAGACTATTTCTTGCCTGCTCCAAAACGCTCAGTCTCTGTTCGGGACGCATCGCATCGATTTGGATCCCGAGTTTCTTGAGATAGCTTGGAATACTATCCAAGAATGTCACAGATCCTTCCATGAAGTGGGTAGGTGTATTTGTCAAATACATGCGGATGTTCCTCCTTTGGATTTTTTATGATATCCTTCGGTATCAGATATCACAGGAATTATGTATATACCTGGCCGAAGAATTTATCATCAATTGTTGCGCACATCAATCCCGTTAATCTTTGAAACAGGATTCTTGGATGAAACCGTATTATTACGATTCATGAAGCTGGGTCTCTTAGACTTCGTCAAACCGTCGGACATTCCAGATGCTACATGGAACTGATCAAGGTCAACATCCTTCATCGGAACATTCGGAAGACCTGAGATTACACATGTTGCAATCATAGTCTGTGTATCAGATGCGACGATATCCTTATACTCATCCAGTCTACCAATGCAACGCGTCCGGACATCATCGAATACGGTATCGATGTCATCCTTCGCAAACGCAGACTTCAGAGAGAATGCCAGCATACCGAAGTTGTTACCGGGATCAACCCAAGGCTGATTACCATTGATGACCTTTTCAGTGATCATTCGTTTCAGATAACCAGCATTTGCAGCTTCGGCTTTTACAACGATCAGACGTCCGGGTGTTCCAAACAGATTCTTGCGATCAGAATCATCAATGGAATCAACGGTTGTTCCTTCATACCATTTTCCCTGAAGAATTTCAATCGCAGTAACAACCTCCTGATTGATTTCAGTATAGTTGCTCGTACGCGATTTATTACGGAAAACAACATATGAAGTGATACCCACCTCACCAAGTTCGGTGAACAGATCAGTTGTATTCATATGATACGCGATCGGATCATCCATTGCTGGGACGACGATAATCGGAATCAATGTGATGTTGGGAACATCCTTCAGCAACTGTTTGCAAAGCGGCACAATCGCACCACTACCAGTTCCACCTGCTGAAGATGAGATAACGATCACCGGTAATGATGAAGCATCACATTCTCTGATCAGTGTTGTGAATTCCGTTGTACCGAGATGCATTTTCATCATTTCAGCACCACGCTCACGAACACGACCCGATCCAGTGTTCTCATCAGATACGATCGGAAGCGGTGTAACATTTGTCAATGTCTTCATGTCAATTGAAGACGTGACAGAGTCAACTGCATAGAATTTTGTATCGGAAAGCTTTTGGGAAGATGCTGCCAGTTTAACAATCTGGCTGCCTGTATTTCCGAGACCAATGACAATGTGCATTTGATAACTCCTTTCTGTCCCATATAGAGACATAAACATTTGAACAATAATCGGTCTGATAGATTCGTCGGTACTTGTTTGTTTCCATCAAGTATAGATGCGGATATTCTCTCAACAGAAATTTCCAAGCTTCTGTAAAGGTGTCAAACGTATCAACGAGGATATCCTCACATTTGTCATTCATTTGCGTGACACCCCATCGTTTCAGAATCATCCCACTGAACCATCAGACGGATTGATCGGCGGCATTATAATTGTTGGCGGATGTTGCTCGATCGCAACCATCGTTTTTAACATATAATCAGCCAGAGCCTTTTGCAGTTGAACGAGAATATGGTCACGTTCACTGCATTCATCGAGGTCAATAAACACTGTTGCGGATGCAGGGTTATCACCCTCAGCCGGTGTAGAGTTCACGAGGACATTATTGTTTTTGAAATCTCGTGAATTGGAAAAGCTCTTCCGGAAAATCGCTGCAGCAGATTCTTCGATGTTCGGAAATTTATTGATATCGGAAATGATATCGGTGTTCACAATCGCACTGGACTTGATGTTGATACTGAGTATCATGCAAATTACCTCCTTCAAAAATATTATGATGCGGCGCTTCAGCGCC
>Ga0247611_10009574_pt1 | contig 11613 bp, 6 predicted proteins | sample 177DNAGHGhighgp2_FD_192422 | JGI IMG/M metagenome (GOLD analysis project Ga0247611, IMG submission 192422) | Sheep rumen microbial communities from Palmerston North, Manawatu-Wanganui, New Zealand - 1770 DNA GHGhigh gp2 | ecosystem: Host-associated > Mammals > Digestive system > Stomach > Rumen ... | reverse complement strand
TCGGGAGGTCATGGAGCAGATAGTTGCCGCAGGCCTCGGGTCGGGTGGCAGGTACTTCATTCTGGGTGAGTATCCACTTCAAGCATTCGATGGTGAGTTGGCGCATGTCCTCGACGGTGTAAGCGCCCGTCATGATGATATACATGCCAGTGAGGCAACCCATGGGACCCACATAGACCACATCGTCCTTGACCCGGGAGTTGCGGAACCAGGTGGCCATGAGGTGTTCCATACTATGCATGGCGGCAGGAGCAACGGCAGGTTCCTTATTGGGTTCGGTGATGCGCAGGTCGTATGTGGTGAACCCTTTATCCTCGCGGGAGACGTAGATACCGGGCTTCAATTGCGTGTGGTCGATCGTAAAACTCTGAATAACCTCCATGATTTGACTATTTGACTATTTAACAATTTGACGATTTAGAGAGATTCGATGAATGTCTTGGTGGTTTGGAATGATTTCTCGGCGACGGAGTCCCAGAAATTGTGGTACTGCGAGGCATCGGTGTCGCGCAGGGGGATGTCGCTGATGAGACGGAAGGAGATGAAGGGCACCTTATAGATATAGCATACCTGTGCGATGGCACACGACTCCATATCGACGGCTTTCGCCTCAGGGAAGTGTCCGACGATCTCGCGCATCTTCTCCTTGGAGTCGACAAACCAGTCGCCAGTGACAATCAAGCCTGGCTTCGCACCCGTGAGTTTCGCTTTTTCCAGGAGATAGGGGTCGGCCTGATAGCGTGCGGGCAGGCCCTGTACTTGTCCATAGACGGTGGTATCGTCGATGGCCTTGCCACAATACACGTCGTGATAGGTGAGTTCCGAACTCACCACCACATCTTGCAGGTTGATATCGGCGCCATTGCCGCCGGCACATCCGCTGGAGATGATGCAGTCGGGTTTGTACTGACGGATCATTTCTACCGTCTGTATGGCTGCGTTGACGGTGGCGATGCCGCTCTTTTGCAGGATCACCTGGTCTTCGGAGAATAATGGACGGAGCTGCTTCAACTCCTTTTCCATTGCTACAATCATTCCAATCTTCATATTTTACCTTTTTACTTTTTTACCTTTCTCTGTCTGACCGCTTCGTACATGAGGATGGCGGCGCTGACACTGACGTTGAGGGAGTCGAGGCGTCCCAGCATGGGGATGCGGATATGGGCATCGGCAGCCTCGCGCCACTGCTGGGTGAGTCCCGTAGACTCTGTTCCCATGACGATGGCAGTGGCTTGCGTCATGTCGTAGTCATAATATTCGTTGGAGTCCTGCAACTGTGCCGTGAGGATCTTGATGCGGTTGGCTTTGAGGAAGGCGATGCACTCCTCTGACGTGCAGACGGCGGTGGGTACATTGAAGACGCCACCGATGCTGGCACGGATGAGGTTCGGGTTGTAGAGATCTGTCAGCGGGTCGCAGACGATGACGGCATCGACACCAGCAGCCTCGGCGGTACGCAGGATGGCTCCCAGGTTGCCGGGTTTCTCCACACGTTCGAGGACGATGATGAGAGGTGAGAGGTAAGAGGTAAGAGGTGAGAGAATACTCAGAGAGTGGTCTTTGCATTTCGCCACAGCGATAATTCCCTCGGTAGAGCCACGATAGGCCATCTTTTCATAGACCTGGGGCGAAACAAGGTATTCTACTTCTTTCCTGACTCCTGACTCCTGACTCCTTTTATACACTTCTACCACCTCGTAGCCGCAGGCAATGCAGTGCTCTATCTCGCGCTGGCCCTCGACGACAAAGAGACCCTCCTCACGACGGAGCGAGGACTTCTGTTGCAGGGCTACAACATGCTTGACGCGGGCGTTTTGGACACTGGTAATAACGTTTTCTTCCATATTTCGACTGCAAAGATACGAAATAATTCATAATTCTTTGCAAGCAAAGCGAATAAATTCGAGCGAATAATGCATAATTCATAATTTATTTGTAATTTTGCACGCAGATTAATAAACTTGCAAGTTATGACATTATTAAAGAAGTGCCTGCCCGACGTGTTGGCAGTGCTGTTGTTTGCCGTTCTGGCCTTCGCTTATTTCTTCCCTGCCGACATCGAGGGACGTATTCTGTATCGTCATGATGCCTCGGCCGGAAGAGGAGCCGGACAGGAGGGTATCGAGTATCTCCAGAAGACAGGAGAACGCAGTCGTTGGACAAATGCCCTGTTTGGTGGTATGCCCACCTATCAGATGGCACCGTCGTATCACTCTACCGACAACCTGACGCAAGCTATCAACGCCTACCATCTGTGGTTGCCTGAGAATGTGTGGTTCGTCTTCGCCTATCTGCTGGGATTCTATATCCTGCTCCGTGCGTTTGATTTCCGTCAGCATCTGGCAGCGCTGGGTTCTATCCTCTGGGCTTTCAGTACCTATTTTCTGATCATCATCGCTGCCGGACATATCTGGAAGGTGTGGGCTCTGGCCTATCTGCCACCGATGATTGCGGGTATCGTACTGGCCTATCGGGGGAAATACCTGTGGGGTTTCGTCGTGACCGCTATCTTCACGGCGTTTGAGATCAATGCCAACCACGTGCAGATGACGTATTATTATCTGTTTATCATCCTCTTCCTGATTATCGCCTGGCTGGTGGAAGCCATCCGCGAGAAACAGCTGGTAAGGTTTGCGAAGGCTACGGGTGTGTGTTTGGCGGCAGGTGTCTTAGGCCTTTGTATGAACCTGTCGAACCTCTATCATACCTGGCAGTATGGGCAGGAGTCGATGCGTGGCAAGAGTGAGCTGGTGAAGCAGAATTCCGCCAATCAGACCAGTAGCGGATTGGAACGCGACTATATCACCCAGTGGAGCTACGGCATCGGAGAAACCTGGACGTTGTTGGTGCCGAATACAAAGGGTGGTGCCTCGGTGCCTCTGAGTATGAATGAAACGGCGATGGCGAAGGCCGATCCGAACTATATGGAGATTTACAATCAGATAGGTCAGTATTGGGGAGAGCAGCCGGGAACGAGTGGTCCGGTGTATGTGGGTGCCTTCGTGCTGATGCTCTTTATCCTCGCACTGTTTATCGTGAAGGGTCCGATAAAGTGGGCACTGCTGGCAGCTACCATCCTGTCGATCCTGCTGTCGTGGGGAAAGAATTTCATGGGATTTACCGACTTCTTCCTCGATTATGTGCCGATGTACGCCAAGTTCCGTACGGTGGCATCGATATTGGTGATTGCAGAGTTTACGATTCCTCTGCTGGCGATGCTGGGATTGAAGAAATTCATGGAAGAGCCTGAGCAGATCAAACCGAGATTGAAGTATGTGGGTATCTCTTTCTTGTTGACGGGTGGTATCGCCATGTTGTTCTCAGTGATGCCGTCAACCTTCTTCAGTAGCTTTATTTCTACGAGTGAGATGCAGGCCTTGCAGGGACTTCCCGCAGAACATCTGAGGCCGATTATGGCTAATCTCACAGAGATGCGTCAGGCGATGTTTACCAGCGATGCCCTGCGCTCGTTCTATATCATTCTGGTGGGAACGGGTATCCTGCTGGCATTTGCTTTTGGCAAGTTGAAGAAGGAGTATGCTGTGGGTATCCTCCTCGTGATCTGTCTCGTGGATCTCTGGACGGTGAACAAGCGTTATCTCAACGACGAGATGTTTGTGCCGAAGAGTGAGCGTGAGGCTCCGCAGCAGATGACGCAGGCCGACGAACAGATCCTGCACGACAAGAGTCTCGACTACCGTGTGCTGAATCTCGCGTCGAACACCTTCAATGAGAATGAAACCTCTTACTATCATAAGAGTATCGGTGGTTATCATGCTGCCAAACTGCGCCGCTATCAGGAGATGATCGAACAGTATATCTCGCCTGAGATGCAGCAGATATTCGGCGCTGTCTCAGAGGCTGGTGGCGATATGACAAAGATCAACGGTGACAGCATCTGGCCCGTGTTGAATATGCTGAATACAAAGTATATGATCTTCCCCTTGCAGGGTGGTCAGACGGTACCGTTGCAGAATCCCTATACCTACGGCAATGCCTGGTTTGTGGATAAGATCCAGTATGCGGCGAATGCCAACGAGGAGATTGACGCTATCGGAAAACTCAATCTGCGTCATGAGGCCGTGGCTGATGCGAAGTTCAAGACACAGCTCGGCGACGCTGTGGAGCAGGATAGCGTGAGTATCGTGACCATCAAGACCTATGAGCCTAATGAACTCTCTTATGAGGTGAACTCTGGCAAGGGTGGTGTCGTGGTGTTCTCTGAGGTATATTATCCCGGATGGACGGCTACCGTCGACGGACAACCTGCAGAACTGGGACGTGTGAACTATATCCTGCGTGCCCTGAATGTGAAGCCCGGAAAGCATGAGGTGGTGCTGACCTTCAAACCGAAGTCGGTGAATACCACAGAGACGATAGCCTATGTCTCATATGTCATTCTGATTCTGGTGGTGCTGGGCGCTGCCTATATGGAGTGGAAACGTAGGAAGAAATGAAAAAGCTGCTGTCGTTGCCCCCGAATCTGGTGAGGAGTTTTCATGAAGTGACGGGACTCTGCCGCGAGGAGTATTTCTGCACGTGCGATCCGATAGGACATCGTCTCGGCAGCGGTGGCGGTACGGCGTGGCTCCTGCAGGAGGCGTATAGGAGTCGGGAGTCAGGAGTCGGGAGTCAGGAGTTTGAAGCATGGCTTGCGAAAGAGAAGCGTATCCTGATTCATGCTGGTGGACAGAGTAAACGTCTGCCGAGCTATGCTGTTTCTGGGAAGGTGCTGATGCCGTTGCCAGTGTTCCGATGGGAACGGGGACAGAAACTCTCACAGGACCTGATGAGTGTGCAGTTGCCATTGTATGAGAAGATGATGGCGGCAGCGCCGGAATCCCTGCATACGATGGTGGTGAGTGGCGATGTGTTGATTCGTGCCACACAGCCCCTGCAACCTATTCCCGATGCTGATGTGGTGTGCTATGGTCTCTGGCTCGATGCCTCGGTGGCAAAGAATCACGGGGTGTTTGTCAGCGATCGTCGTACACCGTCGGTGCTGAAACAGATGCTTCAAAAACCGTCGGTGCAGACGCTTGCTGAACTGCAGAAGGATCATTTCTATCTGACGGATATCGGTGTGTGGTTGTTGAGCGATAAGGCTGTGTCGCTGCTGATGAGGAGGAGTCTGAATAATCGGAGTATTCAGATTACTCCGAGTAATCCGAATGATTTCAAGGAATATGATCTCTACTCTGAGTTCGGCTGCGCCTTAGGCACAGACCCCTCGAAGTCTGATGGTGAGATATCCTCGCTAAAAGTGGCCATCCTGCCGCTGGCTGGGGGAGAGTTCTATCACTTCGGCACCTCGCGGGAGATGATCGCCTCGACCATGCGGTTGCAGAATCTGGTGAATGATCAGCGGGAGATCATGCATATCGACCGCAAACCCCATCCCTCGATCTTCGTGCAGAATTCCGTGATGAAGATTCCGTTTACGGAGGAAAATACGAATGTGTGGGTGGAGAATAGTTTTGTGGGACCTCGTTGGCATCTGACGCATGACCACGTGATTACGGGTGTGGCGGAGAATGATTGGGAGATCAGTCTGGAACCTGGCGATTGTATCGATGTGGTGCCTGTGGGAGAGAGTGATTATGAGGTGCGGCGGTATCGGATAGATGAGCCGTTGAACAGCAATGAAGTGGCTGAGCGGGCGAATTTGAAACGGTTGTTTGAACAGCGCCGGAAGTATCGTAAGGAGAACTGGCAGGCACTGGCCAAGAACTGGCGTCACAGTGTGTTTTATCAGCTTGACTTGGCCGATGCGGCTGAGGCGTTTGAGAAAGAACAGATACCTCTGCCCGAGCCTCTCGGAGAAGAAGCCCCACTGATGACACGTATCCACAATGCCATGTTCCTTGGCGATAGCGAGAAGGCTTTCGCTTTGCTTCGCGAGGGCCTATGTAAATATGCAGCTGTTGATCAACAGCAACCGTCCCTCTGTGTGGCTGACGATCAGATAGTCTGGGGACGTTCGCCAGTGAGAATCGATATTGCTGGCGGATGGACGGATACCCCGCCATACTGTCTGATGGAGGGGGGTAATGTGATAAACTTCGCCATCGAACTGAATGGTCAGCCGCCTTTGCAGGCTTACGTCAAACCATCGAAAGAACCACGTATCGTGTTGCGTAGTATCGACCTCGGTGCCGTGGAGGTGATAGAGACAAACGAACAGCTCATGGACTTCATGCATGTCGGCTCGCCATTCTCTATTCCGAAAGCCGCCCTTGTCCTCGCGGGTTTCGGAGCAAACTCTCAACTCTCAACTCTCCACTCTCAACTCGAAGCCTTCGGTGCTGGTATCGAACTAACCCTGCTCTCGGCCATTCCTGCCGGTAGCGGACTGGGTACTTCGAGTATTCTTGCATCGACGGTGTTAGGTGCCTTGAATGACTTCTGCGGTCTGGGCTGGGATAAGAACGAGATAGGTCGTCGTACGCTAATGCTGGAACAGATGCTCACCACTGGTGGTGGATGGCAGGATCAGTTTGGAGGCGTATTGGGTGGTGTGAAGCTGTTGCAGACGGGTAGGGGCTTTGATCAGAGTCCTCAGGTGCGCTGGCTCCCCAACGACTTATGGACACAGCCTGAATATCGGGCTTGTCACTTATTATATTATACGGGCATTACCCGTACGGCAAAGAGTATCTTGGCGGAGATTGTGCGCCGGATGTTCCTCAACCATCATGAAGAATTGAATATGCTGCGTGAGATGAAGGCGCATACGATGGAGATGTATGAGGCTATTCAGCGTAATGATTTCCAGCAGATGGGTCTGCTCGTCAGAAAGACTTGGCAGCAGAACCAGGCACTCGACAGTGGCACCAACCCGCCACAAGTGGCAGCACTTACCAATCTGATTGATGACCTCTGTCTGGGATATAAGTTGCCCGGAGCTGGCGGTGGGGGCTATCTCTATATGATTGCCAAGGATCCTGAGGCTGCTGCCCGTATCAAACAGATCTTGGGCGAGAATCGTCAGAATAAGAATGCCCGTTTCGTAGAGATGTCGCTTTCGACCACAGGATTGCAAATCAGTAGAAGCTGATGGAATTTAGGACTATTGTTGATATTCCTGATCCGGGGTTTAGGATAGGCCCTTGCGAGTCAATGCTTTTTGTTGGCTCTTGCTTCGCTGACAGTATTGGACGAAGGTTTCAGGAAGAGAAGTTCCGTACGGTGGTTAATCCTTTCGGCGTGATGTATAATCCCGCTTCCATCCTTCACACCATCCAGCGCATAGTGAAACAGGGGGACGGTTCTTTTGTTACATCAGCTGGTGTAACAAAAGAACCGTCCCCCTGTTACGCATTCCTGACTTTAGGAACCAATCACGTCTATCGTTTGAAGGAGACGGGTGAGATCGTTGATAATTGCCAGAAGCGTCCGCAGTCGCTCTTCGAGGAAGAAGAACTCTCTGTAGATGAGTGCGCAGATTATCTGACAAAGGCTATTGATTTGCTCCGTGAGATGAATCCAGAGACGCATATTGTACTCACTGTGAGCCCCATTCGCTATCGCAAATACGGCTATCATGGCTCCCAGCTCTCGAAAGCCACATTGCTGTTGGCAGTAGATCATGTTTGCAGCCAGAAAAGTCCGAATCGTCCGTGTCAGTCCGTTGCTTATTTTCCCGCCTATGAGATTGTGAATGATGAGTTGCGCGACTACCGCTTCTATAAGGAAGACATGCTGCACCCTTCTGATCAGGCGGTGGAGTATATTTGGCAGCGGTTCTCAGAAGTCTATCTGAGCGATGAGGCTAAGGCCTTTCTGGCAGAGTGGGCCCCTTTGAAGGCCGTTCTGAACCACAAGCCCTTTGACCCCGATTCTGAGGACTACAAGGCCTTGATGGATAAAACAATGTTAAAAGTAGCTGCGTTATCGGAAAAATATCCTAACTTTGCACTCTAAAACAAAAATACGTTAGAAATGAAATATTCGATTGAAAAGGTGGCGACGCTCATCGGAGCCCGTCGCTATGGAACACTCCAAGGCGATATTCGCTGGCTGCTGACAGACAGTCGCAGTCTCTGTTTCCCAGAGGAAACCCTGTTCTTTGCTTTGAAGACCCAGCGCAACGATGGGCATCGTTATATCGACGATCTCTACCGTCGTGGCGTGCGTCATTTTGTGGTGGAACAGGTGCCTGAGCATTATGATACCCGTTTCTCTGAGGCGAATTTCCTGCGTGTGCCTCATACCTTGGCAGCCCTCCAACGACTGGCAGAGCGTCATCGTGATGAGTTCGATGTGCCAGTAGTGGGTATCACGGGTTCCAATGGTAAGACGATGGTTAAGGAATGGCTCTACCAGTTGCTCCTGCCTTCACAGAAGATTGTGCGTTCGCCTCGCAGCTATAACTCCCAGATTGGTGTGCCTCTCTCCGTATGGCTATTGAATGAACAGACGGAGGTGGGTATTTTCGAGGCTGGTATCAGTCAGCCTGGTGAGATGTTGGCATTGAGAGATATCATCCAACCCACCATCGGCGTACTTACCTGTCTGGGTAGTGCCCATCAGGAGAACTTCCGTTCGATGGAGGAGAAATGTATGGAGAAACTGGAACTGATGCACGACACTCAGGCAATGGTTTATTGTTCGGATAATGATGTCGTGAGTCGTTGTATCCGACGGATGAATTATCAGGGTGAGAAGATTGCCTGGTCGCAGTGTGATGAGCAGGCAGCTCTGTTTGTGAAGAGCATCGAATGCAGCAAGGATTCAGATTCTACCGTGATAGCTTATCGTTACAAGGATGAGGAAGGCCGTTTCGAGATCCCCTTTATCGATGAGGCTTCTATTGAGAACTCCATCACCTGTGCGGCTGTCGCCCTGCATCTGGGTCTGACAGCAGAACAATTGGCTGAGCGTATGCCTCAGTTAGAGCCTGTCGCTATGCGATTGGAGGTGAAACAAGGTCAGCGTGGTTGTATCCTCATCAACGACTCCTACAACTCCGACATCAATTCGCTTGATATCGCCCTCGACTTCATGCAGCGCAGAAATGTCCCCTTGAAACCGACGCTCATCCTTAGCGACATTTTCCAGTCAGGCTCTTCGCCAGAGGCACTCTATGCACAGGTCAGCGATCTCTGTGTGAAACGTGGTGTGGAAAAGTTTATTGGTATTGGTCCGGAATTGACGGCACAGGCTGACAGAATACATATCAATGAAAAGTGCTTCTTCGCTGATGTGCAGCACTTCCTATCCAGCGATGTCTTCCAGAGTCTGCGTAACGAACTGATCCTGCTGAAAGGTGCCCGTCCTTTTGGTTTCGACCAGATAACGGAGCAGTTGGAACAGAAGGTGCACGAGACCATCCTCGAGGTAAACCTCAATGCTGTGGTGGAGAATCTGAACTACTACCGTTCGTTTCTGAAGCCGGAAACGAAGATGGTGTGTATGATTAAAGCCGATGGCTATGGGGCAGGGGCTGTGGAGATAGCCAAGACATTGCAGGATCATCATGTGGATTATCTTGCGGTGGCGGTGGCTGATGAGGGTGTCACCCTCCGTAAGGCTGGTATCACGGCGAATATCATGATCATGAATCCTGAGATGACTGCCTTTAAGACTATGTTCGACTACGACTTGGAGCCGGAGGTGTATAGCTTCCGTCTGCTTGATGCACTCATCCGTGCTGCCCGCAAGGAAGGTATCACTGGTTGGCCCGTGCATATCAAACTTGATACGGGTATGCATCGTCTGGGCTTCGATCCTGAATTTGATATGGATGAACTCATCGACCGCTTGAAACACCAGAACGCCATCATTCCGCGCTCGGTATTCTCGCATTTCGTGGGTTCCGATAGTGACGATTTCGACACTTTCTCAGCTGAACAGTTCGCAAAGTTTGATGCCGGCAGCAAGAAACTTCAAGCCGCTTTCAGTCATAAGATCCTGCGCCACATGGATAATTCTGCGGGTATTGAGCATTTCCCAGAACGTCAGATGGATATGTGTCGTTTGGGTCTCGGCCTCTATGGCGTTGATCCTCGGGACAACCGCATCCTCTCTACCGTTTCCACGTTGAAGACCACTATCCTCCAGATGCGTCATGTGCCGGCAGGCGATACCGTTGGTTATAGTCGCAAGGGTAAGATAGATCACGACTCTGTGATTGCTGCCATTCCTATCGGTTATGCAGACGGACTGAATCGTCACCTAGGCAATCGTCATTGCTACTGTTTGGTCAATGGTCAGAAAGCGGAGTACGTGGGTAATATCTGTATGGATGTGGCAATGATTGATGTCACAGGCATCGATTGTCGTGAGGGCGATCAGGTGGAGATCTTTGGAGAGCATCTGCCCGTCACCGTACTCAGCGATATCACCGACACCATCCCCTATGAGATTCTCACGGGAGTCTCCAACCGTGTCAAACGTGTTTACTTCCAAGATTGATAGTTACGTTAACGATAACGTAAAAAAATAATAGCGGAATGCGATGCATTTCGCTATTTTTTTGTAACTTTGCAGCGTTTAAAGCTAAAACAAATAGAAATTATCGATCGTTAAACAATGGAACAAGTATTTAGTTACATTATCAGTCTGGGTGCATCGGTGATGATGCCTATCCTGTTTACCATCATCGGACTCTGCATCGGCATGAAGTTCGGAAAGTCTTTGAAATCAGGACTTTATGTGGGTGTCGGATTCGTGGGACTGGGTATCGTGACAGCCCTGCTGACGAATAACTTCGGCTCGCCGCTGAGTGAGATCTCAAAGCTCTATAACCTGCAGCTCGGTGTGTTTGATATGGGTTGGCCCGCTGCTGCGGCAGTGGCTTATAATACAGCTGTGGGCGCATTGATCATCCCCATTTGTCTGGGTGTGAATTTCCTGTTGCTTATTACAAAATGTACGCGTACGGTGAACATCGACTTGTGGAACTACTGGCACTTCGCCTTTATCGGTGCTGTGGCCTATTTCGTGATGGACCAGAGTCTGGCGTGGGGCTATTTTGCTGCCATCGTCTGTTACATCATCACACTGGTGATGGCCGATCTGACTGCTGATAAGTTCCAGAGCTACTACGACGATATGGACGGTATCTCCATCCCGCAGCCTTTCTGTCAGAGCTTCACGGCATTCGCTATCGGCATCAACTGGCTGCTGGATAAGATTCCTGGATTCTCGAAGCTCGATATCGATGCGGAGGGACTGAAAAAGAAATTCGGTGTGCTGGGTGAGCCGATTGTACTGGGTGTGATTGTAGGTGCGCTGATAGGTGCTGTGGCTCAGCTGGATATCAAGAAGGTGTTGTTCCTCGGTGTGACGATGGGTGCCGTGATGGAGCTGATACCACGCATCACCAAACTTTTCATCGACGGTCTGAAACCTATTGCTGAGAAGACGCAGGAGGTGGTTCAGAAGAAGTGGGCTGGTAAGAAAGTATACATCGGCATGTCGCCTGCACTGGTGATTGGTCATCCTACGACGCTGGTGGCATCGCTGATACTGATTCCTCTGGCCCTGCTGATGGCTGTGGCTCTGCCTGGCAACGAGTTCCTGCCGCTGGCATCGCTTGCGGGTATGTTCTATGTGTTTGTGATGGTGCTGCCGTATACGAAGGGTAATGTGATCAAGACGCTGATCGTG
>Ga0247611_10009573_pt1 | contig 11614 bp, 8 predicted proteins | sample 177DNAGHGhighgp2_FD_192422 | JGI IMG/M metagenome (GOLD analysis project Ga0247611, IMG submission 192422) | Sheep rumen microbial communities from Palmerston North, Manawatu-Wanganui, New Zealand - 1770 DNA GHGhigh gp2 | ecosystem: Host-associated > Mammals > Digestive system > Stomach > Rumen ... | reverse complement strand
TATTATTGATTTTACATGTGAACTGATATTAGAAAAAATAGGGTTTATCGATATTCTCGAGCTGATAACTTATCTAGGAATCAGATTATTTTATTAGCAGATAACCTTATGAAAAAATCACCAGATTTTATTAATGATGTTTTAAAATTTAAATGATTAGAACCAATGAAAACTATAAAAATAACTAAAGAATATGAATTAAAGCAACTTAAAGAAATGGAAATTTGAGATAAATTTGAAGTTGAATTAAAAGAGCCTTATGGAATTCAAATTGCTCATGTTATTAATGTAGATAAATTATGATGAATAGTAGCTCAAACATTTCGTAAGACACCACTCTATCTAAAAGAAGGATATGTTATAAGGGAATTATGAACCGAAAATTATAAGTTATTAAGTGAAGATGAAGTAAAAGAATTTGATTGAAAAGATTAAAAATAATAGTATAAAAATTTTAGTTTATTAAGATATTAAAATACCATGTCAACAAAGTTTTTACCTAATTATGATGATAATGAGATGATATATTGGGAAGATGATTGAATTTTTTACAAGTTCCCAAATAAGATAACAGAAGAGAATAAGCATGAAGCTGAAATATTTGACGCATATAATAACACATTTACAGATTTATCTTGAAAAACTGCTGAAGTAGTAGCTGATTATTGCTTTACTGATAATCTAAATTTCTGACGTGAGACTTCAGTAAATTCATATTATAATGCAAGAAATGGCGTTCTCGAAAGACAAAAACAAAATTCTTAACTTTATTTCTTAATATTATAAATATGGTAATAATATATGAAAGAGATGATCCAAAATTTGCTAATGATACGAGCATTGATTTCTTAGAGAACGGAGATATCCGTGTTGACTGATCAGAATATTGAACAATGATAAATGATTATCAATCTCATGATGATGAACTGGCTTTCTCTATTCATAAAGATGATTTTCCTAAATTAATTGAAGCTATTAAGGAAAAGAAACCTGATTTAAAATTAGATGAAAATAAATGTATGTCACTATTCCCATGAAGTTGGTGAAGATTATCTAAAATACAACATGATGTCTTTATCTATCTTTATGCAGCATTTGCAGAAGAATTATGATATCGTCACATTAAATATCTTTGTGATGATGTTTGAATTAAAGTTTACGATGTTGTATTGTATTAGTATTTTTAATCTTATTATTTAATAAAATGGATAAATTAGCTAGATTGATGGTTAATGAAGGTTGGAGTGCTGATGATATTCAAGCAGCTACATGATTAGACGATGATGAATTAGCTAAAGTCTATTTAGAAGAAGGGAATAGTATAGAAGATTCTGCTGATGAAATAGGTATGGATTAAGAAGATCTAGTAGAAGAATATTGAGATGAGTATGAGTAATTTATATTCTATAATAAACAATATGGAAAAAATAAATGTAGATTGATTTGACCCTGAATTATACAAAAAATTGGTTGAACATAGGAAATGAGAAGTGAACCCTCCTTATTTAATGTGAAGAGATGATACTCTTAAATTTTTTGCAAAATATATGCCAATAAATAAAGAAGAAGCAATTGTTGCACCACGATTTTGAGAATATCAGTATGAAAAATATTGAAAATGAATTATTGATATTGTAATGGATTTTATGTTGGAAAAATGAATTGATGTAGATGATAGACCCAAGGTTGAATATAATTTAAAAAATAATGGATTAATAAATAGTAAAAAGTATTGAGATCGGGAAAAAGAATATCCTGGTTATGTGATTGTTAGGCTAGAATGAGCTTTTCGAACAATGAGATGAAAATCTGCAGAAGTAATGCATGATATTAAATGATATAAACTATGAATAATATCTAATAATAAAATAACATGATGTCCTAAGTTATATCCTATATTGAGTGCTTTAGATAAAAATAAATTGAAATATATAATTATATCTAATAATGAAATAATAGAGAAGGAAGATTATAATGAAGGGACTTTAGGGGCTGTTAGTGAAGAAACTATATTAGACAATGAAAATGAGTGTTGGATGCATAAACAAAAAAGGCTACACGAAAACGCATATAAGAAATGGACTGATGATGAAGACAATCAGTTAATTGAGTTATATAAGTGATGAAAGTCTATAAAGGAATTATCAAAAATATTTGCTAGAAATAATTGATGAATACGTGCTCGTTTAAAAAAACTATGATTAATAGAATATTAGTTTAAAAGCATAATATTTGCACAAAAACAAAAAATAAATATAATAATCTCATGAAAACAGTACTCTTTATCGATACAGAAGTTACTGCTCAGAAAAAAATCGTGAATATCTGAGCAATAGATCAACATTGAAAGCTTGTTTATTCATGAAATAATGTTGATGATTTTTATGAAAAAGCAAAAGATTTTGACGTTTTAGCATGACATAATATTATTCATCATGATCTTAATTATTTATGAAATGTAAATAAGAATATAATTCCAAATTCTTTTTTAGAAAAACCAACTATCGATACTCTATGGCTTTCTTCATTAATTTTTATAAGAAAACCCTATCATAAACTCATCAAAGAATATAAACAGCCTATTGATCCCAATAGAGAAGATGAATTAGATAGTTTTTTTATGAGACATCAACCAGATTCAGAAGTTGATGAAGAGATTGATAATGATCCTGTTAAAGATTCCGAATATAGTTTAAAGGTTTTTGAAAATTGTGTTGAAGAATTTACAAGAATAGATGATTCTTGTCAGCAAATTCTTTATTCTCTGTTGTGAAAAACTAGAGAATTTGGAACTTTTTTTGATTATCTAATAAATAATAAACTATTTTCATCTAAGAAGATAGATCTTAATAAAGAAATCCATTCGATATTAGAATGAGAGTTAAGTGAGGAATTTTTTGAAAAAGAACTTCCTGGTTTAATAAATGGTGATAAAGAATGATTATTATCATTTGCATATATCTTTAGACTTATTGAGCAAAACTTAAATAGGAATAAATCAATTGATAAAGATTGTTCTATACTACCCCGTTGGATAATCCATACTTTATGAGGAGTTAATTCTGTTTTTTCAAAAATATATAAATACAAAATATTTGATGCAAAGAAGGAACTTTCAAATTGGAATGGAATTACTAATTATAGAGAATATAAATTTTCATATAAAGAGAATTGAAAACTAATAAATGAAGTTATTAAACAAGAAGATATTGTAAATGCTTGATTTTGTTGAGAGGATTTTATTGCTATTCTTGCGACTTGATGATGAAAATCCCTTTGTTTTCAAGTCCCTGCTTTAGCTAGAGCCGAGCATTCATGATTTTTAACACTTGTAATTTCTCCTCTGCAATCTCTTATGGAAGATCAGGTTGAAAATTTAAATAAAAGATTTTATAAAACCAATGTATGAGCACTTCATTCAGCTTTAGATCCCCTAACTAAGAAAGATATCTGCGAAAAAATTGAAAATTGATGAATTGATTTGCTATATCTTTCACCTGAAATGCTTAGAAGTCCTTCAACTCGTAAACTTTTGAGATGAAGACATATCGATAGACTTGTAATAGATGAAGCTCATTGTTTCTCAAAATGGTGACATGATTTCCGTATAGATTACATGTTTATAGCTGATTTTATACATGAATTATGAAAAGAAAATTCAAGTATTCAGGATTTATCTATTTCTTGTTTTACTGCAACAGCAAAACAAGAAGTAGTTGATGAAATTAAAAAATATTTTAAGTTACACTTTAATAAAGATCTTAAGGAATATAAATCAAGGGCAAAAAGAGAAAATTTACATTATGAGGCTTATGAGATACCTATATCTGATAAGAAATCAGTTGAAGATAAGAATAAATTTGAAAAATTGATTGAAATTATAGAAAATAGGGTTTGAAAACAGGCTTGTATAATTTTTACGAGATTAACTGGTCAAAAGCAAGAAGTTTGAGCAAGGAACCTTGCTCAAAGTATTAATGATAGACTTAAAGAAGATTGAAAATGAGAGATTGTTGCTTGATATTTCCATGGTCAAATGTGATGAAAAGAAAAAATAGATATGATGTCAAAGTTTATGAATAATGAAACTAATATCATAGTAGCTACTAATGCTTTTTGAATGGGAGTTGATAAAAAAGATGTGAGGTTTGTTATTCACTATGATATGCCGTCATCATTAGAGAATTATTTACAGGAGGCATGAAGAGCTTGAAGAGATTGAGAAGATGCTACATGTATAGTTCTTCATTCATTAAGTGATTTGGATAATAATTTACAATTAAATCAAACTTCTCAATTAAAAAAGCAAGAATTACAAAAGCTTTTAAAATTTATTAAAAATCAATTTCAAAATTGGTGAAAAACAAAAATTAATAAATCTGCTAAAGAGTTTATTAAATATTCTTGATGGCTTTGATGAAATTTTGATGAGGTTTATGAATCAAATAAAAAGAATTTGGAAACAAAAGTAAAAACTGCTTTGTGGTTTTTACAAAAACCATTTCCAGATTCTGAAGATACATATTTTATAAAGAGACATTTTAATAAAACTAGAGTTTTTGCAACAGCAAAATGAAAGAAAATAATTAAGAACAGCATCGAAAATATTTGAGATGAGGATTTAAATTCAGTTTATGAACGTATTAATTCGATACCTACTTTTGATGATGAAGAGCGCGAAAAAGCAAAAGAAATATATAGATATATTAGAACATGAAAGGTGATTTCTATTGAGGACTTGGAACCTAAAATTTGATGGCATATGAGAAGGAAGTGGCGGAAAGAAGATAGTGATTGAAATCCTTCTCAGGAACGTAAACTGTGAATTGAAGAAATTGTCGATACATTAAGGGATTATGGTCTTATTGATAAAGATGACTCTATAACCTTAGCTCTTAATGTTTCATGAAATGAAAGTTCAAAGAAAAGGGCTGAAGATATTTCATATTTTATTTCTACGATTTTTGATTTATTTACTGAATTATATTGATGATATATTTCTGAATCATTAAAAATTAGATTTTCTATAAAAGATCTTAATGCTGAAGTGACTAAGAGGATTTGAAATACTAATAATATGGATAAGATCCAACATCTTTTATATATTATGAAAATTAGAGGATATGTTAATATTGTTTGAGATGAAATGCTTTCATATATTCCGTTCCCTGAAATAAGACAAAAAATAATAAGTGAATTAGATAAATGATCAATTCTAATTGACATGATTCTTGATCATAATGTTTCAAAAAATCAAAAGGAAAAGAGTTGGATTACTATTGAAGATAAATTAAAATCAATAGCTAGTGATTTGTGAAATAGGACAAATGAAGCAATATCAGTTATTCAATTAGAAAGTATTCTTAAGCTTTTACATGAATTTGATATTATTTGAGTTGAGTCATGACTATTTTTATACCGTACAAGATTTGAAATTAGTCCGGGAGATCATTTAGTTACAGAAAATGAAGATTGATCATTGAAGTATAATAATCTAAATGCTGAACATTATAAGGCGCTTGAAGATTTCTATATTAACAAGACTCAGCAAGCTCATATAATGGATGAATTTGTTATAAAAATAATTGAAAAATTACCTTGGTGAAAAAAAAAGGTACTTGTAAATGAATTAAATGATGATTGAGAAGAAATAAATTATGAGAAAGAAGTATCTTATGCAGATATGTTTGCTAATGAAATGACAGATGATTATTTCAATTTGGATTATATAAATGAATTCTTACCAAAATATTTCAAATCTAGATTATGAGAAATATCTAGATCAACTTCAAAAGCTAAGCATAATCAAATATGGTTTGAAAATGTTTCAGATGAACAAAGGAAAATTCTTGAATCTAAAAAAAATCTTTTAGTTGTAGCGTGACCTTGATCTTGAAAAACAAATTCGATCGTACATAAAGTTGCTGAATTAGTTCTTGAGTGATGAGTTTCAAAAAATGAATTTTTATTACTCACATTTATGAGATCTGCTAAATTTGAATTAAAGGATAGAATTGTTAGATTGATGTGAAAACAATGATATTGATTAAATATTCAAACTTTTCATTGATTTGCTTACGAATTATTGGAAAAAAATCCATTAAAATGAGAATATAACAGCAATGATTATTCAAGATGAAGAAAAAATAGGAAGTTATCAAATGATAAAATTATTAATGAAGCAATAGATTACCTTGAGACACATGATGATCTTCAATTATCATATAGAGTTATAATGGTTGATGAATTCCAAGATATTTGAGAAACTTATTTTAAATTTATTGAAGCGATTAGTAAAAGGTCTTCATATGATGAAAATAAGATTGTTATTATTGCAACGTGAGATGATGATCAAAGTATTATGGAGTTTCAATGAGCCGATGTTAAATATATCCAGAGTTTTAAGGAAAGACATAATGCAGATTCTATAATTTTATCCGAGAATTTTAGATCTACTCAAGAAATAGTTGATGTTACAAATTGATTTATTTCTTCTGTTAGTAATAGATTAAAAGAATGAACTAAATTAGTTTCTTGACGTGTGGAAGATATATTTAATGTTTCAAAGATTGAAGCGTGGAATTTTAGTTGAAATTATCTTTATTGAACAATTGATGCTTTAGAAGAAATAAAATCAAAAAAAACCTTTGATAGAACTGCTATAATATGTAGTGAGAATGAAACTGTTTTACAAATTAGTCATTTGTTAAAAAAGAAATGATACAAGCCTCAAGTTTTAATGTCTAATGATTGATATAAACTTAGAGATGCACTTGAATTAAGATATTTCCTTGATTTATGTGAAAGTGATGATTGAAATTGATGATGAGTTAATAATGAAAATGTATGGGATAAATATAAAGCAGTAATTAATAAATTTTGAGAAAATAAAAATATTAATGTTCTTAAAAAAATTATTGATACACTACTTGCAACAAATTCTCAAATTAATCCGAGAATTGTTAAGGATTTTATGATTGATATATCCGATGAATCTGATCTAATTTGAGATGATAGTCAATTATATGTTTCTACTATACATAAAGCAAAGTGAAGAGAATTTGATAATGTTATCTTTTGTTTTGATCCTAATAAAACCAGTTGACGAAATAATGATTATTATAGTAAAAAAGAAAGGGATAAAATTAAGAAATTAATATATGTTTGATTAACAAGAGCAAAGAATAATATAATAATATTGTGAAATAAAGAAGATAATAATTATTTTAAGGAAATCTATGAAGATAATGATAAGATTTTTCATAACATTATTAAAAAAGAAAAAACATATTCTTGAGAAGAAGTAAATGAAATCTCTGTTGTTACGTGACTTTGAGATACTTATATGTCTTATAATAAAAAAGATCGTAATTATTGACCTAGAATTTGAGAAGAAGTATCAATAAAATTATGAAAATCTAAGGATGGTTTCGATATTTGGGAATATTACTATAATGGTTTAATGTATCCAATCCAAAAAAGTTCTTCTTCTCTACTTCCTTATTTAGAGCAATGGTTCTCAAAGTGATATAAAGTTGAATCAGTTAAAGTTAACCAGAAAATCAAATATTGTCCAAAAGATGATACAAATGATCATTTAATTTTCTTGTTTGATATTTTATTGAAGAAAATTCCTAAAGAATTTGCGGAGATTAATGAAGCAAATGATAAAATTAAAAAATTGGAAGAGAGAATTAAACAATTATCTATTGATAATGATGGTGATGAATATAAAAGCATTATAGCTGAGAGAGATAAACAGATTAAATTACTTGAAGAAAAGGCAAAAGTATTAGAATGAAAATTAAATGTTGCTCAAGAACTTATCAATGAACGTGAAAAAAATATAAGAGAGAACAATAAAAAAATTGAATGATTGTTAAAAGATATAGATTCAATTATAGCAGATAAGGAAGATAAAGAATATAAAATTTCAAAATTAGAATCTCAATTAGAGAATGCTTTTGGTGATAAGGAACTTTATGACTGATTAAAAATCGAATTAGAAAAAGCTAAAAAAGATCTTGAGCATACTATTTCAAAACTTGAATTAACTTCAAAGGAAAAAGATTCTTTAGAAGAAAGAAATCAACAACTAGTTGACGAAAATGCTAACTTAAGAAAAGAGAATGAAGAATTATCAAGAAAAATAGAAGAAGCAAAACAATGAAATGACGAATGAAATAAATGACATATCTTTAAAGCATGAGAAGGTGATAAATTAAAAGATTATCTTATTAAGCAAATTAAGTCTGCTTCTAAATCTGTTATTATTATAGATCCATATATTGATGATTACACTTTTGAACTTATATGATTTAGAAGAATATGAGTTAAAGGTGAAATAAGATATGAGATGAAAAAAACATTATATATGTTTAAGAATGATAGGAATAGATTAACTGAGGTATTGAATAGGAGATATGATCAAGAAGGTAATGCTATTAATGTTCGTCATATTGGTAATTTACATGATCGTTTCTTGATTATTGATGATGTGGTATGGTGAGTTGGTACTAGTATGAATAATAGTATGGGAGGTAAAGTTACTACTGTACAGAAGTTGAAAAATAGTAGATTGGAGATATTAGATGCTTATAGATAAGTTATTGGTTATTTATTTTTATTATTATAATTATGAATATTAGAGAAATAATATTGGATTTGAGAATTCCTGTAAAGAAGAAAAGTGAAATGTTGTTAGAATATTATTTAGGTAATTCAATTATACATGAAAAAGAACGTGAGATTATGAATGTAATTTTTGAATGTTTTTTATTGCCTGATTGAAATATTTGAAAAGGATTAAAAGAATCATTAAGACTAGAGAGTATATATGATTTTGCCGATAAACAATATCCTGATTTAAAGCAAAAATATTATAATTGAATTAGATGATCATTGAATTGATATATTCGTTATCTTGTGCAGAAATATACAAAGTGAATGAAAGCTTATTTTAAGATATCTAATTCTAAGAGAGTACATATATTTAACACTTTTTGAGTTTGAATAGGTCGTTATGTATTGAAAGATTTGCAAGTGTTTAATAATTCTGCGATTATTGATGATTGATATGAAATTAGCTTTTCTAAATTAGAATTAAAAATTAATGATCTTTTACATAGGTCTTATTTTTATAATGTTTTTTTAATAGACTTATGAGATATGTCGTCTATTAATTCTAGTTTGGATGGTGAAAATAATATAAAAATTTATATGAATAGTGAATTTTTTCATCATATCGGTAAAATTTCAAGGAATGTTTATGAAATAACTCCAGAATTTTTGTGCTACTTGTCTGAAGAAATATCAATTCAAATTTGTTGTCAAAAGGCGAAAAAGCTATTATATCCTTTTGATGCTGAGAACTTTTCAAGGGAGCTGATGTGCAATTTTAATGAACTTAGGTTAATATTTAATCCAATTGTTAGGTGCAGAATTATTGTGTAGAATTAAAAACTAACTACATTAGATATTTTATGGTGCGCAGGAAATTGAAGTTGATGAAATATAGGAAATGTCAATACATAATTCCTATGAATAGAAGTGGTTTGATATTGATAATATATCCTTAATCAATTTATCAGATTAACCGATTTAGTAGAATATCTTATGGGGAATTTTAATATATCCTAATGATATGATTCTTAGATATTCTGATGTAACTCAGGAATCTAAATTTACTAAAGAAAAACTCCTTCGAGATTGAAGGAGAAAAGTTAAGAAATTCGATATTTGATTGGATTCTTTTAGAGATAATGGTTGATTTAAGATATGGAGAAATAAGTTAACTTCTAGAAAAGAAAGTAGGTTTAGTTTAAACTAAATATTTTTCATATATTCTATAAATTCATCTTTATGTCTTGGTATTTCTGCTCTTATATTACTTTTACTACTATAAAATTTTCCAGAACAAATCATCCATAATATTTTATCTAATTTATAGGGAGTGAATCATCATTTTCCTGCTAAATTATTAAGACATCTGAAAATTATTTCATTATCAGTACTATTACATAGTCCCAGTCAAAGAAGAACATCTTTTATATGAACATCAGGTTTTGAAAATGAAGTATATCACATTTCTTTTATGAAGTCACAAGATAAAGCAAATCAAAATCAATGAATATTATGTTGCATATATTTGATTAGCTCAACTCTTGAATCTATATCCTTATTATATGACTCTATAAAGCTTTTAAAATCATTAACAGACTTAAATTTATTTATAAATTTACAGCTAGAAATTACAGATTTACACCAGCTTTTTCGCACCATTCATGGATTAATTCAAAGCTCTTTTTGAAAAACTTCACATAGAGAGTCGCTATCGTAGCTTTCTAATACTTTTTTAGCATCCAATCAAAATAATAATTTATCTATTTTTTCTTTTCTACTTCAGTCTAATCTATATTTAATAATGTTTGGCCTACTTTGATAATTTTGAGTTGAAATTAACATCCTTTCTAAAACATCTTTTAATGAACCAAATTTATTAAAACTTCATTTCCAATTAAAATCTAAATCTTCTTTTGTAACAGTTTCTGGTTTTATAGATAACAAATAATTATATGATTCATCACAAAATCTTTTTGCATCATATTTTCGGATTCATCAAAGTCTTTGTTTTTTATGAGAAGTTCCTTGTTTAACTTTTACAACACTATCTTTTATGGGAATTCCTTTACCTAAGATTGAACTTAAAGGTCTTCAATCTTCTAACTTAATCCTTTCTTTTCATGATGCATTTCTTCATAAAACAATTCATGCAGCAGTATTTGGATTAACAAATTCTATATCTTCTTGAAATACTAAATTTTTAATTTTTCATGAATCAATTAGCCTATTACGTAAATCATAGAACTTATAATTATCTATTCTAACCTCTCTTATATTGCTTCATTTTAAAATTAATACCTTACCAGTATCTATATCATACAATCATTGAGCTTTTATTTCTTTATCCCTAGATATTATTGTCACCAATACTTTAAGCATAGATCTTAAATTCTTAAATAAAATTATAAACACACTATTCTTTTTTATATTGAATTTCTAATCTATTTAATTCCATTTGTTTTTCATATTCTGCATTCAATCTTTCTATTTCTTTTTTTTATTCTTCAGTAAGTTCTAAACTTGCTTATTTTACAATAAAGATCTCATTTTATCTTGTAAAGGAGATCAATCATCAAATATTGGTTTATCATCAGTTGGACTTATTGTTTCAATCTTTAAGATTTTTTCGATTAGTTCATTCTTCTTTATTGCTCCTTTTTTACTGGATGGAATTTTATCATAAAGAGTTATTTTCTTTTTGTTCTCAGTTATTAATTCATTAATTAAATAGTTGAATAATTCTAACAGTTCTTCAGCTGTTTGATAATCATCTTTTAAATCGATTTGTCATGGGTGTACAGATTCATTTCATATAATTCTTAAAACATGCATTATGTTTGAAATATCATCAGATATTAAGTTAATATCATTTGATAAAAATTTAATACTTTCATCGATTGAATCTTTTTTGTTTCAATTTATTTTTATGATAATTTCATCTAAAAACTTTTGTAGACATAATCTTAAAAGAGCACATGCTCAACGTGGAGAT
>Ga0247611_10009572_pt1 | contig 11614 bp, 2 predicted proteins | sample 177DNAGHGhighgp2_FD_192422 | JGI IMG/M metagenome (GOLD analysis project Ga0247611, IMG submission 192422) | Sheep rumen microbial communities from Palmerston North, Manawatu-Wanganui, New Zealand - 1770 DNA GHGhigh gp2 | ecosystem: Host-associated > Mammals > Digestive system > Stomach > Rumen ... | reverse complement strand
CAATCCCCAATCCCCAATCCCCAATCCCCAATCCCCAATCCCCATTTAAATTTTTAAAATTAATTTAAAATTTATAAAAAAAGGAATAAATATTATTCAAAAAATTTACTCTATATTTTGTTTTTTAAAATGAGAATTTAAAACAAAAATAATAAAAATATTTTTAATGGAAGATATTAATAAAAAAAGAGATAATTTGAATCAATCATATATAAATTTTAATTCTTCAAATTCTGAGAATAAAAAAATTTATGATTCAAGCTTAGCTCAGACCCATAGTAAGTATTGTTTTGTTTTTTAAATCTTATTTTAATTTTAATTCAGGCACATCACCAAATACAAAAAAAATTATATTTGAAGATTATATTAATCATCTTAAAAGAACAATGGAAGAAATTAATCTAGATAATATAATGGGCAATAATAAGATAGTAATAATAGCACATATATCTGAAATATTAAAAGAAATTATTTCAAATTATTTAAATAATAGATTGGAGCAAAAATATTCGTATATTTTATTTGAAATTAAAAATAGTATAATCCAAAAAATACTTTCTTTATATGAAGAATTATATTATATAAATAATAATAATGATAAGAATTATAAGATGAAAAATGAAATTATTGATGATATAATGGATATCAATAAAAAAAAAGTTTTTTCAAAAAATAAAATATATTCATTTCATATATTTGAAATATTAGATGGAAATAAATATAATAAATTAAATTTAACTAATCATAATATATCTACATTGTTCAATTATACAATTATTTTATTACAAGAAATATGCAATATAATCTATATTCACTTGAAAGAATTTGATAATAAATTTGACCAAGAATCTTTGGCCGAAAAATATAATTTATTAAAAAAATATTCTTCCTTCTTTCAAAAAATTTTTTATTATTTAATATCTATATATATTAAAAGACAGGAAGAAAATGATTATGAAAGTGGCCAAAATATCATTGATGACATATTAAATGTATATAATGAAAAAATACCTTTTGACTTATATGTTGAATTATTTAAAAACTTAGTACCATCAATTATTGACTTATTTTCTAAATTAAATAAAAAAAACAAAAATATTTTATTATTGAACTTATTTTCTTTTGAAAAAAAAGAAAGAATAAAAGCAAAAAAAAATATTTTAACAAAATACTTTTTTGATTATTATTCTGAAAAAATTTATGAAATAGGAAATAATGATACTAATGTTGATTCATTATTAGCTATAAAATCATTGTATAAGTATTTATTTGAAGAAATAAATAATAATGTCTTAGAATCACAAGTAATACCTATATTTATTGATTACTTTTTAATAGCTAAAAAATCAAATAATCCAATAAATTACATATATATTATTGGCCATATTATCAGCTATTATAAAATTTATAATGTGAGAAATAATAATGCTCTATCGAATCAAATTAACAATGAAATAAAAGATTTAATTCATCCAATGATAAATTATTTATTTAATTTTGCGAAAAAACAGAAAATATTTAGATTATATATTTCTGAAATAATAATTAGTATGCCCTCTAAAATAATATGCAATTTGGAATATTTTGAAATAATAATTTCTTCCATCATTATAATTTTAAAAGAAAAAAGAATAGATTTATTAGAATTATGCATATCACATTTAGACAATTTACTAGATTTATTAATTAAATCTCCAAATAAGCAAATAAATTGGATAGAAAAGAAAACTTCTGAATTAATTAATTTATTAATCAATGTATTAGATAAAGAAAAGAAAAGCTCTAAATATCTTCTCTTCATTTTAAGGATAATATCAAAACTATTTATTATAGGTTTTAGTCACAGTGATTCAATAATAAGCTTTAAAAAATATCCTGAATTGAGAAATAAAATTAAAGTAAATTTGATAGATAAAAATCAATATAATAATATTAGTATTAATTATATGCTGGGATGCGTCATTGACTTTTTTTATCAAAGTACAAAAATTCGTAAATATAAAAACTATAATAGCCAATTTATTAAAGAAAATATAATGAAAAATGATGCAAAGAACTTAAAATTAATTGATGAAATAAATCTTTATTTGAAATTTTATAGAAAATGTATATTATTTTATTTTCAAAAATATTCTATTGATTATAGCGATATTTTAGAATTAAAAAAGAATATTATTAATAATATAAATAATAAACAAATAGAAAACATATTAAATGATAATAATAAATCAATAGAAATTAATGATATATATCTTAATTCAGAAAAGGAATTTTTCAAAAAAATATTTCAAGGATATTTTTATAATTTCTCTTTATTGAATTCAATTTTTTTTGAAGAAAAAAATTTAGATTTTACTAAAGATATAAAGGGAACTAAATATGATAATAATATTAATATAAATAAATTTTATAATTTGTATAAAGAAGAATATCCATTTTTTGATTTTATTTGTAATAATTTTATTTTAATGATATTATATAAAAAATATTATAATAAAAATGGAACTTTATTTTCATTTGATCCTTTTATAATTATTGATTGTATTTTTTCTTTTCTAAAATTTGAAAGCAACGAATTAAATTGTTCACAAGAATTTTCTTTAGTAATGATAAATAAAATTATTGATATTTATGTAAATTTTTTTGATAATGATGCTCATAAAATAAATAATTTAGAAATGACAAATGCTCTTTACCTAAAAATTTTCAATTTTTTAAATAATAATAAAATAGGACCTATTGTTAGCATTTCACTATTAGAAATTTTAATTACTAAATTTAATAAATATAATAATAGAAAATATCTTTCCCATTTTTTTAAATGTATCACATTTATCTCATATTCTTACCAAGAAAGCAATAATATAAATAATATTGTGGAAAAATTTACTAAATTAATTGATGTAATAATTAAGCAATTTATAAATAATGATATCAATTATTATAATTTAAATAATAATGATTTAGATCAATTAAATATAAATAATGAAGTAACCAGTGAAAAAGAAACTCTTTATAATTTTTATTTATTATATGATTTTTTAAGAATATGCTTTGATGAAATAAATAATAATTTAATTAGTTCAAATAATAATACAAGAAAAATAGCAAAATATATAATTAATAAAATTATCTTATATATTCCTCAATTAAAAAAAATACTGTCTGCTTTATTCCAATTTGATTATGATAAAATTAATTTAAAACAATTTTTAGATATTTTTAAAACGACTAAAGTTTCAATGAATCCATCAAATATAATATTAAATATAAATAATAATAAAACAGGATTAACAAATCTTTCTAATTATATCAATAAAAAGTCAGGAAATGAAAGTTTAGAAGAAAAATATATAATGCCTTTTTTTCAAAAAACAAAATTATTTTTAATAATAAAAGAAAAACTAAAATGCTTAAAAACAAGAATTAATTTAAATGAAAATAATTTTAGTCCATACATTTGCAACTTAGACACATTAATAGATTATTTTGAATATTGTCCAGAATTAATAATTGAATATATATTTAATTGTAATAAAGACAATAATAACAATATTTTATTATTTATAGAAATAATAAAGTCTTGTTATTATAATATTTTATTGGATAATTATTTGATAAATGAATTTAATTCTTATAAAGATGATAATAAGAAAAATATTTGTATACTTCTTGAAAAATTTTTGGAAAATAAAAATTCTAATTTTCCTTTTAAAATAATAATAAATAATGAGCCAAAACTTTTAAAAATAGATGAAGAAATACCAACCAATTATTTAGAAATTATTGAAAATGATTTGTATAAAGTAAGTTTATCTCAAAATATTAATAATATAAGAGATAAGGAAATGTATGAAGTTTATGATTTGGTAAAATTAAAAGTTATTATGATATCAAAATATATAAAAATTCTAAATTATTTTATTAATAATAAACTAATAAATTTATGCTTATATTATATACCAGATGATCTTCTTTTGGATTACAAAAGACATAAAATCAAAATTATAAAGCTTATAATATACACTATTATAAATCGACAACCAAAAATTATAATAAAAGAAGCTGCATCATTATTAGCTCAATCATTGATAAATGATAAGCAATTAATTAATTATATAATATTAAATGATTTTTATTATCAACAAAAATTAAGCAATATAATTATTGAATTCAATAATGAAAATATTGATAAATCAAATTGTTCAGTGAATTTGGATGCTTCTAAGGGAATTCAATTGAAAAATTTAGATTTTTTATTAATATTAAGTAAATTGAAGTTATTGGATAATAATTATATTAATACTATTTTGGATAAACTGCACTTATTTGAAAATAAATTGCAAACTAAAAAAATTAATAATTCAATTTTATTATTATATTATAGGTATTTATCTCTAATTTATTATATTAATGTTTTTTATGATGTGAATATTGATAAAGAAATAGAAATCATTTTTAGTCAATTAATTGAAATAAATAAAATTTTTATATTACAGCCTTTAAATCAATGTATTTTTTTTAATAAAACAAAGGATTTCAATAGAATTATAAAATTCATTATGAAAAATAAAAAAAAATTTATAAGTTTCTTAATAAATAAAAATGATAGTAATAAAGACTGGACATATATTTTTAATTTTATTAAAAGAATAATAAAATATGAAAAGTTGAGTTTGGTATTTGAAGCTGTTATTAAAGGAATTGTTGAAATATTAAAGAATGAAATACTTGAAAATATTGATATGAATAATAATATTATAGATGAGAAAAAAGTTAATATATTTTTATATTTATTAAAAATAATCAAAATTATTGGGTTTAATTATCCATTATATTTGCAATCATGTTCATTAATAGAATTAGTTGATAAATTTCTTTCTAAAAATAAAAATATTTTAATAAAAAACCAAAGTTTATGCAAATGCTGGATAAAGATATTTATTATTTATTTAAAAAACTTTAAAAATATAACTCATTTATTCTCTTTCATAAATTATTATAATATAGAAAATTTACAAGAAATTATCAAAAGAAAAGTTGATTTATTTCTATCAAATGAATTCATAAATTCAATTAATATAAATATTATAAAAAAAATCTTTAATAAATATTGCAAATTAAAGAAAGATGATGAAATAGAATTAATAACTAATAAACTAATAATTCCTTTATTAATAAAATATTCAAATAATGCTTTTCTGTCATCAAATGATAATAATTCAGATTACAATCAAAATACATTAATTAATTACAATGGAAAAATATTACAAAAAATATCTGATATTCAAGAAATTAAAACAGATGCTATTTATAAATTATTATCTTTAATAATAGTAATATATAAAATATTAATTAAAGATAGAAATGCAAATGCCTCAAATGATCAAATTAGAAAAATCATAAAAAATGTACAAGAAATTATAAATAAATTAGAAACTAAAAATTCAAAAATATTTATTGAATATTTATATGTATGTAAAAATCTGTCAGAAAGTTTAAGTACTAGTAACCATTTAAACAATGAAATTATTGGGTATAACAACAAATTTAAATTTGAAAATGAAGATTCAAAAAGTGTGATAAATGAATTAATTTTATTTTATTGTTATAATAATCAAATAATCTTGAATTTAATTAAATCTTTTATTAATGAAAATAAAATATCAAAATTTAAATTTCTTAAAATTTTTGTTGATAATCCAATTTTAATAAGTAGATTTTGTGAAAAATCAGAAAAAAAGCTTTTTATAAATGAATTATTAAATTGTATGAATAAAGAAATAAAAGTATTTAATGAATTATCTTATCAAGAAAAATCAATAATAATTAATTTAATAGGATTAATTTTAGGCCAAAGAAAGAATTTAATTAGTCAAACATTTTTCTTGTTGTATACAATACTTTTAGAACTAATTCAAATTATAATTTGTGACAACCAAGAAAATAATATAAAAGACAATATAGATTTTCTTGAATTGTTGCTATTTTATTATAGGGAAATGATTAAACTAAATATATATTTTAATTTTAAATTAAACATAGATTTAAAAGAAATAAAATTTGATTATGGTTATTTCTATTATTTGTATTTTTTGAAAATTAATATATTAAATATTCCTTTGGAACAAATATATTCAAATATTAAAGAATATATTAGTTTATATCAAACTATAATTGAAAAAAATAATTCAAATAAAATTTTCCTTTTTGAATATTGTTTTATTTTAAGAATTTTATCTCAAAAAGATTTACCTGAAAGGTTAAATAACCTAAATAATTGCGATTGTACTACATTTTTAAATTATAGAATATATATGTATTTAGCAGGTAATAAATTGATTGAAGAATTAGATATAAATAAAGAAAATATTATCAATTATGAAATAAATGAGCCTATTCTACAAAATACTTTTTATATTGATGTAAATAAAATATTAAATAATTTTGTTTTCCCTTATTTAATAAAAAACAATTTATATAATAATAAGAATCAATTTAATATTTTTTCAAATAATATTAAAAATATAGATAATTATAATAGTTATAATTATTCTTGGCTAGAGACTTTTCCAATGAATGCTTTTTGTGTTTTTATTTTTTATTATAAATTTTTTGAAGAATTTTATAATGATAAAAAATTTAAAGAATTTAAATATGTATATGACAATTATTCATTTGATATTGATATTTTAAAAGAATTTGGATATATGAATAATAATAATCAAATTATTAATAAAAAAAATATTATTTCTAATGTTATTAATCTTAATAATAATTTGACTATAAATACAGATAAAAGTTTTGAAACAGGTATTAGTTTAAATAATATTAATTCTAAAATTAATACAAATGATTCATATATTATTAATAATAATGAAAAAAAAATAAACAATTTAAAGAATATATTAACATTGGAAGAAAAAAAGAAATCTTTTTTTTCCATCATTAATGCTAATTTTTCAAACTTAAAACAAAGAATTAATCATTTACTTAAAAAATATTTTGAAAATTTTGTTTATTTCACACTATTTTTTTTGAATGAATATAAAAATATTTTAAATGTTATAAATAAAAATGATAAAGAATTTTCAATTAATAATAATAAAGAATATATAGATTATTTTATTTTATCAAATATTTCTTTTTATTTTAATCTCAAAGAATTTTCATATATAAGAAATTCAAATTCTGAAAAAATTAAATATTTTGATTTTAACATAAAAAATATAAAGAAAAAAATTTTTTTATATTATCCAGACATTATTCTAACAGGATTTAACTTCTTCTTTAAATGCGATGAAATATCTGAAAAATACTACAAAACATTATCATTTCTATTTATTTTAGTTTATAGACATTTTAAAGATAAAAATATTTATGATAATATTTTAGAACATCTCTTAAACAATATCATATTGAAGAATAATTATTTGTTGAATGATCTTAATTTAGAACATGAATTTATTTATAATATATTAACATCAAGAGAAATAAGTTCTAATGAAATTAAAATAGCTCCAAGCATTTTAAATTTATTTATTAATCATTTTCAAAAGAGAACTAAAGAAAACATCCTTTATTTAAATAATATTTATTTCATTTCGCTATTTTATTTAATGTTATGCTATTCAATCCAAAAAAATTTGCCACAAAAATCCATTTTGTTTGAAGCATATAATAAAAAATACTTTTCAAACAAAGAAAATATTGTCGATGTATTAAAGCAATTTTTCTCTTATACTGAATTGTATGAATATAGCAATGAATTTATCGATTTCATACCAATATGGACATATGTGATTTTATCTTATTTTAAAGAGAACACAAAACAAATTGGAGATGATAATGAAAATTTATTTTATAAATTTGATAAAATGGGATTTAGTTATAAGGCTTCAGTTGGTGTGATGATGGGTGATGATTCTAATGGAGAGAAGATTGAGAATAAAATGAGATTAATATATGATAAAGATGAATTTATTAAAAACATGGTAAATAATTGCAATTTATATTTGGATGATGAATCGAATAAAAAATATTTATTTGAATTAGTCAAAAATGTTATTTTTTATAAGAAAAATTACTCAAAAATAAATCAAGTATTTACTTCCTTGTTTATCCAATTGTGGTCAACTATCAAAATGAAAGATAGAGAAGATTTAAAAACTATCATAAATGAATTTTTAGATAAATATACAAGGAAAGTTAAAAATAAAAATAGCTATTTCTTGAACAATTTAATTAATACTTTTAGTCAATGTAAACCTTTAATAGTAATCAAGCCGGAAATAATATCTTCTTTAATTTATTATACAAATAATTCATTGACATTAATATTCTATTTGGAAAATTTGATTAATTCTGGTGTTGAAATACCAAATTCATACCATAGTCTTTTATATATTTTTGATTGCATAAAAGAACCAAATCTTGGCTATGGTTTAAAAAAATTATTTTTGGTAAACAATTATACTAAATCGGGAATAAATAATTTACAAATAAATAATTATTCAGATGCAGAAAAAGTTTTTTATGACTGTTTTAATGAATTAAGTCATAAACTTGAAAATATAAAATTTGAAAATTATGATGATAATCAAAATAATGAGAATTTTGGAGAATCTTATCTGAAGAATATAGATAATAGTTTATTTAAAGATTTATCCATTTGGGAAAGCGGTTTAATCGAATGCTATAAGGAAAAAAACGAAATAAATAATATAACAAAAATAGAAGAATGTAAAAATAGTGAAGAACTAAGAGATTATTGTTCATGGAATAAAGAAGGAGAAACTTTAGAAGATATTATTTTAAATTTACGAACAATTCATTTGAATTTAAATGATAAAAAATATAATTATGAAGTCATTATTAACAAGAAATTTTATTATATCCAAAAAATCCAGTTTTATATTTTAAATAACATTAAATATGAAAATTATTCCAAAAATAAAAATGATTTCATTAATTTAAACAATACTTTATTGTCATTCATTCATGATTATTTTAAGCTTCCTAGAAACTGTGATAATCTTATTGACTATTATTTCTCTTTATTTCAAATAATTATAAATGAATATGAGCAAATTAATTTATTCCAAACATTAAAAACAAAATCTAAATCAAATAACATTGTAGAAAATGAAAAAATAAAAAGTTTCTATAAAGACTATTTTTTTATATTAAAGCAAACAGCACCAAAACTATATGGTAAATTTAATCTTTTTAAAAAGGTAATAAATCAACGAAATAATATTCTTGGTTTAATAGGAGAAAAAAGAATAAAATCAAATATAATTAATAAAATTTATAATCAAGCTGACTTGCTCAAATTTACTAGAAATTTAAAACTTTATGAAAATTTCCATGAATCTCTTCAAAATTTCCAAAATAATAATCAAAATTTAAATGAATTAATTAATATAAATCCTTGTGAATTATATTTTTTCATTGAAGAATATTTGAAATATATTAAAAAATGCTCTTATAATTATGATTTAGGAATAAATCTTTGTGATGAATATCTAAATAAATTTAATAAATTGAAAGAAAATTCAAGTGATTTATCCTTAATCCAATACATTGAAAATAATTTATATAGATATAAAGCATACTTTTATTATAGAAATGGAGAAATAATGAAAGCTCACAAATTATTTTTAGATATTTTAGATAATAATAAAGGTGCAGAAATAAATGATTATCATATATATTATGATTGGGGATTATTATGTGAAAATATTTCTATTATAATAAAAGATGAATCAGAATTTGATGAATGGTTTGAAAACACAATTATAAATTATTTAAATAGTATTATTTATGGAATAAACAAATCAAAATTTATAATTCCAATATTATTTAATTATATAAAAGAGTTCAAAAATACTAAATTCAAAAGAAAATTAACTTTTGAAGAAGAAATTAATGAAACTCCTTCTTGGATATGGCTATTTTGGATATCTATAATATATGAAAATTATTTATTATTTGAGAATAATAAAGATATTAATAATTTTTATTTTGATATTTTAAAAAGAATAGCCAATAATCATGGACAAATATTATATTATTGGAATAATATATATAATAATATATATGAAGAAAATAACTCTAAGATAAAGGCAATAAAAATAGACAATATTAAGCAAAACATAAAAATATTATCAAAAATAGTAAAATCAAATGATAGATTACATAATAATATTTCTATAATTAATACTATTATTAATGATATTGAAAAAAAACTTAATGAAAATAATAAAAATATCCAAGATATATCTGACTATAATAATAACAATTATTATAATCAAATGAATATGAAATCTTTTAATTATTTGGATTTTAGCTTTTTAGAATTTCATCTTTATTACAGCAATAATATAATTCAATCATATGATTTGGAGAAATTATATATTAAAAAGATTCAATACAAAATGAAGGAAAAAAATAAAATAATAAAGCATAGTTTATCAATTATAACATCAAATGATAAAAATTACAAATTCATAGCTAATAAAGGAGAATATAAGACTGATTACAACATAAAATTATCAAAATTAAAAATTTTATTTAATCATATATTTTCAAAAGACATTGATACTTCTAAATTCAAAATAGAATTTATTGTACCTATTGTATTTTATTTAACAAATACTATAAAAATAGAACAAGAAGAAGAAAATATTTTTGATATGGAGAATATATATGAATACTGTCTCCAAAAAATAGGATATCCATCGGATATATCTAAAATAGTATTTAATAATGAAAAAATAAATAATAAAATTATGACTGAAAATATATATGAAAAAATGTGCGAAATTTTACCAAAAAATTCATTTAAAAAATTTATACATAAAATAATTGAAAATTGTGATGATTTGTTCTTGTTTAGAAAAAATATGACAAATTCTTTAAGTATAAATTCATTTTTAAATTATTTATTTTCAGATAAAATGTATTTAAAAAATATGCAAATTCAAAAACAAACAGGTTCTTTTATTATTAATAATAATATAAATTGCTTTGTTAATAATGATATAAATAAATTTAAAAATGAAGAAAAAAATATAATTATAAGATTATCAAAAAATATTTCATATTTTATTTCATATCCAGGAATTTATGGAGTTATCCCAAATATATTTTTTTCTTCATGCAAGGTTTTAGTAACCAGGGAGAAAAAAGTTATAAATATTTTAAAATTATTTTTTGAAGATAAATCAGATCATTATTTTCTAAAATTAAATAATTTAATTAATAAAAATAAAGAAGAGAAAGTTGACAGAATGGAAATTGAGGAAGACCAAATCAATAAAATTAATGATAATAATTTAGACAGAGATGGGGAAAATTCATCTATGATAAATATAAATAGTATTATAGATAATTCATTAGATGATAATATCTTAAGAAAAGAAGATCCTGAATTGAAATTATGGTTTTAGAATACGTAACCCTATGCTATTTTTTTTAATTTCTATATTTATTTTATATATTATATAAATTTCTTTAAATAATTTCCCTTTAATATAAAAAGGATGGTATATTGGGGATTGGGGATTGGGGATTGGGGATTGGGGATTGGGGATTGGGCCCAATCCCCAAT
>Ga0247611_10009570_pt1 | contig 11615 bp, 11 predicted proteins | sample 177DNAGHGhighgp2_FD_192422 | JGI IMG/M metagenome (GOLD analysis project Ga0247611, IMG submission 192422) | Sheep rumen microbial communities from Palmerston North, Manawatu-Wanganui, New Zealand - 1770 DNA GHGhigh gp2 | ecosystem: Host-associated > Mammals > Digestive system > Stomach > Rumen... | reverse complement strand
AGAAAATATTGTCGAATCATGTTGAAAAAACGCTCTTTGTAATTTTAAAGTTGCAAAGATACAAATAAAAAAGCAGAAAGAAGACGGAAAAACAAAAAAAAATCGTAACTTTGCCGAGATTATCAAACAAAGGCATTATGAGCATAGTCAACATATTCAGACCATCGCATTCCATTGTCTCACACCTGACGTGGCGAATTCTACTGGCTACCATTATGAGCCTTATCCTCATATTAGGAGTCATTCTGAGTATAGTATATCTCGTCGGAGCATTTGTTTTTAGCAGTTTGTACGACACGTCCATTAGTGTGACGAACGAGAAAATCAACAATATCTTCTGCAACGTAGAGATAGCTGTCAAGAACCATGTTCCAGAGGCCAAACAGAACATTAATGACAGTACCATGCATTTTCATTGCATAGAAAGCCTGCTAAAACTTAATGACGACATCATTGGAGCCGCTATAGCCTACAACCCGGTTTATGAACCCAAAAAGGGTGAACTCTATGCTCCCTATGCCTATCGCAACAGCACTGGCATCCATTTTAAGCAACTGGATTTAAACAATTACAACTATCCCGAGAAAGCATGGTACAAGAAACCTGTTGAACTCAAGAAAGACTTCTGGTCAGAACCCTATATCGACGCGGGTGGCGGTGATATTCCGATGATTACCTATTCTTTGCCGCTTCTCAATAACGAAGGTGAAGTCCTTGCCATCTATACAGCCGACATATCATTAGACTGGATTGAGGAAGTAAGGGAAAAAACTGATAGCATTTTCAACACGGACTACTACCTGACATTGGAAGATGACTCCAAAGGTCATGCCTATAGCTTTATTGTCACGCGGCAGGGTTCCTTCGTTGCCCATCCGGACAAAAACATCACTTTTCGGTCCTCGTTAAAGGACTATATCAAAACCATCGCCCCTCATGCCAAGCGAGATCTTGCCGAAGACATCCTCACCATTGACAACACAGACGGAGAATTTACCTTTTTCAAGGACACCAACGGCAGAATCTATATTGTCTACTATACTCCACTTGAACGTACCGATTGGATTATGGCTGTCGTGCTGCCCTTCAGCGACCTCGTAGCCCCCCTTAACACGGTTTTTACATTCTTTGGCATCATCATCATCATCGGTCTGGCCATCATTGCCATGGTATGCTACTTTACTGTCAGGAATGTGACAAAACCAATCAGGATGTTTGCCAATTCTGCAGACGAGATTGCCAAAGGCAACTTCCAGACGGAGCTGCCTAAAATCAAGAACAAGGACGAGATGTTCCGTCTCCGCAACTCGTTCGAACTGATGAAGCAATCTCTCATCAAGCAGATTGAGGAAACCAAGGCCGTCAACGAAGAGAAAGGTCGCATGGAAGGTGAACTACAGACGGCACGAGCTATCCAGATGTCCATGCTTCCCAAGGAATTCCCCCCATTCCCTGATCGCGATGACCTGGATGTCTTTGCCAAGCTGACACCAGCAAAAGAAGTGGGAGGCGACCTCTACGACTTCTACATCCGTGACGAGAAACTCTTCTTCTGCATCGGCGACGTTTCGGGCAAGGGTGTGCCAGCAGCACTTGTCATGGCCGTCACGCGAGGGCTTTTCCGTTCTTTTTCTGCCCGCGAGAGTAATCCCGCCAAAATTGTCGCCAGCATCAACGACGCCATCACCCAGCGCAACGACACCGAGATGTTTGTTACATTTTTTCTTGGCGTTTTGGATCTTCCGTCCGGACGCTTACACTACTGCAATGCTGCCCACTGCTCCCCTATCCTGTTAGGCACGGGCATGGAACTACTGCCCATCATCCCCAATGTTCCTTTGGGTGTCATCTCCAAATACAAATTCCAAAACCAGGAAGCAAAAATCAATGCGAATACAGTCATCTTTGCCTACACCGACGGACTGACAGAAGCCACAGACTGCACCCCGGCGCTATTCGGCGAGGAGCGTATGCTTCAGATAGCCGATCAGTTATGCAACCAACATACCATAACACCCAAGGAGATTCTCTACGAGATGGAGAAGTCTGTCAAGGAATTTGTCGGCGACGCAGAGCCTAGTGACGACTTGACGATGCTAGGTATTCAATACCTTCACCAGCAACGTGCCATCAAGTTAGAGCGTAGCCTGATGCTGCCTAACGATATTGAAACAATCCCTGAACTCAATGCCTTCATTGACCAAGCAGCAGAGGAAGCCCAACTTCCCCCAGACTTTACCATGAGTCTTAATCTTGCTGTCGAGGAAGCCGTAGTCAACGTCATGTACTATGCCTACCCACGTGGCACACATGGTGATGTCAATATCGACCTGTCTGTAACTGACCAGCAGCTGATTATCGCCATTATTGATCAGGGAAAGCCTTTTGACCCCACCAGCCAACCCGAAGCAGACACCTCCCTGTCAACCGAGGAACGCCCCATTGGCGGTCTGGGAATTTTCCTCTTACGCCAGTTGATGGACTCCATCAATTACGAGCGAATTGACGGTAAGAACGTACTCACACTCATCAAAAAGCTACCATAAATGGCCATTTATATTTTTTTAACAGCCTTTCGGAGACGGTAGTCTAAGATTTTTAATAAATTTGCAGACCTAAAACATTTATAATGACAGACGTCATCTTATCAAGTTTCATCAGTCTATTCGCCCTTTTCGGTAAAGAAGAGCAAGTAGACGAGATACGGGCCAAGGGAATGCTCGTAAGTTATTTACGCCATCATTTCGGCATCCGTAATATTGACCTGTACCTCGATTTGTACAGCGATATGCGTATGGCCTATGAAATGACGGACAATCTGAATAGTCAGGAAACAGTAACCTCCATCTGCTCCACACTGCATGGCAAGATTCGCCCTACAGAGGAAGCCCTCTTGTTGCTGCGTCTTCTGGAATTCTGTGCCTCTGACGCACTAAAGGATTTCGGTATGTTCCAGACAATGGCGGAGAAATTCCACATTCCTCAGGAGCAATATAACGACTTCCTCGACTTTGTCAATAACAAGCCGACAGAACGCGTCAAACTACACCACATAGAAGGCTTTGACGGCACGCTGAAGACATTGCTTGACAGCACTACCGGACTGCTCATCTTCACTTATCTCGGCAAAGACACCGTTTTGCTCAACGACGTTCCCGTGCTGACTGGAGCCTATCAAGTATGGATTCAAAGCAGCGTGCTCAAAAACTCTACAGGCAAGCCAGTCTACTACTCCAGCATCATTGACACGTATACGCTTGAAACAGGAGCCCACAAATTCGAGAGTGTTGAGTTCTGCGGACGAGACATCAATTTCCGGTTCCCCAACAGCGACAACGGTATGCACGACCTGAGTTTCACCTTGAGGAACGGTGAACTGCTGGCCATCATGGGCGGCTCTGGTACAGGTAAGACCACCCTGTTGTCACTATTGAACGGCAGCATCAAGCCTCAGGAGGGCAGCATTACCATCAACGGACACGACATTTCCGAGCCTGCAGCCAAAGACCTGATTGGCTTCGTGCCTCAGGACGACCTGCTGATAGAGGAACTTACCGTCTATCAGAACTTGTGGTTCACGGCCAGGCTGTGCTTTGAGGGCATGGCTAAGGAAGACTTGGACCGTCGCGTCATGAAAACCCTCAAGGACTTGGGACTCGATGCCATCAAGCATTTGAAAGTAGGCTCTGCCATCAACAAATACATCTCCGGTGGACAGCGCAAACGTCTGAATATCGCCCTTGAGCTCATCCGTGAGCCGTCGGTACTGTTCTTGGACGAGCCCACATCGGGACTCTCGTCTGCAGATACAGAGAAGGTCATCAACCTGCTGAAAGAGCAGACATTCAAGGGCAAGCTCATCATCGTCAACATTCACCAACCCTCCAGCGACGTCTACAAGTTGTTTGACCGCCTGTGGCTGCTCGACCGTGGTGGATATCCCGTGTTCGACGGCAATCCCATTGATGCCATTACCTACTTTAAAGAAGCCGCCAATTACGCCGACGCTGAAACCAGTGCCTGCCCCACTTGCGGCAATGTCAATCCGGAAATCGTGCTCAACATCATTGACGAGAAAGCACTCAGCAACACGGGAGAGCCTTCTGACGAGCGGAAAATGAATCCTCAGGACTGGCACGAGCTATATCTCAAAAACCGGCCTCAAATGGAGGCCCCTGCCGTCACCAACATTCCCGCCTCCGACCAGAAGAAGCCCAGTGCCCTCAAACAGTTCGCGATTTTCCTGCATCGCAACATCAAGACCAAAATCACGAACGTCCAGTATCTGTGCATTACCCTGCTGGTAGCCCCCTTGCTGGCTGTCATCTGCGCCCTGCTGACACGCTTTGCCCCACCCGAGGGCTATACCGTCATGACCAACAAGAACCTGGTCAGCTACTTCTTTATGGCAGTCATCGTTGCTACGTTTACCGGCATGAGCGGCAGTGCAGAGGAGATTATCCGCGACCGCACACTGCTGAAGCGCGAACGATTCCTGAACCTTTCGTACGCAAGCTACATTTGGTCAAAGATTGTGTATATGGCCGGAGTCTCTCTCATCCAGACACTCCTGTTCATCCTTATCGGCAACACCATCATGGGGCTCCACGGACTGTTTACCACCTGGTGGATTATCCTTTTCATCACGGCCCTTGTAGCAAGTCTTACAGGTCTCTTGCTCTCCCAGTGCCTGAACTCCGTAGTGGCCATCTATATCAGCATACCCATTTTGCTGATTCCCCAGATACTGCTTTGCGGACTGGTCGTCAGCTTTACAGACCTCAGTCCCAAGAGCACTACGGGCAACGTGCCCGTACTGGGTGACATCATTCCTTCCCGATGGGCTTACGAGGCACTTGCCGTTACGTCGTTCACCGACAACCCCTACGAGAAGAATTTCTTCGAGGACGACAAGGAAAAGTACGAAACCCAATTCTACAACATGGCGTTCCTCTACGAGCTCCAGTCACAGCTGGAGACCATGAAGAGCAAGGACAGCCTTCAGGCGAATGCGGGCAACAAGTATCTGGACGTCATCCATACCAACCTGCCAGTCATTACGGCCTACTGCAACATGCAACCCTATCAGGGTGATGACTCCTACGAGTCGCTCCGCAAGTATATGCAGCAGGCTGAAGACATTCTCCAGAAACGCAGCAACCAAATCACCTTGAAACAAGATGCCAAGATAGCCAGTTTCATTAGGCAGAACGGCAAGGATGCGCTGTTGCAACTCAAGCGTGACAACTTCAACACCAAGCTCGAAGACTGCGTTACCGGACTTGACCAGCCGATGATGGTGGAAGTCGTAGACAAATACATCGTACCGCGCAAGGGAGTCATCTTCCTGACCCCCCTCAGCCGTACGGGCCGTGCGCCTTTCTACAGCAGCGAGAAAGTGGTTGGCGACTGGCACATCAAGACCCTGTGGTTCAATCTGTTTGCCATGTTCATCATGGGAGTCATCGTCACCATCATGCTTTTGACGGACTGTCCAGGACGCTACATAAGGAAAGAGAAACAGTAAAACAAAGAATAATACACAATTCACATTATTAATAACTTAAATTTCAAAAACAAAAATGAAGAAATTATCAGTTTTAGCTATTGCATTTGTAGCTATCGCCTTTGCAGCATGCGGAGGAAAGAAGACACAAGCTTCAGAAGAGGCTGACACACTCAAGAGTTTTGAACAGCAACAGATTGAGGCAAGCATCAAGATGCACTTTGACAGCATCGCTTCTGAGATTGGTAAGCTGCCCCAGTTGCCCTTTGTACAGGAAGACAACAGCGGTCTGACCCTCACCAAGGAAGAGAAGCAGGTAAAGCCTGAATACCTGCTGGCTCCTAATACCGCTGACGAGGCTACCACTCTGGCTGAGAAATACCGTATGCTGAGTGCCCTGACCGTTGACAAGAACATTGCCAAGCTCTACGAAATGCCTATCGAGGACTACGACAAGGCCATTGCCAAGCTCGCTGCCGACATCAACGATCCTTCTTTCAAGTCTGTCGAGAACACCAACGGCATCTACGAGACCTCAACAACCCTGTATGACGCCATGAACGAGAACGGCCGCATCAACTACTTCTGGCAGCTCGCCTCTGCAGCCCTCGTCGAGGAGCTCTATGTCGCCAACCAGAACGCCGACAAGTTCCTCAGCGTCTTTGACGACGATGCAGCAGCCAACGTATCGTTCCGTATCGTGCTCATCCTTGATGCTGTAGACCGTCTGGCACAGTACGACCCCGAAATCAAGCCCATCGTCGAGGCTATTGCACCTCTGGACGTGCTCAATGCCACTACCGTTGCTGAGCTGAAGGACCAGCTGGCCAGCGCTACAGACAAGATTGCTGCAGCCCGTAAGGCTCTGATCAAGTAAGCAGCAAACCCTTTACATTATTATTAAAGCGTATTCCCCCACATCCGGAGGATACGCTTTTTCGCGTTATTAACACAAAATAAGACTATTTTCCTTGTACATAATAATTATTTTTCTTACCTTTGCACATCAAAGGAACATCAAATCTATTATAGATGGCTGACACACAGACATATCCGAAGGTGAAACGTCAGATTTCCCTGCCCAATGACATCGAGACCATTCCACAGCTGAACGAGTTCATCGATACCGTGGCCGAGGAAATAGGGCTCGACATGTCACTGACTATGAGTCTCAACCTGGCCCTTGAGGAAGCCGTGGTCAACGTCATGGAGTACGCCTACCCTCCCGGCAGTCAAGAGACCCTACAAATTGAGATGGGCTGCGACGGTGAGCAACTCACGTTCGTCATCAGCGACCATGGCGTTCCCTTCGACCCCACCCAACAGGCCGAAGCTGACACTACGTTGTCTGTCGAAGAGCGCTCCATAGGTGGACTGGGCATCCATTTGGTCCGTCAGATTATGGACACCATCAGTTACGAACGCACCGACGGATTCAACGTATTGACCCTTAGAAAGAAATTATTAACAACTTAAATCACATACAACTATGACTTTTGAAATCAAAGAACAAAATGACAACATGGTCGTCAACGTTAACGGCCGTTTGGATACCCCTGCAGCAGTTAAGGCACAGCAGGAAATCGCGCCTCTGCTCGAGAATGCCAACAAAGAGATTCTGCTCGACTGCAGCAATCTGGAATACATCAGCAGCTCTGGTCTCCGTCTTTTCCTCACCATTCGTAAGGAAACAGCAACTAAGGGTGGTAAGGTTATCATTGAGAACATTAACGACGAGATTAAGAAAGTGTTTATGATGACAGGTTTCTATAACCTGTTCGAGATTCGCTAAGCGGTATCCGTCTGCTCCCATGAAGAACTACGGGCTCGATTTACATTGCGAGATGCTCTTAGACGAGTATCGCGCAAAGTTACCTCTCTACAATCAGTTACAGCAGGTCATCACCGACCTGCTGCAAAAGCGTATAAAGGAGACTGGCCTTGAAGTCAACTCCATGGAATCGCGCATCAAGGCCGAGCCCTCGCTGGCCGGCAAACTGGAGCGCAAGGGTAACAAGTATCAGTCGCTGTCTGACATTACTGATATTCTGGGCATCCGCATCATCATGTTCTACAATGAAGATGTAGACCGTATTGCCTCCATGGCCGAGACGCTTTTCGATATTGACTGGCCCAACTCCGTTGACAAGCGCAAGCAGCATGAGTTCGACAGTTTCGGCTACAACTCGCTACACTACATCTGCCAGCTGCCCAAGTCCGTGTACTACGACAAGAACCATCCGGAGCTCAACAACATACGCTTCGAGATTCAGATGCGTACCGCCTTGCAGCATGTCTGGTCAGCCATCCAGCACGACATCGGTTATAAGAGCGAGATAGAGACTCCCATGGAGTACCATCGCAACCTGAGCCGTCTGGCAGGTATGCTGGAACTTGCCGACAATGAGTTCAGCCGCATACGTGCTGCCGTTGCCGACCATCGGCGTCGCGCCCAAAGCCTTGTGCGCAGGGGCAAACTGGATAAGGTCCAGATTGACGGTGATACCTTTAGCAGCTATCTCCGACTGGGTCCCTTCGACAAGCTCAACCGCAAGATAGCCGCCATCACCCAGGCCGAACTACACGATGCCAACCTCAGCATCTATCTGCCCGTGTTGCGACGCATGGGGCTTCACACCTTGGCAGACGTCGAGAAGTTCATTGCCGACAATTTTGACGACGCCTACCAACTGGCACTCATCCAGCTCGGCAGTACCGACATCGACATTCTGGCTGAGAGCGTAGGGCTGCAGAACCTCTGCATCGTCTCGCTGCTGAAGACTGGCAACGGCAAACCCGGGCTCATTCACCTCTTCGACCTCATCAACGGCAAACGCCCAGAAAACGAGACGCTCGCCAACCTTGTCCTCGAACAGGCAAGCCGTCTCTCATTCATGCACCAATGAACAGACCCAAGATAGCTATCATCGATGCCAACACGCTGGCGGTGCTCGGACTGAAGCAAATCCTTCAGAACGTCATACCCATCATGACCGTTGACACCTATGGCAGCTTTGCCGAGCTTGAGGCCAACAGCCCCGAACAGTACGCCCACTACTTCGTGGCGATGGACATTGTACTGACCCATCGCACCTTCTTTACCGACCACCGTCACAAGACCATTGTACTGACCCTGTCGCTCACCGACACCAGCCAGCTCAGCGACTTCCACTCCCTTTGCATCAACCAACCCGAGCCGCAGCTCATCCGGCAACTGCTCATGCTGGCCCAGCACGCCCACGGCGGCGGGCGCAACCTGCCCCCCATGCCCCAAGTGCTGCAGCAGAAAATCCTGACCGACCGCGAGATTGAAGTCATGTCGCTCATCGTCCAGGGATACATCAACAAGGAGATTGCCGACCGTCTGAACATCGGTCTGGCCACCGTGGTCACCCACCGCAAGAACATCATGGACAAGCTCGGCATGAAGTCCGTTTCGGCCCTTACCATCTACGCCGTCATGCACGGCTATGTCGACATCAACAAAATCTAAAGACCACTTATTTCCATCATGGAATATATGTCCCAAGAAGGCTACGACAAGCTGGTAGCCGAACTCCGCCACATGGAACTCGTAGAACTTCCCCAAGTGCGGGAAGCCATAGCCGAGGCCCGCGACAAGGGTGACCTCAGCGAGAACTTTGAATACCACGCCGCCAAGCGCGAGCAGGGCCGCCTGCTGGGGCGCATCCGCTTCAAGCAGCGCGTTCTGGCCAATGCCCGCGTCATCGACACCTCCCGCCTCGGCAGCGACACCGTCCAGTTGCTCTGCAAGGTCACCATGACCAACGTCGCCAACAACAACAGCATGAGTTACACCATTGCCAGCCCCCACGAAGCCAATCTGCGCGAAGGCAAGATTTCCATCAAGTCGCCTATCGCACAGGCCCTGCTGAACAAGAAGGTGGGCGACGTTGTCCGGGTTCATGTCCCTGCGGGCACGCTCCAGCTGCGCATTGAGCGCATCGAGCGCCTGGATTCGTAACCTTACATTCGCCGGGCCATATCACCATTGCATCAATCTACAAGGGATTTCTGGCAGAATCTCTATCTTCACTCACACCTTGTAGCGCCCCTCGTCGCCCTCCTTGCGCAGAGCGTTCCGCCGCTCGGTGGCCGACATGTTGTTCTCGCGCCGCAGGGCGAGGTACATGTTGTTGGGCGAGCCGAGACCCGACCGGCGGGCCACCTCGTCGAACGGCAGTTCGGTGTAGCGCAACAGGTCGTCGCAGAGCCTCATCTGGTAGAGCTGGCGGAAGCGCACGCCCTTCATTCCCGTCAGGATGAAGACCATGGCGCCGATTTCGTCCGTCTTCAGCCCGTGGCGGTCGGCGAATGCCTGCATGTCTGACTGCCCGGCCGCGAGGTATCGCAGGTATTCGTCCATGATGCGGATGCCCGTCGGCTCCGTGCGCCGCTCGGTGGCCACGTACTGCCAGCGTCCGTCCGCGTCGTAGTGCCTGCACTGGGTGAACGGCGATATGTAGAGCTGGTCCAGCGCGAACTGCGGCGCCGTCTTCAGCTCTCTCTTCACGATTTTGCGCGGCTCATAGCCAAAATCGGCATTCGTCCGGTTCCGCGTCTTCCAAGAATTGCCTCTTGCCATGTGTGAAATCAGTTATTGTCCGCCCGCAAAGTTAGTCACTTTTCCTCAGAATCCATCAGAATCGTGCAGGAAAACACCGTTTTTTCATTCTTTTTCACGATTGAGAATATATCACGGGGCGGGGGAAAGGGTTACAGGGTCCACTCGTACCGGTCGAAACAGATGCCCCGGCCGCCGAAACCCTCCTTCTGGAATACCAGTGTCTCGTTGAGTCCGCTGCCGTCGGCATTCTCTGTAGAACGCCCGAAGTCGAAGTAGGGGTAGTCGGCATAGTCGCAGTGGATAATCTGGTCGTAGAGCCGGTCGATGACTCCCAGCTTCTTGCCCTCCGGCGTGGCGGAGCTGTACTGTGCGTGAACGACCTGCGGCGTGATGTAGAGCACGATGCCTCCAAGTACCTGCCCCTGTCTGACAGCCTGGTAGAGCACAATGTTCTGCGGGAATCGCGAGTGCAGCAGCTCTATCTCCTGCAAGGAGTGGACGGGCTTCACGCCGTACTTGCTGCCCAGATTGTCGGTCAACAGCTGCCAGAAGTCGGCGTAGCTGTCGGAGCGCTCCACGGTGACGCCGGCCTCGGCAGCACGGACAATGCCACGCCGGCGCACCCGTTCCCAGCGCACATTGGCCTTCACGAAGATGCAGGTGGCAAAGTCGCGAGCCACCAATCTGGCGCGGCACTCATGGTAGAGCGCATACAGGTCTTCCTCGGCTGGCAGCCGGTGGTAGACCCAGGGCACGCACTTATAATGGACGTGGCGCAGGCCCTCAGCCCTCAGGCTGTCGTTCATGTCACGAAACAAGTCCACGGTCTGCACGGCGGTTAGCCGGGGACTCATGACGAGTCCGCCGTATGTCAGCCCCATGTGCGAGCAGAGCGTATCGCCCTTGACGTGCGCCGGGAGGACAGCCAGCAGGCGGCCGTCCGCGTAAAACATCAGCGAGTGGTCGGCAAAGCGGTCGGCGTGGTAGTCCATGTAGCGGCGGTCGAAGAGGAAAGTGCCGTTCTTCGACGCTGCCACGAATGCGTTCCACTCGTCGGACTTTTCGGCTGAGTATCTGACTATCTGGAACATCCTACGTATTTTAGGAACTCGTCGTAATCATAGATGTAGTCATCCTCCTCATAGTGGTCGGAGGCCAGAACCAGACAGACGGCCCCCGACGAGAAGTCGTCGAGCGTCCGCCACGTGTTGACCTCGATGACGAGCCCCTGCCACGGGTGGTTCAGCAGGACGGTCTGGCACTCGCGGCCGTTGTCAAGCGTCACGGTAAACGAACCGCTGAGTGCAATGACCAACTGTCGCAGCCGCTTGTGGGCATGTCCGCCACGGCTCTCGCCGCCGGGCACGTCGTACACCCAGTAGGCCCGCTTGATGTCGAACGGCACGGCCGAAAGCCCCTCGGCCACCGTCAGATTGCCCCGGGGGTCGGTAATCTTGGGCAGTTCTATGATTTCGCCTATCATTTCTTCATATAGGGTTCTGTGCCCAGAACGGTCTTGGC
>Ga0247611_10009569_pt1 | contig 11616 bp, 17 predicted proteins | sample 177DNAGHGhighgp2_FD_192422 | JGI IMG/M metagenome (GOLD analysis project Ga0247611, IMG submission 192422) | Sheep rumen microbial communities from Palmerston North, Manawatu-Wanganui, New Zealand - 1770 DNA GHGhigh gp2 | ecosystem: Host-associated > Mammals > Digestive system > Stomach > Rumen... | reverse complement strand
ACTTGCCTTTTTAACGCCAGGGATTTCACCCTTGTATGCCATTTCTCTAAAACAAATACGGCATATACCATATTTCTTTAAAACAGCGTGAGGTCTTCCACAAATTTTACAACGAGTGTATTCACGAGTTGAAAATTTTTGAGGTCTTGCTTGCTTTACTAATAATGCTTTTCTTGCCATTTTATCTCCTCCTACGCCTTCTTAAAAGGCATACCCAATTCTGTTAATAATGCCTTTGCTTCTTTGTCAGATTTTGCTGTGGTTACAATACAAATATCAAAACCACGAACTTTTTCAATCTTATCGTAATCAATTTCTGGGAATATAAGTTGTTCTTTAACTCCCATACAATAGTTACCCTTTCCGTCAAACGACTTTGGAGAAATTCCTCTAAAGTCACGAACTCTAGGAAGAGCTATTGAAATCAAACGATCCAAAAACTCCCACATAGCGTTTCCTCTTAAAGTAACTTTTGCACCAATTTTCATACCTTCTCTAAGCTTAAAGTTTGCAACAGCTTTTTTAGCTGTTGTTACAGCAGGTTTTTGACCAGTTATTAAACCTAATTCATCAACTGCTTGTGAAAAACTTTTTGCATTATCCTTAACATCACCAAGACCAGCGTTTATAACAATCTTAGCAACTTGAGGAATTTCGTTTACATTTTTGTAGTTAAATTCCTTTTTCAAAGCAGGAATAACTTGCTTTTTATAATAAGCTTTCATACGAGGCTCTTCTTTAACTTCTTTCTTTTCCACTATTTTTCCTCCAAATTACTTTGCTTGAGTCTTAGCTTGAGGTGCTTTCCTCTTTGCTACTGCTGTGTCGACCTTGGCTTTTGGTGCCACTTCAGCATTTTGCGCCTTTTCAGGGGCTTTTTGAGCTTTTTTTGCTTTTGCTTCAACAACTTTTTCAGTTGTCTTTTCTTTTGCAGAAGCTTTGCTCTCTTTTTGGGTGTTTTTAACAACCTTTGTTCTCTTCTCTCCGTCCATTATTGCATTACATTTTTTACATTTTCTGTGTTTTTTGCCACTTTCATCAATCAAATGACCAATTCTTGTAGCTTTTCCACATTGTGGGCAAATAATTTGAACATTGCTAACATCGATAGGAGCTTCCTCTTTTTTAATTCCACCCTTATCGTTTTGAGAACGAGGTTTTCTGTGCTTGCTAACAATATTAACTCCAGCCACTGTAACTCTAGACTTTTGTGCATCGCTAGCAATTATTTTTCCTTGTTTACCTTTATCTTTTCCTGCGATAACAACAACTGTATCGCCTGTTCTTAAATTACTGTTCATAGCCGTCTCCTTATAGCACTTCGTTTGCTAGAGAAATTATTTTCATAAATCCTCTATCACGAAGTTCTCTTGCAATAGGACCAAAGACACGAGTTCCCTTAGGTTGTTTGTCTTTGTCGATAATCACACAAGCGTTATCATCAAATTTAATACTACTACCATCAGCACGACGAACACCACGATTTGTTCTAATTACAACAGCTTTAACAACATCACCCTTTTTAACTGTTCCACCTGGGATTGCAGTTTTAACTGTTCCAACTATTATATCACCAATATTACCAGATTTTCTAAAAGAACCGCCCAAAACACGAATACACATCAATACTTTTGCACCAGTGTTGTCAGCCACTTTTAGCTTTGTTTGAGGTTTTATCATAATATTACTCCTTTGATTATTTCGCTTTTTCTATGATTTTAACCAATCTAAAGTATTTGTCTTTAGAAAGGTGGCGAGTTTCAGCGATTTCGACCTTATCACCAACATTACACTCATTGTTTTCATCGTGAACTTTAAGCTTTTTTGTTGTTTTCACGATTTTCTTATAAAGAGGATGACGAACATTGTTTTGGATAGCAACTACCACGGTTTTATCCATAGCATTACTTACTACTACGCCAACTCTTGTTTTTCTGTGATTTCTTACAACTTCCATTATTCGTTACCTCCTTAATTAGCCTTTTTCTCTTTTAGTTCTCTTTCTCTTAAGATTGTCATAACTCTAGCAATATCCTTTTTAACCGTGTTAAGCATCATAGGATTAGCTAATTGTCCTGTTGCGTGAGAGAAACGAAGATTGAAATGTTCAGTTTTTAATTCTTTGAGTTTATCTTTGAGTTCGTCATTTGTCATATCTCTAAATTCTTTAGATTTCATTATTCATTTCCTCCTTCTTCAGTAACTTTTTTGCTAGTTTCTACAACATTCTTTTTTCCAGCGAGTCTGCTGTCAACTTCAGCATCTAATGCTTCTTTTGTGTAGAACTTTGTTTTTATTGGAAGTTTGTGTGAAGCAAGTCTTAAAGCTTCACGAGCAACTTCTTCACTAACTCCCTTAATTTCAAACAAAACTCTTCCAGGTCTAACAACAGCAACCCAACCTTCAAGGTTACCTTTACCTTTTCCCATACGGGTTTCTAAAGGCTTTTTGGTATATGATTTTTGAGGGAATATGTTTATCCAAACTTTTCCCACACGGTTCATATACCTTGTCATAGCAATACGAGTTGCCTCAATTTGATTTGATTTAATCCAAGCTGGTTCAAGAGCAACAAGACCAAACTCTCCATAGTTAATTCTATTTCCTCGAGCTTCTCTTCCAGTCATACGACCTCTTTGCATCTTTCTAAACTTGGTTTTCTTTGGCATTAACATTATTGCTCACCCCCTTGTTTTGTTGGGGTTTTCTTTTTGGCTAAAATTTCACCTTTATAAATCCAAACTTTAACACCTAGAACTCCATATGTTGTGTGAGCTTCACAAAAACCATAATCAATGTTTGCTCTTAATGTGTGCAAAGGAACTGAACCTTGAGCAATTTTCTCACTACGAGCAATTTCTGCACCGTTAATACGGCCTTTAACCATAATCTTACAGCCTTGCACTCCAGTTTTCATAACTTTTTGCATAGCCATTTTCATAGCTCTTTTAACAACAATACGCTTTTCGATTTGTTGTGCTATTCCTTGAGCAACAATAGTTGCATCTAAGTCTATGTTTTTTATCTCTTTTATGTTTAAAGTGATATCTTTGCCATTTGCTATTTTGTTTAAAGACTTTCTTAAAGCATCAATTCCAGCGCCTTTTTGTCCAATAACAACACCAGGCTTTCCTGTGAAAACATTAACAACAATCTTTCCTTGATTTCCTTGCGTTCTTTCAATTACAACACGAGAAACAGATGCATCTTTATATTTCTTTTCAATAAAGCTACGGATTTTGTTGTCTTCAACCAAGTTGTCTGCAAACTCTTTTTTGTCTGCATACCAAGTTGAATCCCAACCATTAACAACTCCAACTCTAAATCCATGTGGATTTACTTTCTGCCCCATAATTATTTGCCTCCTTCTTGTGTTTGCGCTGTTTTCTTAGTCTTTTCAGCTTTTTCGACCTTTTCAGTTTTTTCTGTTTTTGCTGGTTTTTCTACCTTTTTAGGAGCTACTTCTTCGTTCTTCTTTTCATCAAGAATAACAGTAATGTGACTTGTTCTTTTCTTGAGCATATCTGCACTACCGTGTGAACGATACCAATATCTCTTTAAAGTTTGACCTTCATTTGCAAAACATTCTGCAACATATAAGTCTTCTTTGCTCATATTTAAGTTGTTTTCAGCGTTAGCTCCAGCACTTTCTAACACTTTTATAATGAGTTCACTTGCACCCTTTGGAGTGCTTCTTAATATTGCCAAAGCATCAAAATAACTTTGTCCTCTTATCAAATCTAAAACGATTCTAACTTTTGAAGGACTAATTCTTAAGTATTTTGCTGTTGCTTGTGGGCGTCTATCACGCTCAGCGTTGTTCTTCGCTGCTTTTTCTCTTATTCTCTTTGCCATAACAACACCTCTCTACGCCTTTTTCCCAGCTATTTTAGAGCCAGAGTGGGCTTTAAATAATCTTGTTGGAGCAAATTCTCCAAGCTTGTGCCCAACCATTTCAACTGAACAATAAACTGGGATAAATTTACGACCATTGTGAACTTGAATAGTGTGTCCAACAAAGTCTGGATAAATTGTAGATGCTCTTGACCAAGTTTTTACAGGCTTCTTTTCATTTGCCTCATTCATTTTTTGAATTCTTGTCATTAAACGAGTTTCTACAAAAGGTTTTTTCTTTAAACTTCTACTCATAATTTACTCCTAGTTTATTCTCTTTAAAATCATCCTGCTGCTTGGTTTCTTCTTATCACGAGTTTTCTTTCCAAGAGCTGGTTTACCCCAAGGTGTGCTAGGGCTTGGTCGACCTATAGGCGCTTTGGATTCACCACCACCATGAGGGTGATCAACAGGGTTCATAACACTACCACGAACGGTTGGTCTAATTCCCTTGTAACGGTTTATTCCTGCCTTTCCAATTTTTACAAGTTCGTGGTCAACATTTCCAACTTGTCCTATTGTTGCTCTACATTTAGCAGAAACTAAACGCATTTCACCACTAGGAAGTTCAAGTGTTGCATGAGCTCCTTCTCTAGCAACAAGTCTTGCTGATATTCCAGCACTTCTTGCCATTTGTCCACCACGACCAGGTTGCATTTCAATGTTATGTATAACAGTTCCAATTGGCATATCTGTCATAGGCATAGCATTTCCCACCTTGATTTCACTTCCTGTTCCACTTTGAACAGTTTGTCCAACGGTTAATCCCAAAGGAGCCAAAATGTATCTTTTTTCTCCATCAGCATAGTGTAAAAGTGCAATGTAAGCACTACGATTTGGGTCATACTCTATGCTTGCAACTTTTGCTGGAACTCCGTCTTTGTTTCTCTTAAAGTCAATCACACGATATTTACGGCGAACTCCACCACCTTGATGACGAACAGTTATTTTTCCTTGGTTGTTTCTTCCAGCCTTAGAGTTAACTGTTCTCAATAAACTTGCTTCTGGCTTGTTTGTTGTTATTTCTTCAAAAGTTGGTCTCACCATACCTCTCATAGTAGGTGTGATTGGTCTATATCTCTTTACTGCCATATTAACACCTCCTACGACAAGCTCTCAAAGAATGCTATTGGTTTGCTATCTTTCTTTAAAGTTACAACTGCTTTCTTTATTGAAGATGTATAACCACTAACTCTTCCTTGACGCTTTTTTGGTTTTTTTGCAGTGATTGATGTGTTCACACTTTCAACTTGAACACTAAACATTTGTTCAACTGCTAATTTTACTTGTTCTTTTGTTGCATTTTTGTCAACAACGAACCAATATTTTTTGTTTTTAATATCAGAGTATGCTTTTTCTGATAACAAAGGTTTTATTATTACATTACTTATTTCCATCAGTGTAAGCCTCCTCTAATTTCTTTATTGCCTCTTTTGTGAAAATGAGTTTGTTTGTTGAAACAACTTGATATGTGTTTAACAAGTCATAATTCACAACTTCAGCGTTTTGAATGTTACGGCTTGAAAGCATAACATTTTGGTTTGCCTCATCCAAAACAATTAAAACTGATTTATTGATTTTGAAAGCATCAAAAACTTTTACCATTTCTTTTGTTTTGTTTGATTTTAACTTAAAGTCCTCAACAACAATAACTTCTTTTTGTGCTACTTTTGCACTAAGAGCGCTAACAAAAGCGTTTCTTTTTGCTGTTTTGTTAACTTTTTGTGAAAAATCACGAGGTCTTAAAGCAAACGCCATTCCACCTTTAATCCAAAGGTTACTACGGCGGCTACCTTGTCTTGCCCTTCCAGTGTGTTTTTGTCTCCAAGGTTTTGCTGCTCTTCCTCTAACTTCACCACGATTTAGAGTGCGCTTTGTTCCTTGGCGTTGGTTTGCCAAATAAGCAACCACAACTTGATGAATGAGTGGCTCATTGTAAGGAACAGCAAACACTGCATCAGACAATTTTATTGAGCCAACTTCATTAGCTTTTAAATCATAAACTTTTAATGTTGCAGACATTTTTCTTTCTCCTCACTTAGGCCTTTATTGCATTTCTCAAAAGAACCATACCATTGCGTGGTCCTGGAATTGCACCTTTAACCAAAATTAAATTTCTCTCTCCATCAACCCTTACGACCTCAAGGTTTTGAACTGTTACTTGTGTTCCACCATATCTTCCAGCCATTTTCTTTCCTTTAAACACTTTTCCAGTTCCTGATGTTCCACCAAGTGATTGGTGGCGGTGAATTTTGTATCCACCATGTGTGTTGTCTTGATGGTTCATGTTCCAACGGTAAATAACACCAGTGTAACCATGACCCTTTGAATCAGCGATTGCATCAACTTTTTCTCCGTCAGCGAAAACATCACATTTAATTTCTTGTCCAACGCTGTAACCACTAACATCGTCAATTCTAAATTCTTTTAAAATTCTTTTTGGCTGAACTCCAGCTTTCTTGAAAACTCCAGCCATTGGTTTGTTAACCAATTTTTCTCTAACCTCTCCATAGGCAACAACCAACGCATTATATCCATCACGCTCTTCGTTTTTGATTTGCACAATAACATTAGGAGTGATTTCAACAACGGTTACAGGAATTACAATTCCCTTTGGAGAGAACACTTGCGTCATTCCAAGTTTCTTACCTAAAATAGCTTTGTTCATAACTTCTTCTCCTTTTGTTACCTATTAAAGTTTTATTTTGATATCCACACCAGCAGGCAAATCTAATTTAGACAATGTGTCCATTGTTTTTGATGTTGGACTAAAAATGTCAATAAGCCTTTTGTGTGTTCTTATTTCAAATTGCTCACGGCTATCCTTGTTAATGTGTGGTGAACGAAGAATTGTTACAATTTCTTTGTCCGTTGGCAATGGGATAGGTCCAGAATATTTGCAACCTGATTTTGTTGCAGCTTCGATAATTCGAGCGGCTGCTTGGTCAATTAAGCCAGCATCAAATGATTTTAGCTTAATTCTAATTTTCTGTGTAGCCATTACACACCTCCGCATAAATAGAAAAACTTCCAAACACTTTTTTCTCTCTAACACACAAGATAATACCTTATAAAAAACTACGCCCACCATTAACAATCTTATGGAATCAACACAAAGCTTGCTGATACACTTAAAATTCAGCGTATTTCTTTTAAGTAATCTCAACTCCGCCCAGCTGATTAGTCTTTTATAAGATAATATTTGTCAGAAGGCAATTAAATTGGCGTATACCCTTCCGTGTGTGTCAATCTTATGAACAAAAAAAATAAAAAACTGTTTTTTTGTGTTTGGCGCAGCACTTTTGTGCCACTTGTCCACATAAATTCTCCTTAAAAGCTTGCATTTTAAGGTAACTTTACGCTTCATCCCAGTTCATAAGATAAATCAATTATACACTAAAAGCTCAATAATTGCAAGCCTTTTTTATAAAAAGTTTTTAAAATTTTTGTGCAATTTGCACAAACTTTTATTATTTTTAATTTATGAGCAAAAAAACAAAAAAGTGAGCCTTTTAAACTCACTTTTTTATTCTTATTATATATTATAATGAACTAGCGTCTTTCAAAACTGGCATACTGTTTGTGTTAAATGTCCAAATGCTTAAATTCCAACCTGAGAATTTATCTTTGTTTTTGCAGTCTGCTTCACTCAATTTTGATATAACTCTGTTGTTATTTCCACTAGGCAAAGCGTCTTTTCCTTGCATAACTGTTCCATTAAAGTAACAATCGCGAATATATCCTGCTGTTTTGCCATCTGTTGGATTGTCTGGAGCTGAACCCATAACATCATTCCAACCACCAACAAACCACCCAAAGAAGCCTTCTCCATTTTGATTTCTCACATCACTTGTTGTTTCATTATAAGCTGTTCCACCTTGTGATGTGTTAAATGTGCTTGATGCAAATGAAGTGTAAAGTTCTGCCATTTGATGGTCTTCAACCTTTCCTGAACCATTTATTTGATAAGCAAATCCACAAACAACGCTTCCACTATCTGCTGTTTTAAGTGTTGCATAAACAGCACAATTTCGGGCAATTCCTCTGTCCATAATTCCAAATAGTCCACCAACTATTTTTCCTTTTAGAGTAACACCACTATTAACTTGAGCAATATTAACAGCTTCTGCTGATTTTGTTGTTCCAGCTTCTGTTACATACATATTTGCACAAATTCCCGCAGCCATATTTGCTTCAATGTTTCCACTGTTAACCAAAACGGTGTTAACTTTTGCACTATTTATCATTCTTGCAACAATTCCTGCTGCATAATTTTCTGCGTCTGTTTTAAGTGTTATGTTACCTAAAACTTTGGTGTTTTGTATTAAAGAACTACTTTCACTCATTCCAGCAACAAGTCCAGCATAAATAACTCCTGTTGACTCAGCTCCTGAAATAGTGCCACCACTAACTTCACAACTTATAATTTGACCAGAACTGTTCTTTCCAGCAAATGCTCCAACATAAGTTTCTCTGTTAAAGCCATTTAGTGTTATGGTTGAATTTTCTATTTTTGAATTTTCTATTGTTCCATTGTTAACACCAACCATTGCTCCAATCGCTCTTGAACTTGTTTTTGAACCACTCATTGTTAACGCGCTATTTTTTATGGTAACACCACTTATAGAACCATTGTTTTCATAAGCCAAAATACCAAATCCGTCACTTGATATTGAAATATCTTTGCCAACATTGTTAAAGTTTGCAATAATTGTAACATTTTCAACTCGAGCATCTCTTGCTATTTTTGTAAACAATCCCTTAAAGTTTGCGTTTGTTATTGTGATTGTGTGTCCATTTCCGTGAATGGTTGATTTTAATTCAAATGGCTCCCAATCACTGCTTATTGTTATATCACTTGCCAAGTTGTAAATACCAATTTCATTTTGAGTATCTTTATCTTTAATTTCATCTATTGGCACTTTTGGTGTGTCTGTTCCACCCTGATTTCCTGGAGGAACATCAGTTGGTTGAACAATTTCTCCAGTGTAAGCTGATTGTGGGTCATAAACATTAAGTGAATAAGTGTAGTCTTTCATCATAAGCCTTGGAAAACCATCTTTTGAACCATCCCAAGTCCAGATGTTGTTGAAATCCCAATCTTTTAAAGTTCCAGCAAAATTATATGTTTTGAATTCAAAATCACTTGTCTTTGAACTTCCTACAACCAATTTGTATGTGTCTGAAGTCCAACTTTGTCCATTGTAAACACCATTTGGTGCCCAATTTAAACCATTATATAAATAATAAACCCCAACATATCTGTTTTCGTGCAATCTGCTTGTTTCAACGCTATCACCAGAGAATGTTTGTTTTTGAACATTATTTGTTAAAGCAATGTTTGATGTGTATGTTCTTGTTGGAGATTTTTGCGTCATTGTTCCTAAGTTTTCATTTGCTCCAACAACTGCAAACATAGATTGAACTCCACCCTGACCCTCAATGTTTCCAACTTTTGAGGTTGTGTAAGTGTTAACAATATTCCCTTTCATCGCTGTTGTTACAGCCACTGTTTCATCACCTGAAATTAGATTTATGCCAAGCTTTCCAGCAATTCCGCCAAGGCATACTTTTGAGCCACTTGCCAAAACGCTACCTCTAGCATAAGAGTTTATGATTGTTCCACTTTCTGAAAGCCCAACAAGTCCACCAACATAAGAATTATTTGATGAACTGGTTGCAACCATAACTTTGACATCATCCAAAACACCAACCCTATCAACCATAGGGATTGATTGAGCATTTTGTCTTGCCAAAAGGCCAACAGATGAACCAATATTAACAGTTTTTGTTGTTGCCTCTAAACCTTCGGCAACACTTCCAATTTTGATGTAAGAGGAATCACCACTTGTTGAATCAATCAAAACTCTTTCAACTTTTCCATAACATTCTCCAGCAACAATACCAATGTTCATATCTTTTGTTGGAGTCCCAGAAATTTTTGCATCTAACATTTTAAGATTTTTAACAACTCCACCACTTTGGATTCTTCCAAAAAGTCCAAATGCTGTTTGGTCATCATCAGTAACGTCTATTTTTAAGTTTGAAATAGTTTTTCCATTTCCATCAAAAGTTCCAGAAAAGTTTGCTATTGGAGTCCAGTTTGGATAATCACTTAAATCAATGTTGTTTGTTAATTGATAGTTTTTGTTTACGCTAAACATAGTGCTTTTGCCTATGGTTGCCAAATTTTTTGCTTCAGCAACAAAGTATGGCACTTCCACTCCGTTTGCAACACAAACTTGAACAGACATTTGTTTTGAGTTTTTGTTTTTTGAGTTTGTTTTGAAACCCACTTCATAAGTTCCTTCAACATTTTCTTTTGCTTCAAAAACAAAAGTTATTGTTCTATTCTTTCCTTTTGTTACGATTTTTGTTAAATCTTCTTGCAAACTAAAAGCTGTTTCATCATAACTTGGAGTTATTTTTGTGGATTTATTATATTTTGTCTGAACAAGCTCCACAGAAAAACTCTCTGTTGCGTTCACTTGAGTGTCTGCTTTTTTAATCGCTATTTTTTCGCCATCTTGAGCAAAATAAAATATCATAAGGCCAAGGCTTAATGCCACAACAATAACTAGCAAAAATATCATAAACCTCTTAAACCAATCACTTTTTCTTGTGTTTTTGTATTCGTTTGACATAAAAAGTTTTTTCTCCTTGTTTTTTAAATCTAAATAATTGTAGCATAAAAATTTTTAAAAGTAAATACTAAAAACACAAATTTATATAATTTATATAATTTTATATAAGTAAGCCCCAAAAAACACCCAAAAGCTTAAGTTATTCATAAAAACCCAAACTTATTAAAAGTGCTTTGTCAACCTCTTTCATAAGTTGTGGAGATATACCCCCAATCTTATATTTAAGCCTACTTTTGTCTAGCGTTCTTATTTGCTCCAAAAGTATGACTGAATCCTTTTCTAAACCGTATGTATAAGCATTTAATGCAATGTGGGTGGGGAGCTTGGCTTTGTTTATTTTGCTTGTTATTGCCGCCACAATAACTGTTGGGCTATATTTGTTTCCAACATCATTTTGAACAACCAAAACAGGACGGACGCCACCTTGTTCACTCCCAACAACTGGCGATAAATCAGCAAAATATAACTCACCTCTTTTTATCTCGTCCACCAAACTCCTCCAACCATTTTTCATAATCACAAAAATCATTAAAAGAACAACTCAAAAAGTCTTGTAAATCATCCAAAACGCATATTTGTTCTTGCTTATTAAGTTTATTGCTATCAATAGCTTTAATATGCTTAAACCTATATAAATTGTTAACTTTTTTTGATGAAAGCTCTTTTTTAAGATTTTTGAAATCACCTTGCATAATAATGTTCCCCCTAAAAATAATTTTAAAACAAAAAAAGAAGACAAACTTATCTTCTTTTAATTTCTGCAATTTTTTTGTTAATATACAATTATATTATCACACAAACAGCGGTAGCAAAACTGTCGGTGTTCGAAATTGAAACTTCAATTTCTTTTGCTTTTAATTTGTTAAAAACATTTAAAGCTTCTCCGCTTAGTTTTACTTTTGGAGCGCCAAATTCATCAGGCAAAATGCAAATGCTCAAAAAATCAACACCACCAGAAATCCCAAGCCCCAAAGCTTTGGCAACAGCTTCTTTGGCAGAAAATCTTCCTGCCATACGCTCTGCTTTTTTTTGTTTATCTTTTTGGCTTAATATGTTTTGTTGTTCATCTTCCAAAAAA
>Ga0247611_10009568_pt1 | contig 11616 bp, 6 predicted proteins | sample 177DNAGHGhighgp2_FD_192422 | JGI IMG/M metagenome (GOLD analysis project Ga0247611, IMG submission 192422) | Sheep rumen microbial communities from Palmerston North, Manawatu-Wanganui, New Zealand - 1770 DNA GHGhigh gp2 | ecosystem: Host-associated > Mammals > Digestive system > Stomach > Rumen ... | reverse complement strand
CAAGGCTGTTGCCGAGACACTGACTGCAGGCGACCTGGCTGTTACTGCTACTGTTGAGGTTGAGGGCGAGGATGCTGACAAGCTCGCAGACAACACCTTCAACGGAACCATTACCGTTGCTGCTGCTCCCGCCCCCCAGGCTACCTTCACCGTTACTGCCAACGACGTAACTGTGAAATATGGTGCTCCCAACTTCCAGATTGTTGCCCAGGTAACCAACACTAGCGACATCGATGCCACTGACGTAGAGGTGAAGCTGTATAAGGGAGCTACCGTCAAGGAAACCAAGATCATTGCCACCTTCGCCAAGAAGACCGTCGAGAACGTCTTCTTCACCATCGATGCCGCAGACTTTGCCGAGCCAGGCAAGACTGCTACCTACCACGTGATGGTTGGCACAGCCATGGCCGAGGTTTCCGTTACCTTCGAGCAGCAGCCTGTTGCAGAAGTCAAGGATCTTGCCATCACTCAGGTGTCTGCTTCTCCGATTGACCTCAATGTTGATTCTAATCAGAAGTTCATCACCGTTGCTGTCGAGAACAATGGTAATGTCGACATCACCGATGCCCGCATCGTTGTAACGGCAACCATTAACAGCGAGGAGGTCGTTCTGGCAAGAGACGTCATCAGCGCCAAGGCTGGCAACGACGGCAACACCGGCATGAAGACTGTCACCCTGAACACCGCAGACCTGACCGTCGGTGAGCTGGAACTGACTGTTGCCGTCGAAGTCGAGGGCGATGCTACTCCCGCAGACAATACCGTTAAGAAGACCATCGTCGTCATCGACACTACCGAGACCGACGGCATTGAAGCCATTAAGGCTCAGCTCAACGGCAAGAATGCTCAGATCTTCACCATCAAGGGTGAGAAGGTGAGCAACATCACCAAGGCCGGCCTCTACATCGTCAACGGCCGTAAGGTCGTGGTGAAGTAATTTTCATCACAATACTCTGAATATCATGCAGGATGGGGCTTTTTTGCTCCATCCTGCATTTTTTTGCAATAAATATTTGGCCAATTACAAATAAATTGCTACCTTTGCCGCCCCAAAACATTCAAAATTGAAAGTAAAAGTGCAAATAAATAAACAAAATGAAAAAGAAATCTACACTTCTGCTGCTTGCATTGGCAGCTTTTACACAGTGGGCACCCGTTAACGCCCAGTTCACTGATGTCATCAAGGGCGTGTTCCACGATATGCGGACCAACAACAATGACGACCCCTGGGAGTCAATAGGTTCTGTCTTCGAGAAAGACGGCGTCTATACAATCGACTATATGTACGGCCAGGAAGGCTGGAAATATGTTAATTACCTGACCATTCCCAAAGGAGGCGTGATGTCAATGGAGTGGGATGGCTCTGTACTCTCTGACGCCGTACAGGATCCCTCTTTCGCAAAGTCTGAAATCGTCAATGGCGACAATACCGTCAACTGGGAAAAAGCCCAGACGGCAATCAATCTCATCAACATGTCAGCCAATTCAGGTGCTCTCTACATCGATGGACAGATTGTCACCGTGATGTCACGCGACTATCAGTCTACCGAGGACAACGAGCTGTTCGTCGTCCGCAAGTGGGATGCAAAGACCTGCACTATGAAGAGCAAGCAGCACTATCCCGTGTCTGCCAATCTCGAGTCGGCCGGTATGGCCTACAACCCCAAGGATGGCAAGGTGTACGGTCTGTTCCACTTTACCGACACACCATTGAATACTGCCATTACCACCGACGAGGACTACTACACCGACGAGGACGATGCCGACTCCGGTCGTGAGGGACTGGACGATGGTTATGCCATCGGCACCATCGATCTCTCCACAATGACCGTCACGCAGATCACTCCGGGTCTGTACTATGGCAACTTTGTCACCTTCGCCATCAACAGCGAGGGTCGTGCCTTCGCTCTTACCAGCGGTGGCTCACGTGCTGCCGAGGGTGCTGACGGAAAAATGCGCGACTTGGACAACAACCTCTCTGGCGCAACCCTCATTGAGTTCGACCTGGCTACGGGTCTCATGAAGGAAACAAAGCATTACGGCACAGGCTACGCCTCCAAGGTGAAGCGCCAGGCTGCCTGCTTTGCCAAGAGCGATCCCACAAAGATGTACTGGGTTGGCTACTACAATAGTGGTAAGGGCATCAACGACTATGGCTCATGGGGTGAGCTGTCTGACAAGGAGTGGAAGACCAACCACAAGTATGATACCTGCCTCTACGAGGTTGACATTACGACCGGCGAGGGCACGCGCTTGTGGAACATCAACAATCGCTACATCTTCTCTGCCCTCTGGATTGACGGAGACGACAACTCTGACGGTGCAGGCATCGACGTAACCGGAATCCAGGAGGTCAAGGGTAACACCGCGAAGACTACGGATGGTGCTTACTACGACCTGCAGGGCCGCCGTGTTGCACAGCCCACTCACGGCATGTATATCATCAACGGCCGCAAGGTCGTGATTAAGTGAGCCAACTATGAATCCTCACCTTATTAATTATAGTAATGAATTCTAAACTTATCAACAAACTATTTTGTGTGTTTACAGTCATGGCTGCTTTCTTTGGAAGCAGCCTTGCTGCTTATGCTGAGTCAACAACTGCCGACTTCAACGGCGAAGACCTGCCAAAGGGTTGGGCCATGGTTGGAAGTAACATCAACCACAACAACGACCGCCACCGCGATAGCAGCGACAAAGGAAAAAGTGTCTGGTCCAACGGCAAGACAGACACCGACGACTATCTGATAACCGAAGCCATCGAGGGAACACTGACCTTCTACTGGCGTACGTACAATACCTCCGGCACATCCTCTAATGGCCGAGTGACAGTCTATGAATATGGCACGGCAGCCCTGGGCAATCAGCTGCATCAGACAACCTTCGAAAAGACTAGCACCTGGCAGCAGGTAACTGTCAATCTGGGCGCCTACCGTGGTCGAGTGGCCATCGCCCTCAACTTCGCCTGCATCGACGACGTCACATATACCCCCTATGTACCCTCAGCCGATGCCGACCTGGTCATCCAGAACTATGCCAACGGCAGCACCTTCGACTTCGGAGCCGTCGTTGCCGGCACCACCAAGTCGTTCATGCTGGGCAATGCCGGCCAGTCCGTGCTGAACATCAGCAAGATTAGCGTTACGGGCGGCTACACCATCACTTCTGGTGGCGACCTGACAACGATTGCTGCCGGCAAGAGAGCCACACTGATCATCGCCACCCCCGAGACCGATGCCGAGGGCGCACTGACCATCGAGTCAAACGACCCCAAAGGCGCTTATGTCGTCAATCTGAAGAGCACCTATAAGATACCGGCTCCCGTCATGGTTGTCAACCCCGTCAAAGTAGTCTTTGGCCAGGTAGAAGCTGACGCCACACAGGAGATTACCGTTCGCAACACAGGCGATGCAGAGCTGACAGCCACTATTGCTTCCGACAATACCGACTTCACCGTTAGTGCTGCCAGCCTGACGGTGGCAGCAGGAGCATCCGACAAGTTCACCGTCACCTATCATTATCGTGCAGAGGCCGTCGGTGGACAGGCTGCCAACATCACCCTGACCCCCAATGCCGGCGAGGCCGTCGTCATCAGCGCCTCAGCCTATATCAAGGACCCCAATGCCTGGAGCGAAGATTTCTCAGGTAATGCCCTGCCCGATGGCTGGGCTCAGGTAGGTTCATCATGGACCTTCACCAGCGGAGAGGCAGTAGGCAGCTACGACCCCAACGGATGGCTGGTAACGCCCCGACTGACCGTGAAGGCTGGCGAGCAGCTCACCTTCCAGGCGCGCTCCAAGCAGTATGGCACCGACCTCATCGTGCAGTATCAGAAGAACGGTGGTGAGTGGACACAGCAGATGAAAGTCGGCTTCAGTGGTGCCACCGAGTACAAGACCTATACCATCAGCGGTCTGGAGCCCGGCACCTATCGCTTCCGCTTTGCCAGCGAGAATATCTGTCTCGACAACTTTGAGGGCTTCACCCTGGCAAGCAGTACAGCCGTCAAGGAAACATGGCACATCAGCTATACCTTCCACTATAATGATGCTACTGGTGAAGGAAGCGAAGAGGGTACCGAGGATATCGAGGTAGAGTTCGATGGCGACAAGGTCGGCTTCAACTTCCCCAACCCCATAAACGGCAACGCCTGGATGTACGGCACACGCTACGAGCAGGACAACATCGTCTACTACATCTTCCCCATGGGACAGTATGTAGGCCAGTACGGCGGTGAAAGCATCTACTTCTGCGGTGGTGCCAACGAGACGTTGACAGACATGCAGTTCTTCTATAACGACGATGACAAGGCCTTCTTCAACTTCGAGCACGTGCTGCTCAATGGTTCTACGACAGCCATCTCGCTGTGGGGATACTTCTCCGACGTAGTCATCTACAAGAACGAGAAGCCCGTCATCGAGCCTGCGGGGATTGAAAGCCTCACCCCCGACCCCTCTCCAAAGGGCGAGGAGAGTAGATACAACCTGCGCGGACAGAAGGTCGACAGCAGCTACAAGGGCATCGTCATCCAGAACGGCAAGAAGTATCTGAGAAGATAGAACAACTCTCTAGCCATACTCTAGCCATACTCTAAGCATACTCTTGAGTAAGCCTAGAAGCAGCCTAGAGTATGGCTAGAAGCAGCCAAGAAGCAGCCTAGAACGAGGCTAAGCATAGCAAAGGGGATGCAAGCTGGAAGGTTTGTGGGGACAGTCCCCAATATGATAAGTCGCAAACATGGCTTTCGCTGGGTGAGAGTACGGACTTCGCAGGGTGTTAGAGTAGTCCTCGCCGGTTTTCCCCGACCGCTGCAAATGTTTTCCCCGCCCGCTGCGAATAATTTCAGCGGCCGCTGCGAATGATTTCAGCGCCCGCCCGAAACCAAATTTCACCCTGGGGATTATCTTCCTGCGAATCCTTCCCCTGCGGCCAAAGGTTAGTGGGAATTGATACTGCAAAGATAAACAATTAAACCCAAATACGCAAGCAAAATCGCAAGAAAATAAAAAATGAGCAATCAGATAAGCACAACAGTACCAGAGGCAAAAGGTGAAATAGTCCTTTACCAGCCCGACGAGACCATACGCTTAGAAGTGCGTATGGAGGACGATACTGTGTGGCTGAATCGCCAACAGATGGCCGAGTTGTTTGGACGTGATGTGAAAACCATAGGCAAGCATATCAACAATGCACTCAATGAAGAACTAAGTAACATCCCAACTGTCGCAAAATTTGCGATAGTTCAAATGGAAGGAAATAGGCAAGTCACACGATCTGTAGAGTTCTATAGCTTGGATATGGTTATTTCGGTTGGTTATAGGGTAAAATCGCAGAAAGGTGTTGAGTTCCGCCATTGGGCAAATAAGGTGCTTAAGGAATACCTGCTCCGCGGATATTCCGTCAACCAGCGCTTTGAGCGTTTGGAGCAGCGTGTAGCCAAGACTGAAGAACAGATTGACTTCTTTGTAAAGACATCACTACCACCAGTACAGGGCATTTTCTTCGACGGTCAGATATTCGACGCCTACCATTTTGTAGCCGACCTCATCCGCAAGGCGAAAACGAGCGTCACCCTCATCGACAACTATGTGGACGATACTGTTTTTACGCTTCTTGACAAGCGCGGCGACGGGGTAACAGCTACAATCTACACACAGCATGTTAGCCGGCAGCTACAATTGGACATCGACAAGCACAATGCCCAGTATGCCCCAATAACCATCAAGGGCTTCAACAAGGCTCACGACCGTTTCCTGCTTATCGACCACGAGGTCTATCATATAGGAGCCTCGCTCAAGGATTTGGGAAAGAAGTGGTTCGCATTTACGCAGATGAAAGACCTGACAAGCAATGAGCTCATAAATAGAATCGAGTGAAAACATTATAATATTTCTGTGATATCTGTGATTTCTGTGTGAGACAATACAAATAAACAACAATAACAATTTAAACACAATTACTTATGAAACAAAAAACAACACTAACACGAAGTAGATGGCTATTAACCTGTCTACTATCATTACTCATGACCCTCGGCGGCGCAAGTCCGGCGTGGGCGCAACAAGCACTTCCGTATAGCTACGGATTTGAGAATAACAATTTGGCAGGCGAAGGATGGACTGCTGCAAATCCTAGCAATTTGAATGCATCAGAATTTGGTATTACTGCAGATGCTAAGAAAACTGGAGACTACGGATTCCGTTTCTCATCCTATAACGATAAAGGTGATACAGAACAATACTTGATTTCTCCAGAAATTAATGCTCCTTCTGGAGTTATCGTTTCTTTTTATCATAAGGCTTCCCAAAGCACAGAAACCATTCAAGTTGGTTATTCTGAGACAACAGCAGAGACGGGAAGCTTTACTTGGGGAGAGAACATAAGTGTTTCATCATCTTCTTTCACAAAATATGAAGAAACATTTCCTGCAGGGACAAAGTATATAGCTATAAAATATGCGCAGAGTTGGAAATATCGCGTTTATGTTGATGACTTCAGTTTCACTGCGCCTCCGACTTGCATTAAGCCGACAGGTTTGACCTCTACAGACATTAGTAGTTCTTCTGTTGATTTATCTTGGACTTCTACTGCTGACAATTTCCAAATTCAGTATAAGAAGACTACAGATGGAGATTGGACGCTTGTAAATGAGATTCTTGACGCAACAACCTATACTCTTTCTGGCTTAGAGCCTGCTACGGCTTATCAGGTGAGAGTACGTACATATTGTAGCGCCCAAGACCAGAGTGATTGGAGTGACGCATATTCTTTTACCACCGATTGTGCAACAATCACTATTGATGCCAACCACTCTTTTAGCGAAGACTTCAGCGCTGGTAATAGCCTTCCCAATTGCTGGGCAGTTAATAATGAGAACAAAACAGGCGGAAGCGGTTGGACTATTTCTAGCAATATGGGATATAGCGGATATTATGGTGACACGTATCTGATATTGCCTGCTATGCAGCTGTCTGTTGCATCGCAATTGATCTTTGATAACTACTTTAATTATGCAGATGATTATAATGGAACTACTGCCAAGAGTTCTATTGTTATTTCAACTACAGGCACCGCAGCTGCTGATTTCTCGACAACGCTTTATACCTTTGCAAAGAGCGAACTGCCATCATCTTCAGGTACTGCACTGCCTAAGGAAATCTCTTTAGCCGCATATACTGGACAGACGGTATATATTGCATTTAAGTATGAAGGAAATAATGCACACGCTTGGTATGTTGACAATGTGGTTGTAGAACAAGCTCCTGCTTGTCCGAAACCTACTGGCTTAACTGCAAGCAATCCGACTTGGCAGGGTGCAACTCTGAGTTGGACTGCTGGTAGCGACGAGGAAGAGTGGAAGGTTATCTATGGTGCAGCTGGCTTCGACCCCGCATCTGCCGGAACTACAATTGACAATGTAACCGAGAATTCTTATACTTTGACAGGTCTTACTCCTGAAACGGAATACGATGTCTATGTGAAGGCGGTGAAAGGTACTGACGAAAGTGCTTTAAGCGATAAGGCAACTTTCACTACTACTGAGCGCTATCCTGCTCCAACAAATCTTGCTATTAGCAACCTGACCACGACCTCTGCAACGCTTACTTGGAATGCTGCAGGCGAGTCTTCTTGGGAGGTGGCAATCAACACCACAGGTGCAACTCCTGCTACAGAAGCAGGCACGGGTACGGTAGTAAATGCTGCAACCTACGATTTCAGCGAGTTGACGACAGAGACTACCTATTACGCTTTCGTTCGCGTCAAGGATGGCGAGAACTTCAGCAACTGGAGTACCGCTTGCGAGTTCACTCCGTCTGCTTATACTTATCTGACAGTGAATGATGGAGCAACAACTAATAGTTATGTCCCTGTCTATGGATATTTCAGTGCTGCATCAAACCTTGGAGGTCAGTTCATTATTCCTGCGGCCAATCTTACAGAAGTACAGAATAAAGTTATCAAGAAACTTACTTTCTATTCAAACACTTCTGAATATGATTATGGTGAAGCTGAGTTCGATGTTTGCATCAAGGAGGTAGCCAATGCAACTATGACAAGTTCTATGTATGATTGGAATGATGCCTCTTGGACTACGGTTTATAATGGAACGTTGTCTATTGTTGGTGGTAAGATGACCATTACCTTCTCTTCCGATTATAACTACAATGGAAGCAATCTGCTCGTAGGCATTCATAAGACCTCTAATGATAAGTCTGGTTCTAATTATAATTTTGCATTCTATGGTACGAATGCTAGTTCTGGCAATTATAGGTCTAACTACGCTCCAAACGGAAATCGTCAGTTATTCCAGCCCAAAACCACTATCGGCTATCAAGAGAAGACTGGTGCTGAGCTGAAGGTTTACGATGGCGAGACTGAACTGACAGAATCTCCTGCGGCGTTCGACTTTGGCTTTGTTCCGGCTGGTACTACTCATACCTTTACACTGAAGAATACGGCTGCAACAAGCTATACAGCTGTTGTTTCGAGTGCCAACCTGACAGTTGATCCTACAACAGCAATCACTCCCGATGCAGATGGTGAGACATTCACTGTTACAATGCCTAACCACGACATCAACAACGAGCCTGTTGTGATTACTCCTGAAGACGGCAAGGGCCTCACTGCATTCACTATCAACGTCAGTGGACGCTATCGTGATGCTAGCAAGATTTTTGTTGACTTTACCAATGATGCTATTCCTACTGCTTGGACTGCAAGCAAGTGGTATAGGAGTTCTTATAATGGCTACATCTATGATGACGGAACAACTGCAGAATCACATGCCGAGCTGACGACAAGCAGAATCGTTTCAACGAATGAGAATCTGACTCTGTCTGCAAAGTTGAAGACAGACGCTGGTATTCTTAACGTTTGGTGGTCTGCAGATGGTACGGAGTGGCTGGATGAAAATAAGACAGAACTTAAAACTCAGCTCAATACGACTGAGTTCAGAAGTGTTAATGTCAATGTTCCTGCTGCTGCTAAGTATGTCAAGTTTGAAGGCTATAATGCTTATATTAAGAGCATCTATGGTCTGGCTGACGCTCCGCTGATGAAGGTTCGCAAGACTGCCGAGGGTGCAAACCTCACCTCTGGTATGACGGTTGACTTCGGTTTGACCGCAAGTGCAGACGCTGAGACATTCTATGTAGTGAACGCAAGTGCTGGCTCGCTGGCTGGCGTCGATGCTGTTCTGACAGGTACTGGCTTTACGCTTAACAAGACGAATCTGAGCGATGATGGTGGTAATTTCACCATCGCTGTCGATACGGAGGTGAAGGGCTATCGCGAGGCTACCGTTACTGTAAGCGGTACTAACCAGGATGACTTCGTCATCAACCTGAAGGGCTTTGTTTCTGGTGCTGATGGCAAGATGCGCGTTGACTTCAACGACAACCAGCTGCCTGCTAACTGGAAGAATGCAGACACCAATCCTTGGGAGTTTGCCGACGGCAAGGCTCATACCAAGGCTGGCAATACTGGTAATTCATTGCTGACAACCTGTAAGCTGACTGTTGCAGCTGATGAGGTTATGGCTATCAAGGCTATGGGTGATTACAGCTATTCCGAGTTGAAGGTTCACGTTTATCAGAATGGCGAAGAGATTACAGCCAAGAAGATGACTTTTGATTCGCAGATTCAGGAGAATAAGGATAACTACACAACGCTGTACTTCACTGGCCTTGCTGCAGGCGACTATAAGCTGGTATTCGAAGGCTGGAAGGTCTATATCGACGAGATTGCTGGCTTCCAAGTGAAGGCTGCTGCTGCCCATGAGGCTGAGGTTGCTGATGCTGGATTGACAATACCTACTACTGGAAATCAGTATGTGGAATACACTGCTTCCGTTAATGTTGAGGTGACAGGCACAAGCGACGAGCACTTGACTGTAAAGTTCTTTATTGGCGATACTCAGTACGGCGAGAGTGTTGTTAAGGATGTGACTTCGGGCAATACTGAAAACTTCGAGGTAACATTCACTCCTAACGCCGCCGTCAGCGGTGATGCATACTTCACTATCGAAAGTGATGATATTGTTGCTTTCCAGAGCGACAAGGTAGAAATAACCATCAATGCCGCCTTGGTTCTTGACGAGACAGTAGATCCCGCAATTTCGTCAACTGGTGTTAAGCCTTCTGTAGTTGTGAAGTATAACGCCAAGAATGGTTGGAACACCATCTGTATGCCGTTTGCTCTGACTAGTGATATCTTAACAAGCATCTTCGGCACAGGATGGCAAGCATTCGAGTTCAAGAACTATTCTGGTGGTATTCTTGGCTTCAATAGCACAACGACATTCTATGCTGGTTATCCCTATATTGTTTACGTAGAGACTGCTGCCACTCATGAAGACGTTAAGCTGTTTGACGTAAATGTAACTGCTGCTTCAGCTAAATATGATGAGCATGGTGACGCTACCTTCCAAGGCATCTATGCTCCTATTGCTGCTGGTAGCTGGCCTGCAGGTGCTTATGGTGTGACATCAGATGGTAAGATTGCCCCGGGTAATACTTCGTTTAGCTTCATGAAGGGCTTCCGCGCATACTTCACTGGTATCACCGCAGGTGCTCGCCTGAGTTTCTTCGACGAGACAACGGGTATCACAACAGTGATTGATGCCAAGGAGCTGAACAACGACGGCAAGGTTTATAACCTCAACGGCCAGCGTGTAGAGAACGCTCACAAGGGCCTCTACATCGTGAACGGTCGCAAGGTCGTGGTGAAATAACTAAATTTCCCAATTGATAAATAAATGGTAAATGTAAATCGTCAAATTGTAAATAATGATTATGAAGAAGCAATATATTTCACCAAAGGCTGAGGTCTTCGTTTGTAAGATCAACAGCATGCTGATGGCCTCGGCCAATCTGGACTCGCTGATTGGTGAAACAAACGGCGAAATCATTCCCGTTAGTGAGGAAAACCCCGGTGAGTTCAGCGGCCGTGACACAGACTACGACTGGTAAACAGCATCCCCTCTTTATATCAAGACCCGCAGGCACTGAGCCCGTGGGTCTTTTTTTCTTAATAATTTGGAAGTTTCGGAAATAGTTCGTATCTTTGCCAGCGAAAAAGAAAGAAAGTTAGTGACTATGAATACAAATGTATTACCAGCGCCATCAATTGATAGTGCACGATATTGGAATGAGTTGAAAGGGCTTAGCAATAAGGTTAAACTGGAACTCATTACTTTGCTCAGCAGTTCGATGACTATTGAGAAAACTGAAGAGAAGTCTAATCATTGGGCTGATAGATTCTGTGGTGCGTGGAAGGATAACCGCACTGCGGATGAGATAGTCGACAATATTCGTAGTATGCGAACGACCAATCATGTTGACGTTGAGCTATGAACGGATATTTACTTGATGCATATTAAGACCCGCAGGCATTGAGCCCGCGGGTCTTTTTTTCTTAATAATTTGGAAGTTTCGGAAATAGTTCGTATCTTTGTCGACCGTTATGGAGTGGAAACAACTGATATCTAACAAGAGGCTGGGGCAGGAGCACCGGCATACGGAGCGGCACGACGACCGCACGGAGTTTAAGCGTGACTATGACCGACTGATTTTCTCGGCACCGTTCCGACGCCTGCAGAACAAGACGCAGGTGTTC
>Ga0247611_10009567_pt1 | contig 11616 bp, 10 predicted proteins | sample 177DNAGHGhighgp2_FD_192422 | JGI IMG/M metagenome (GOLD analysis project Ga0247611, IMG submission 192422) | Sheep rumen microbial communities from Palmerston North, Manawatu-Wanganui, New Zealand - 1770 DNA GHGhigh gp2 | ecosystem: Host-associated > Mammals > Digestive system > Stomach > Rumen... | reverse complement strand
CTGAAGCGACACCTTATTATATTCTGTCTTCTCGCCACTCTGCTTCAATGCTTCTTTCTCTACGGCATTGAAGTTCTCGTAGAGCCAGCCAAGGATGTCGTCACCCTTCCATACATCAGCTCCACAATCTTGGTCTGCTTCAACAGCATTGAAAGCATCGATGATTTCGTTCAGTTCATCGGCAGTAGGCATCAGAGAGTAAGGATAATCAGACTTGTAGAGAGGTATATTTTCTCCTAGCTTATCGAATTGGTCGGTCAGAAAATGTTTTAATCCCTCACGTTCTGCGTTCCTTTCATCTTGATGGTCTTCAAGCCAGGCGTTGTGTTCAAACGAACGGCCTGCATTTTCCTTCCTTCGGGTGATAATTTCTGGGAAGAGTTCCTTGGCTTCCATCACCTTGATTGCTGCAATGCGATTGAAGAGCGTGAACACACACTCATTGATAGTCGCTTGGCGAGCTGCTTCATAGTCACCTTGCAACTCTTGCAGGTGACTTTGCATAATCTGCTCCAATTTGACGCGACGTTTACGAATCTCTTCAGGCAGTTGTTCAATGGGTGTTGTCGTGTCGACCTTCAATCCCATACGAGAAAAACGGTTGTCGAACGATTGCTGGATGAGTCGTCTTATATTCAGAACGTGATCGATAAGTTTCATTATTCGTCGAATTTTAGAATATCGTTAGTATCAAATTGATTCACCATAGCCAACTGCTGCTTGAGCCATTGCTTATACTGTGCAACGGAGTATTGGCCAGTAGGTAGCTGACTGTGTAATTTCCTTACCTTTGGCTGCGGAGTAGGCTGAGGTTGAGGAGCTGGCGAAGGCTTCCCAGGAGTCGGTTGTGGTTCCGGCTGTGGATGAGGTTGTGGCTGTGGAACAGGAGCTGTTGTCACAATTTCCGTTTCCATCACATCCACCTCTATATTCTGTGCAGGAAGTAAGTTGATGGCATTTACAATGTCTCGCAATTGTAGGTGAGAGTTCTGACAGCGGATGTCGTATTCCTTCAACTTAATCTGTGTGATAACGTACTTTTTGCAAAGTTCTTGCTTTTCCGCAATCTTCTTATAAAGGGCTGTATTCCATGACCTATCATACTTGTCAGCTTCAGCCTTGATTTTATCGAGGCGACCGCTAATTTCTGTATAACCTTCAGTCATGGTTTCACCTTTTTGACTCATATACTGGAAATAGAGATCTTTTACTTTCTGGTATTCACTTTGCATTTGGCTATAGTTATGAACAGGGTCAGCTTCCAGCATCTGTTCATATCGATCATAAATCTCATCAAACGCCTGCATGGGAATGCCAACAAACTCCATCTCGTTCTTTACATCTGAGAAGTATTCTTTCTGCCACTCGATGTATTTAAGATTGTTGTCGATAAACTTACAATCAGACTCAATTCTTTCCACGGCCTTGCAGAACTCATCATTGTCGTCATCCTTTAAGAAAGTTGTGGCTCGACTGAAGCAATTGGCTTCAGTTACAGCTCCTGCATAATGTTGTAGAACGTCACGCGCTGCAATGGAACGTTTGAACAAGGGTTCTAGTTCTTCATTGAACAGAATCTTGTTCTTTACTTTACCCATCTCTTCTTCTGCTAAAATGCGAATAGCATCCACCAGCTCAAAATCATTCATGTTGTAGCTGAGATTCTTGCCTGTCAGTTCTTTGAACTTACAGTCTTTCAGGGTGTCAACGATATCACGTTTCTGATTATAAGTCAGACTTTTGCTAACCGCCTTGAAAGATGCCCTCTGGAAGTTTCGAGAATTAGCGAAGGGCTCTTTCGCACCATCTTGTTGACAAGAATGAAATTCTTGATTATTGAATCTAATAATAACCTTGCTTGCACGGAAAAGGGCTGCCAGAGTCGATATGATAGTACCATAGGTATAACCAGTAGGAGCTGCAGAGAGAGCTTGCTCTATTTCAGTACCATTCTTATACGCAGCAGTTAGGGCCATAATCTCTGTTACTACAGGTAACTGCTCACCGATAAACTGACCACTAGTATCAAAGAACAGAAAATCGGCTTGCTGACCAATTACACTTTGTAATTGAGAGGAATTGGCTTTCAGAATTTGAGGAGCTAAACTGTCTTTTAAAGTTCCGCTCAAACGCCGTGTGTAGATATTATTGAACAACTTCTGTTCTGTGTCTTTTAGTATTTGATAGGCATTCTGTTCTGTAAGGATGCTGCTGTTATAAAGATATACCAGCGAGCCATTAACGTATGAGTTGGCGATAGTCTGCTGTAATTGCTGTTCCTTGCTTTCAAGAGACCCTTTGATTTCATCCACAACATTCTTCTCTTCTGCTGTCAGGTTAGGCACCCCCGTAATATAGTTAATTCGAAGTATGTTTTCGGCTAAAGTTTGAATTACAGAAGCGTTTTCTGATGATGGGATGATGCTTATGGTATTCTTTTGTGATTGGGTCTCATCCTTAATACGCTCTACATATTCATTGAAAGACGGCTTTACGCTGAGGATGTCGTGGAAGATCACCTTCAGCTCTTGGTCACCACCATTAGAAAGGGGCTCACCACTATCAGACGCAACAGACAAAGAAATGTTATTGCCGTCAACAGAGATACTCCCAGCACCTTTTACCAGTCCCAGTTGCTTAACGTGTTTTGTAATCTCACGCTTAATGTCAAATGATGCAATGCCATCGTAGCTGTTCATCAATTCGAAGATGCGTTTCTGGGTCTCGCTGGTAATACGGTATTCGTCATCTGAGAGTATGAGAATTTCGTCATCTGACAGTTTACTACAGGCTTTTTTGATCTCAGCCAAAACAGAGAAATAATCATCAGGATTATTGACGTATGCACGACTGATATTCTCAACAGTTGTCTTAGCTCCAGATTCTGTCAGGAAATGAATGGTCTGGAGAAGCTCATGACCAATCACAAATGTCAGAGGTGTATCAGAGAGATGTTCATCGGCCTGATCATAGCGGGCTCTCAATGATTCGTCAACGGCTTCTTCGGCTTGACGGCATAATTGTGAAGCATTTACATGACTTGGAACTTCCTTCTCGGCCATGGCCTCCTTCTTCAGTACATCGAAAGCTGATATTAGCATGCCTCTGGTTCCAACCTGTGTCTTAACTAATTTCTGAGTACCAAACAAGAAATACTGGAGCATTTTGAACTGGTGTTCATAGAAAGGATAGTAATCAGCATATGTTTGAGCATCCATAGTTTTTTTAAGGCCTGTCCCTACAATATTGGTAATGTCGGCAATCTGCCCATTGTTCTTCTTGTAGTAGGCCTGAAGCATATCATTGCCCTCAGAGGTCTTAGCCAATAGACGCTTACGTATGATAGTATTCACTTCTTCTGCTGCTATTGGAATACGCTTCTTGAAGCGGTCGATAATCTTAGTAAGGAGAGAATGACTTACATTGGTGCCATTTATAACATCATCTAATTGCAACTGGGCAATGGCTATAGTCCAGGTCCTGAGTTTTAACGAACTTAAGGCTTCAGCCATTCCTTCAAGGTCAAGGATGTTGATGCGTTTTTGGGCAATTGCCTCACTGACCTCATCAATCATGAAAATGATGCGGGTGTCGTTAGTGTCAAGATAGTGTTCTAAGTCCTCTTTTAGTTTGTTGGCATCATAATCCGCTATTCGCAGTTTAGCTGCATCACGCATTTCATTGAAAGCACTCTGGGAGCAGAAGCCATCAGTCATGGTTTCTTCTAAAGTGTCATATACCAGATCCATATTTTTCCTGATATTAATCCAGGAATCGCCATACTTCTGCTGGACTTTATCGCAGAACTGTTGATAACGACCACTTAACAAAAGATTATATTCGACGATACCAACCCAGTCATCATTTAGTTTCAAAGATTTCAGGAAAGCAGACATCATCATATATGAAATGCCATGATTTCCAGTTGACTTAGCCGAGTCAAAGAGAACAACATGGTTCTCTGTCCTTCCAAGTTCATTGATGCTATTCATCAGTAAATCTGCATTGGGAAGGCCGACAAGTTTATTGGCAAATCTTTCTCTGAAGAGTGTCCCTTTAATAGTCGGATTCTTCAGCAAGAAACCAATCATTTTAGAAAAATAGGATTTACCGGAGCCATAAAAGCCACTTAACCAAAGTCCTGGTTGGCTGGTGTTGGAAACAAAGAAGTCACAAAAATCAGCCAAATGTTTTGCTAGACTTTCTGTGAGGATAAAACCCTCCAGCTCATCATTGATGTCTTGCTCTTCTTGCTGGTTCAGGTCGATCACGCTTTTAATATCATCCTTAATCTTAATGGATAGAATGTCGTTTATCTTTGTCATAATTCTATTGTTTTAGCGTTAAATAATGACTACACAGCGATATTTGCTGGCAGGCTGTTTATCTAGGAAATAGATAGTGTCGTTTCGTACTGTAGCAGGGTAAAAGAACACTAATGGCTTCTGAAACTTCATCACGCTTGGGTCTTCCATGATATTTTGATTGGAGAACCCCATCTTGTAAATCGTGCCGGTATGTATTAATATGGGAGAAATACCTTTCTCACCAACTTCGGCAATTCTTTTCATTAGGAAAGTATAAAAAGTACCTTCAGAATAGTTCTGGCTGACGAAAACTTCTGTTCCCATATTCTGGAATTGCTTCCTGAATTTTTCAATGCCCTTGGATTCGACAAATTCATTGAAAAGTTCACGCAGGTCAACAAACTCATAGCCATCGGTATATCGCTGACGAGCCTCTTTAATATAGTTCTCCTCATCTTCTGGTGGATAGACGAACAAAACACTTCTTCCACCATTTGCCTCTGTAGACAACTTCGCCATATCGCGGCTTAAAGCTGCATTCAGATCGTCAAAAAGACGGTTGTGGTCTTGTATGTAGTTTGATGCCATAACGTTTTATTTTAAGTCAATTGTAATCTCATTACCAATTTGGGAAATGTCCCAGTTGGGAATATTATCGATTTTCTTTAATCTGTTGATCAGGCTTTGCTCTTCATTGAAGCCAAATATCATATATGGATTGTGCAACGTTTTATCCTCTGGACAGACTTGCTGTACGAAATGAACAAAGTAGATAAAGAGCTTGGCAGTGATGACTGGACGGACTATCTCCTTCTTTATTGCTCCGTCCGCAAGTCCTAACTTCTTCATAATAGTGAGATATTTGCTTGCAGATATTTTTAGCGTATCTTCACTCCACTGTAATTCGCCAGGTTCTTGCTCTTTTATGTATCTAAGGAAACCCAGTATCTCTTCGGCAGTAATGGTAATTCTGCCAGCATAGACAGCTTTCATGAAAACCTCTTTGGTGATTCTGTTAAACAGCTGGTTTGAATACGTAAGCTGCCAGAAAAGAATCATAAGACGTTCTTTGTCACTAAATTCCTTGTCTGCAAGAGCAGCGAAGAACATCTGTTTGTGGCTGTCACTCTTGAAAAGTAGAATGCAAGCCTCTATTGCTCCGATAAAACGCTGAACAGACTTTTCTGTCCTAAACTCAAAAGTTCCTGTACTCTCATGGGTAAGTCCATAAGTGTCGCTGATGAAGTCAAGCATCTTGCTGTAGTCAGGAACACTACCTAAGATGTTAACCCCTGAGTCATACTTGACTTCTTTTCTTTTTTTCTTAGTTGCCATACCTTGTTCGTCGATTAGCTATTTACAATAATACGGCAATTATATACTTGATAGAGAATTCTCATACGTATAATTCCTTTCGCGTACATTATTAATATTGATTGCAAATTTACTTAAAAATCCCCATATAACGGGGCTTAATATAGATTTATTAACAGAAAAGGTTGAAATCGGCAATTATTGGCCTGTTATTTCTTCCAATTTTGCGCATCTATTAATGAATATAATTGCTAATAATTATGAATCTGATTCCTGGAATAAAGGAACGAGGCACTTTATAAGTCTTTAGACACACCTTAAGATTGAAGCCACGTCTTTATTCCCAGCCTGGGAACGATTTGTTCCCACCTTGGGAATACTTCATTCCCATGTTGGAATAATTTGGGTCTTGTGATTAGGTTGCACTTCCGGCTATATTGAACCAATTATGTGAAAGTCTCCATCTCTCCTGCAAACATGCCAGTATCCCTTTGTTTAAAGGATTCTTGGATAATTCATCCCTCCCTTGATCTCTCCCAAATCTCTCCCGTCATCTATCATTTGTCCCAATAGCCCAGGAATCGATTTCTTCTCCATCAAGATATTTGAAGGTGGCGTTCTTAAGTATGACTGAGAAGGGTTCTAATCTGACTGATGACACGATTTTCTGAACTGTATCCAGACTTGCCCTGCTGCTATGGATTCTACCAAGTGTTACATGTAATCTGTAGTCTTCAAGCTGTGCACCTGTCTCAATAGCGGCTGCTCTCAATTCATTAATAAATGATGAGTATTCGTGACTTGGATTTGTGGATGTGAGATTGACAATATGCTTGCCACTCTTCTTTCCTGTGAAAGCATCGATTTTATCAAATGTCAACTCTGGAGCAACATGATGGCTGATGATGTGTTCGAAAATTGTCTTTAGTGAGTCTTTCTGCGTATCATCATACATGAAGATTGCTGTGATGTGAAACCCACCAGATTGCCAGTTAACAGGAATGCCAGCATACATAAATGCTTGCTGCAAAGCATTATACCATCGAGTGTTTAGTCTTAATGGTACTTCAATTTTCAGTAGGGTTTGTCTACTCATTAGTGTTTTGTTCTTGGCCTACTACGAAGATTATCTAATGCTTTGTTAATTTTAGAAATTTCATTTTGTGCATGATTTATCTGTTTCTCATCACGTGAGACTTCTAATAATGAAGTAAAGTTCTTTTTTGCTTTTTGATAATAGTCTATCGCAAGTTCGTGATGATCTTTAAAATCTTTAACCAGGATGTCTCCAATGAGTTTCTGCGCATCTGGATGATTTTGGTCTGCAGACTTCTTTAGCCAGTAAATGGCAGAAATAGTATCTTTTTTCAGATACATCCCTTCATTATAGATCTTACCAAGTTTATATTGTCCGTATGCCCAATTATGATTAGCAGACTCTTGAAAATTAGCGATAGTGTTCCCTATATCACCTTTTTCTTTATATATATTTCCCAAAAGACTGAAAGCACTTGCATTATCATTCTTAATGGCTCGCTCGCACCACCTAATCGCTTCTTCCAAGTTGTGGCTTTGCTTATAGTAAAATGCAATTTTTGATTGGGCTGGAGAGAATTCTAGTTCAGCAGCTTTATCTAACAAAGTCAGAAAATCATGAGCATTTTCTCCTCTCTTATATGCCTCTTCCAACTTCAAAGCCTCATTATAATAATGTCCGGCTATTAATGCAATCCACTTCTCGATATCATTTTTCAACTTCTGCTGTTGTCTCGAAACTTCCCAGAAAATTATGTCTTTTTTTTCTTTGTAGTCTTTAAAATGACCAACAAATTCACTATTATCCAAATTTATCAGTACCACATGCCTTAGAGGATCACCCCCAAGTTGATCTTCTGCTATCTTTAATTCTTTATAAGGCCAAGGCTTTACTTGTGAACTTCTGGTTAACATCAGAAGAAAAATCTGGCATTCTTTGATACCGTCAATAATTTTCTGTTCAAATTCAGCTCCAGATTCGATGTCATTGACGTCAAACCAACAATGTCCTTTTACACCTTGAATTGTTTCGATTGAGGGAATAATTTCTTCCTCTACGTATTTCTGCTCATCTCTGCTGTAGCTTATAAAAATATTCTTCATGCCATCCTTTTAGTTCATAATCAAACATACAAATTGTATAATAACCTTGCAAATAAAACAAGAGGTAGAACTGAAATTAAATGTTTATGTAGATAATTACATTGAATAATTAACTATGATTATGTTGTTTAAACAATCCATATAGCCAATCAGGAACAAGGAAATTCTCAACTTCTTCAGCATTTCCCTTTTTGATTTCTTCTGGTATTTGCTCTAAGGCATCTTCAATCGTTTCCCTACAGATTTCAAGATAGGTCATTTTCCTAATCTTTTTTACATCACCGTTTTCTTCGAAAGCAATAGCCTTATATCGGTTGCATTCGTATTCCCATTCAGTATAACAATCGTTACAAAAATCAGGATCCTTTTTTAGAAGATGATTCATCATCTTTTTGATATCTGCTTTTTTCATGTTCCTTTCTTATACAATTGAATTCATCTCGTCACATTTTTGTTTAATATGCTATTCTGCTTGTTCAAAAGAGAATCGGCCAGAACCCACTTGGCTATACGTTTGGGCATCCATGTTGCCAAATTTTAGTCGGCCTATTTCTAGCCGTTCACCATTTTCCCTGATAAAATCTTCATTTGTTCCTATCAAATAGGCGATGTCATCAGATGCAGCTTTATATAGGAAACTGTCTTGATCATAGCTTTCTGACAAATAGCGTATGTTATTAAAAAAATCAGGGTCAGTATGTAGGTCGAAAGTGAGATAACTATTTTCGAAGCCAGCTTCTTTCCCAACTTCTTGGTAAAAGCCCTTCAACTTAATAACCCCATATTCGAAATCGCGCAGTTGCTTCTGGAGTTCGTGGTTCAGGGTGTCATTTGTTTCGCGGCTTCGCCCTTTACGCCAGGCTGTAATTGTGGCACAATTGACTGTCGTAAGCCAATGACGAGCTCGGCTCCATGGGGCATTTGTTGGAATGATTTCAAGATCATCACCTGTAACGAGAGGCTTTTGCTCTTCTAAGATTAGCTTTTGCTCCAGGAGCTCTTCTATCTCAAAGTCTGGAAGTAGAATTTCAATTTCTTTCATATCCTGATTGATTAAATTCCGAATTTACCATATTGTCCTCCCTTTGAAGGCTCATACCAACTCTTTCGATTAAGCCACTGGAATCCGTCTTCGCGTGTAATAACAGCTAGGTCAATTAGACCGCCAACTTCTTCTTGCCTGAATGTTATTTTGCGATGTATCTCTGTGGCCTTGATCAGATTTTCAGCTAGACAGGCCATTTTCTGGAGATCGAAGTGCTTGATGGCCTCCAGATGTTTGAGCAGATGTTCACGTTCACTCTCGCTAATAAGGTCTGCAACCTCTTGACGGATGGCAGGGTAGTCAATCTTGTTTTTTAGTGAATCGTAAAGCATATTCTGAGTCAGCAGGTCATCAATTAAGTTCTGGAACTTTTTGCGGATGGCACCAATACGGTCATTTTGTATTCCTAACTCTATGGCATCGATAATGTCGGACTGTCCACTTGTTAATATGTTGCTCTCTTGTTCGTCTGAAATAGTGGCAGAATTGTAAAGCTGCCATTGAAGTCTTGATTTACATATTCCAATAACCTCGTACTGACAGATGCTTGGATAGTGCTCATCTTCGCCATAGCCTGCAAATACTAGAAAAGTACGCTCATTTTCACGGAATAATACATCTTTCTTTATGTGGACGGACAATATTTTTGAGTCAACAAAACTCTTGAAATGCTGGACGTAGTCTTCGAGCCTAGGGAATCCGGAACTGCCATTCTGCTTGCGATACCATCTGACGATGACGTCCCATGGAATTTTTGTAAGCAAGGAGTTGCCTACAATCATAATCGCAACGGGCTGTTTGTCTTTTAAACGCAGCATCTTGTCGCCAGAATTGATAACCTTGTCTTTAATTGAAATCACTTTCTCATTCTTATTTTGAATAGCGACTTCCTGAATTGCATTAGTAAATGTCACAGCACTATCAGCTGCGATGGCTATACCTCTTTTATTTAATATACCTACAATCGCTGTCATAATACTCCAAATCTCTTATGCGCCATAGAGGCTGTGTTTGATATATACGAAACCTTCTGCTAGTGTTGTTATTCCTATCTCGCGTGTAGGGGAGATAGGTGAGTCGCCAGAGGAAAGCAATCCTTCTGTTTCAATAAGATTCTCAGCCATCGATACCATGTCTTTGATGGTGAAATCAGAAATTGCTTGGGTCACTTTGGGATCGATTTGTAAATCGGTGAACATCTTTGAAATAGCGTTTTTGTCTCCTTCTATCAGATTAGCTGCATCAGCTTTGTTCCCCATGATGTTGCCTAATGTGTTCTGCAGCAACGTGTTCATCTTGCCCATAATGTCTTCTGAAACCCCTCCTAATAAAATTTGGATGTTTTCACAATTGCCGAGGTTTATTTGGAATACCGATTCTCTTGGACTTATCTCAGTAGTGTTTTTGAAAATGTTGAAACTTTTTTCCGTTGCAGACACATCTATGACGGCTGCACGAGGGAACATTTCCTTAGGCTCATAGCCTACACAGACAATTTTCTTCTTGTCTTCTTTAATTTGGACACCTTTATCTGCTTGGCTCAACTTATCTTTCAGATAATAGTAGAAGTCATTTACGCACTCCTCGAATGTATTTTCTTGACTAAGACTCTTCTTTACCTGATATGCCATAATGATGTCATCCCACCTTAATTCAGATGTTGGATCGACCATTATCGCAAAAGGAATCTTTTCACTATACCTAAAGATTGTGCGGTCACGGCTGGATGCACAAACCGCACCGTGCATATTCATCATTAATATAGCTGCTGCCATAAAGAATTAGTTTTTAGTTCATTACTGTGGCACAAAGATACAACTTTTTTTCGAGATTGTATATTCATATATATAAATATGTGAGAAAAATGTGGTTTATTTGGGTATTTTTGACAATAGAAACGTGAAAATTGCAGGATATGATTGCAGATTATAATACTATGCCAAGAATGTTTTGGGAGTGTAATAGGCTCTATTTTGACCATTCACTACCAACTCCAAAATTTGGGTTGATGAAGAAATTGAATAGACTGGCCAGGTTTGAATATTTCAAAAACACAAAAGGCAAGGCTCACATCAAGAGGCAGACCATCTTGTTTTCAGAGTATTACGATTTCGATGAAGAAACCTTCAGGGATATCATGGTGCATGAGATGATTCACTACTATTTAGCTTGGAACAGAGTTAAGACCAAAAAGTATCACGGTAAAGAATTCATGGAGATTGCCAATGGCCTGAACGAGAAATACGGGTTGAATATAACAAAAACTCTGGATGCCTCCTCGTTCAAAAGAACTGAGCAGGCACCCAATGTAAAAGACTTTTGGCAGTGGTTACTGTGGTGAGACGCGATTTCTATGCCGCCTTCTGAAAGGCAGTTTGGAGTTTGTACAGAAGTGCCTTTTGCTGGAGGTCAGAAATGATTGACTTCATCCTCTTGACGGGCAGCCCGTGTTTTTTTGCTAAGTCAGAGATAGTGTATCCGTCATACATCATCTGAGCCAAGTCCATCAGCAACTGTACATCGCTGGGGTAGTACCACTTGCTTAAGAACGAACGTAGCTGTTCCTTGGTCTCCTCAACTCTACTGCGAATTTCACCTGCCTGAGGTGAGGCGGGTATTCGGTCGATAAGGTCACGGCTCCAGTTGTCCTCATCTTCGTCCTGTCTGTCATCGAGTGACAGGCAAGCTTGAAGCCCCTGAAGAAGGTCGGGCATGGCAACCTGACTCGTCCAAGTCTTGATGGCCTCTCTGATAGCCTTGCGGATGTGGTGTACTGCGTAAGAACAGAAGCGAGTGGGGTAGGAAGGGTCG
>Ga0247611_10009566_pt1 | contig 11616 bp, 6 predicted proteins | sample 177DNAGHGhighgp2_FD_192422 | JGI IMG/M metagenome (GOLD analysis project Ga0247611, IMG submission 192422) | Sheep rumen microbial communities from Palmerston North, Manawatu-Wanganui, New Zealand - 1770 DNA GHGhigh gp2 | ecosystem: Host-associated > Mammals > Digestive system > Stomach > Rumen ... | reverse complement strand
GGCGCTGATGAGCAACGTGGGCAGCAGGACGACAAGCAGCGTGAGGAATACGCCCTTCAGCGTGCGCCCCATCAGTTTGGGACTGGCTGTCAGCCAGTGGGGCGGGGTTGTGATGGTGCCCGTCTCGCTGTGCTCCTTCAGCTTGGCCAGGATGGTGGCAGATGCCAGAGCCAGTGTGGCCAATGCCAGCAGCGAGAGTCCGATGAGAGCCAGCAGGTTGGCACCATACTGCAACAGTGGTTCGATGAAGATACCTTGGTACGCTGTCAGCTGTTGCAGCAGTACCATGGTGAGTTCTGGAATGCGGATGGCTGCCAGCGTGCCCAGGGCACCACAGACGATAGCATAGAGCAGTGCCATCTGCCAGGAAGCCTTGAACAGACGGCGGAAATTCTCCGTATAAAGGCGGAATCCTGAGGCCAGCACGCTACGGTAGCTGCGGGCCTTCAAAAGCGCCAAATCTTGTTGTTTTTCCATTCTTTTTATTCTAATACGGTGCAAAGATACGAAATTTCTTTAAACTCTAAGCGTTAAACTCTAAACTTTTTTGTATCTTTGCACGCGAAATATGAAAATTATCCAGTGGGGCTTCATCGGATGCGGTGAGGTGACAGAGAAAAAAAGCGGTCCGGCATTCTCGGAAGTGGACGGGTCGTGCGTGGTGGCTGTAATGAGTCGCGACGAGAAGAAGGCACGCAGCTATGCTGAGCGTCATGGGGTGCCACGCTTCTATACCGATGCCCAGGAATTGATAGACGACCCAGATGTGAATGCCGTCTACATCGCCACGCCGCCGTCGAGTCATGCCACGTTTGCCATCATGGCGATGAAGGCCGGCAAACCGGTCTATGTGGAGAAGCCGCTGGCAGCATCCTACGAGGACTGCGCCCGCATCAACCGCATCTCGGAACAGACGGGAGTGCCGTGCTTTGTGGCCTACTACCGGCGTTACCTGCCTTACTTTGAAAAGGTGAAGGAGATTGTCGACCGCGGCGTCATCGGAAAGGTTGTCAACGTACAGGTACGTTTCGCCGTGCCGCCTCGGGAACTGGACTATAGCAAGGGCGACCAGTTGCCATGGCGCCTGCAGCCCGACATTGCGGGCGGCGGCTATTTTTACGACCTGGCTCCCCACCAGCTTGACTTTTTGCAACACATCTTCGGTGTCATCATCGAGGCCCGTGGCATCTGCGCCAACAGGGGCGGACTCTATGAGGCCGAGGATTCTGTCAGCGCCTGCTTTGAGTTTGAGAACGGACTGCCGGGCTCTGGTTCGTGGTGCTTTGTTGCCCATGAGTCTGCCCGCGAGGACCGCATCGACCTGATAGGTGATCGCGGCTCTGTGTCGTTCTCTGTTTTCGACTACCAGCCCATCCGACTGCATACCCTATATGGTGAAGAGAGCTTTGCCGTGCCCAATCCGCCTCACGTGCAGGCACCGCTCATCAAGAATGTGATAGAACACCTGCAGGGCATCGATGTCTGCCAGTGTACCAGTGTATCTGCTACGCCCGTCAACTGGGCGCTGGATCGTATCTTAGGAAAATTCTGAACTGATGCGCAGCAGATGGGTCGTGATATTGTTGATGATGAGTCTGACGGCATGGGCCGCTGACAGCTTGCAGACGGTACAGCCTGACAGCGAAGAAGGATGGCTGCGACGCACCTTCCGTATCTTTAGCAAGATAGATACCGCCTACGTCGAGCCACAGCACTATAACTGGGCCGTGATGCTGCAGTCTATCAACACCTATGACTACTACCGGCTGGGTACGACGGGTGACAGCCGACAGTCCATTTTGCTGGCACCCACCATCGGTGTCAGGATGGGCCCCTACTTCGGATGGCGGTGGGTGTTCTTGGGTTATACCTTCGACCTGCGCAACTTCAACCTGTTCAGCGGAACGCGTAAACTGGAGATTGACGCCAGCATCTATAGTGCACAGATCGGTGCCGACGTGTTTTACCGCCGTTCCGTCGACGACTACAAGATACGTCGTGCCAGTCTGGGACGTGGCATCGACACGGAACCGCTGGAGGGACTGTCGTTCGACGGACTCAGCGCCAGCATCACCGGGTTCAACCTCTACTACATCTTCAACCACAAACGCTTCTCCTATCCGGCGGCCTTTGCCCAGAGCACGCGACAGAAGATCAGCTGTGGTTCATGGATGGCTGGTATCGGATATACGCACCATAGCGTGACCTTCGACTATGCCAAGATGGAGTCGGTCATCAGACAGCGACTGGGCGAGGAAGTGAAACTGGATAGCAGCCTGATGTTCAACAGCGTCAAATACCGCGACATCAGCGCCTCCGTGGGCTATGCCTACAACTGGGTGTTTGCCCGCAACTTCCTGCTATGCTCCAGTCTGGCACTGGCACTGGGCTACAAGTCATCGACTGGTGAGACTGCGACGGAACAGGACCAGGGCTTCGACTTTGGCAACTTCAACGTTGACGGCATTGGACGCCTGGCTGTGGTATGGAACAACGACCGGTGGTATGCCGGTACCTCGGCAGTGGTCCGCGCCTACAACTATCGCAAGTCGCGCTTTGCTGCCAACAACATCTTCGGCGACCTGTGTATCTATGTGGGATTAAACTTCGGTGCCCGAAAAGCGTATAAGAAAGTGAAAGATGCTCAATGAAACATGATTAAGGGAAAAATGAAGATATTGAAGAATAGAACGATGCATGACTGCAATTATAATAAGGTGAAGGTCGGGCTGAAAGGCTTTTTGCTTTTCTGCCTTTTGATCCTTTTGCCTTCGACGGCTTCGGCCCAGGTGACCTACGAACGCGCTGACAGCATCACCATCTGCAAGCTGTTGCAGAAGGTGCACCGGCAGAGCCCCGTACTCTCGATAGCACGCGAGTTCCTGGGCGTTCCATACATCGCACATACGCTGGAAGTGAACGACCGCGAACAACTGGTGGTGAACACCCGCCAGCTGGACTGCACCACGCTGGTGGAAACGGTGACGGCACTGAAGATCTGTGCCCAGCAGGGACGCAAGACCTTTGCCGACTACGTGAACACACTCCGCAACCTGCGCTACCGACAGGGCATCATCGACGGCTACCCCTCGCGGCTGCACTATTTCTCTGACTGGATACTCGACAAGGTGCGCATGAAAATGGTCACCGACATACAGTCGCCCAATCCGCCGTTCACCGCCCTGCAGCATATCGCCGTCAGCTATATGAGCACCCATCCCAATGCCTATCAGGCGCTGAAGGCGCATCCCGAACTGGTGCCCGCCATCCGCCAGCAGGAAGAGGCGCTGACAGGTCGTACGGCACGCTATATCCCCAAGGAGGACATCCGCAATACCACCCTGCTGCGCAAGACCGTCAAGGATGGCGACATCATTGCCATCACCTGCAACAAAGAAGGCCTCGACATTGCCCACCTGGGCTTTGCCGTATGGCGTGGTGACGGACTGCATCTGCTCAACGCCTCGCAGATTCATGGCAAGGTCGTCGAGGAACCCATGACGCTGCGCTACTATCTGTCGAAGCACAAGACCTTCACCGGCATCCGCATCATCAGGATCAAATGACGTCGTCACGAGACATCGAAACATCGAAACATCGAAATGTCGAAACATCGAAACATCGAAACATCGAAACATCGAATCATCTAAATAACAACAAGAAAAAACGAAATTAATAAAACAATAAACAATGGAATTACCTGACTTCATGAATTATAGCAACAAATTCTCGAAGCGAGACTTTGTTGAGAAGATTGCCCGCATTGCCAAGGGGGCTGGTGCAAAACTCGTCTATGCAGCCTTGATTCTCTACTATACGTTGCAGAGCGACAAGGTTAGTGCCACCAACAAGGCCATGATTATCGGTGCATTGGGTTACCTGATCAGTCCGCTGGACGTGGTGCCCGATGCCATCCCCATTGCCGGACTCGCCGATGACTTGGGCGTGCTCGTCTTCGTGCTTAAGAAGGTATGGACGGATATCGACCCCGACATTCAGGTGAAGGCCCGCGAGCGTCTGTCCAAGTGGTTTGACGAGGACGAGATAGAAGAAATCAACGACCTCTTCAAGGGCGAATGATACAGGAATATCAGATTCGGGTGCAGCCCCATGTGGCAGCCAACGAACAGGCGTTGCGCAACTACTTAGCCGACGAGTACGGCTTCGACGTGCGCACGCTGACGTCGCTACGCATTCTGCGTCGTAGCATCGACGCCCGCCAGCGTACCATCTTCGTTAACCTGAAGGTGCGTTGCTACATCAACGAGCAACCCGCCGAGGACGAATACGTGGTGACGCACTATCCCGACGTTTCCGAGGCTCCACAGGTCATCGTCGTCGGTGCCGGTCCGGGGGGCTTGTTTGCTGCCCTGCGACTGATAGAGCTGGGTCTGCGCCCCATTGTGCTGGAGCGTGGTAAGGACGTCCACGAACGCAAAAAGGACTTGGCACAGATAGCGAAGACGCAGCAGGTGGATGCCGAGAGCAACTACTGTTTCGGCGAGGGTGGGGCAGGAGCCTACTCCGATGGTAAGCTGTATACGCGCAGCAAGAAGCGCGGCTCCATAGAGAAAATCCTGAACGTCTTCTGCCAGCATGGTGCCTCGACGAACATCCTTGCCGACGCCCATCCCCATATCGGTACCGACAAGCTGCCCCGCGTCATTGAGAACATGCGCAACACCATCCTCCGCTGTGGAGGCGAGGTCCACTTCCAGACCAAGATGACACGGTTAATCATTGACCATTCGCCTTCGGCCATTAACCATTTACCATTTACCATTGACCATTGTGGAGGTGGAATGGTGGTGGGCGTCGAGGCCGTAAAAATGGTCAATGGTCAATGTTCAATGGTCAATGAATACCGCGGTCCCGTCATCCTGGCTACGGGGCACTCTGCCCGTGATGTCTACCGCTATCTGGCGGATGCCAAGATTGAAATCGAGGCCAAGGGCATCGCCGTCGGCGTGCGCCTGGAGCACCCCTCGGCACTCATCGACCAGATACAGTACCACTCCAAGCAAGGGCGCGGAAAATACCTGCCTGCCGCCGAATACTCCTTTGTGACGCAGGTCGAAGGGCGCGGTGTCTATTCGTTCTGTATGTGTCCCGGCGGCTTTGTCATCCCTGCTGCCACCGACCAGGAGCAGATTGTCGTCAACGGCATGAGTCCCTCGAACCGTGGCGGCCAGTGGTCCAATTCGGGCATGGTGGTCGAGATTCGCCCGGAAGACATCAACGACCAGGACTATCCGAGCACCACTCACCCCTCATCCCACATCTCCCCAGCACTGAAGGTGCTTGCCCTGCAGGAACAGATAGAGCGTGACTGCTGGCAGCAGGGCAACCGCAAGCAGACGGCTCCTGCCCAGCGAATGGCAGACTTCGTCAACGGACGGCTGAGCTACGACCTGCCCCGTTCGTCCTATGCCCCCGGCCTGCTGTCTTCGCCGCTTCACTTCTGGCTGCCCAAGCCCATCAGCCACCGTCTGCAGGAGGGTTTTAAGGCATTTGGTCGCCAATGTCATGGTTTCTTAACCAACGAGGCGGTGATGATTGGTGTCGAGACGCGTACCAGCAGTCCTGTGCGCATCGTCCGCGATGCCGACACGCTGATGCATGTCCGCATACAGGGACTGTTCCCATGTGCCGAGGGTGCAGGCTATGCCGGTGGCATTGTCTCCGCAGGTGTTGATGGTGAGCGTTGCGCCGACATGTGCGCCCAATGGCTCCAGGAGCAGTAAGCCAAAAGCACTTACTTTTCTTTGTTTTTCTTTTTTCGGTTGGTGCTGAAGAGGTCGCGCCAGCCGTTGAAGTCCTTTTTCATGATGAGGCCGATGCCCTGGGTGTTGAGTGACGACTTGGTGAAATAGCGGTCGTTGGTCTGGTTGTAGACCTTCAGGGCGAGGTTGCCGCTGGGGTACAGCAGGTATCGTACGTCGAAGTCGCCGATGAACGAGGGGTTGGCGGTGGTGGCGTTGTCGCGGTAGCCGAACTGTCCGTTGATGAGCAGTCGGTTGTTGAGCAGTCGCCCGTTGATGATGCCCTCGTATTCGGCATTGTTCCAGCCTTCGTCACCCGTTGATATGTTGGCGCCGAAGTTCCAGTTGTTGCTCTTGATGACCTGCGACAGCATGGAGTTGAGCTGTCCGCTGAGCGTTCCCGACAGCAGGCTCTGCATGGCCAGCGACGTGCTGCTCTGCTGTTCGCTCTGGTCAGCATTGTTGGAGCCCTGCGGATAGAAGCGTCCCACGGCTAGCAGGTAGATGACCTGTTGCTTCATCTCCTCCTGTCCGTTGATGAGCGAGCGCACCATCTGCTTCTCGTCGCTGTTGACGTTGAGCATGTCCAGGTCGAAGTCGACAATCGGGGCCTTGGGCTGGCCGGTGATGTTCATCAGACAATTGACGCGGATGCTGTTCGAGAACGACCTCCCGACGTTCAGCTCACTGAGCGACACGCCGCTGACGATATGCTGTGCCTGCAGGTTCAGGCTGGCATCATAGGGGTCTCCGCTGAAGACGATGGATCCGCCCTCGCTAAAGGTGAAGTTCTTCTTGATGATGTTCTGGATGGTCACCTCGTAGGTGCCGTTGTCCACCTCGTAGTTGCCGAACATGGTGAAGCTGCCCTTGTTGTAGTAGTTGGCCTGCAGGTCGCCATGTCCGTGCAGGGTGATGTAGTCGTTGGTGGTGGCATCCATGAGAATCTTCAGTGTCGACTCCGCCGTCGTGGCTACCTTCAGGCGCAGGTTGATGTCGGAGCGGTAGTTGGGCGATGTACGCTGGACATTGGATGATGACTGCTGGGCGGCGTTGCCCCACTGGATGAACTCCTGGTTGGTGATGGTTTCGGGCGTGGCGGCATTGACCACGATAAAGGAGTTGTTGACGGGTGTCACGTCGGCCTCTATCAGCACGCCTTCGTCGCGTCCGTGGATGGCGGCAGTGCCCTGTACGAAGGCAGTGCCATAGAATATCTCGCTGCCGAAGTCGGGGAAGTCGTAGGCCAGCAGCCTGTCAGCTGCGACGTAGATGTCGTAGGTCAGGTTGGTGAGTTCCTGGTGGTGGATGCCGCCCGTCAAGACGCCCCTGTTGTCATGGATGTCGTAGACGGGACAGTTGGCAAAGATGATTTCGTTGGGCACCATGCGCAGCGTGTCGTTGCGCATCTCATAGGTACAGCCTAACGTCGTGACGTGTGCCCGCCCGTTGAGCACCAGTTCGCCTGTGAGGTTGATGGCGTCCAGCGGACCGATGAGTCGCACGGCACCGTTGCCATGGCCGTCGATATGGCTGATGAACGAGCTGGTGAACGACTGTGCGAAGTCGAGGTAGGTACCCTCTGCGCGGATGCCCAGGTCGATGCTTCCCGGTCCCGGCCCTGGTGCCACGAAGCCGTCGATGTAGGTCTTGGCGTCAGGTCCGTCGTCGGCGATGGCATGGATGTCTATCTGTTCCTTCTCCTTGTTCCAGTCCACGTTGGCGTGCAGGGTACCCATGCGGCCGTCCTGGAACTTGAACTGCTCGACGGTCAGCTTGCCGCTGGCCTGCAGTTCGCCAAAGAGTCCCCTCAGACACCCCTCGCCCGTAGCCAGTCCGCTGAAGTCGACGGCATGGAAGTTGACGAGGTCGAGGATGTAGGCTATCTCCACACCGCGCATGCTGACCTTCAGCGAGTCATTAGCATCAGCCGATGCGATGCCGTTGAGTCGCAGGTGCTGGTCATCGTTACGAATGTTGAAGTTGTTGATTTCCAATCTGTTGTCGCTATAGCGGATGTGACTGGGCAGGATGTCCCATTCCGTCTCCTTCATGGTCAGTTTCGAGGGACTGAAGGTGACGGTGACTATCTCCTTGCCGTCGAGCAGCGTGTCGAACTCAGCCATGGCGGTAATCTTTCCGTATAGCGGGTCGCCAGTATGGTTGTTCCACGTCAGCGAGTTGGTCAGCTGGTTGTTGTGGGCACTGCCCTGCAGCTGCAGCTCGAAGAAGTCGTCGTCGTCAGTGAACTTGTTGGTGGTGACGTTATAGACGAGGGTACCCATGGGCGACAGCACGTTGAGGTGGGTGTGCTCGTAGAGGCTGCCATCCCAGCGGAACTGCGGGATGTCGCACTCCACGTCCAGCTGGTGTATCTTGTCGTTGACAGTACCTGTCAGCGTCAACGGCTCGCCCAGCTCCAAGGGGATGTCGAGCAGTTTCTGCAACCAGTCCGACTTGGTGACGGTGGCCTTGATGGCAAAGTTGTTGTCGACGTTCGGGTTCACCTTGGGCAGCCCTGGCAGGGTAGGCAGTTTGGCGGCTATGAGGTTGGTGATGCTCTGCGGCAGCGTCTCCAGGTTGAAGTTGCCCGTGATGCTGGCCTCTGCGAAGTCGCTGTTGAGTATCAGCCAGTGGATGTTCTCGTTGACGTCCGATGCGATATAGAGCTTGTCCAGGTGGTATTCGTTGTCAGGCGCTGTCATGTTGAAGTCGCTGAGGGTCACTGCCCCGATGACGTCGCGCAGGCTGGAGGCCTGCACGTCGGCCTCGACGTGGGTGGAGAAGCGTGTGTTGGTCCATTTGTCCGTCAGCCGCATGGCATGGGGCGAGAAGTTGTCGATGCTGGCAGTGAGCTTGACGTTCTGTTGCTGGCCCTGTTTCTGGGCAAAGCCGTCGATGCTCAGTTTCAGGTTGGGGTCGTCGATGTCCAGCTTGCCCTTGATGCCGTCGGCCTGGTAACTGCCGTCGATGTTGATGTTCTGGTAGTGGTAGCCGTTGTAGTCTAACGAGCTGACCAGTCCGTCGGCTTCGATGGCCAGTGTCTTGCCGTTGCCGGGTAGCATGCCGCTGAGCATGATCTCGGTGCTGATGCGTCCGAAGTGGTCGTCGTCCAGCAGGTGGTGCAGGTCGATGTCCTCGGCGTGTACCTTGCCGTTGAACGCTTGCTGTCCGTTCATCACCAGGCTGAAGCTGACGTTGCCGGCATCGGTGTTCAGCTGGCTGTTGGTGACGATGTCTTGCAGTCCCGTGCCTTTGGCAAAACCTTTCAGGTGGATGTTGCCCAGTCGGGTGACGATGTCGGGCACTTCTACGTGCTGTCCGTTCAGGTTCTCGGAGATGAAGTTGACAGTCTTGTCCGACAGCCTCAGGTCGTTGATGTCGGCAAGCCAGTTGGGTGCATCCTGCGTCAGGTCCTTCACCCATCCGTCGGCATCGATGTCGATGTCGCCCGTCGTCGAGCTGACGTACAGGCTGGTGATTTCGAGGTCTTCGCTCTCGCCGATGAACGTCGACTCTAAGGATAGTGTGGTATTGAAAGTCTTGAGCGACGGCAGTAAACACGCTAAGTCAGAAGGTGTTATCGTTGATGGCTCGATGCTTCCCCTGTAGTTGAGCGAAGGCATGACGAAGTGGTCTCCGCGGAATCGGTAGCTGGCCGTGCAGTCGCCCAGACGGATGTCCGTGCCAGGCATCTTCAGCACGAAGTCCTGCAGCAGGGAGTGCCGGCGTCCGCCCTCAAACTTCAAGGACAACTCCTCGATGTCGAGTCCCGAGTGCTCTTTGAACGCCAGTCGCTTGATGTTTGCATTCAGCGAGTCGGGGGTCAGCGTCTTCAGGATGACGTGGGCGCTGATGTCCGTCAGTCTCAGGTGGTTCATGTTCAGCTCGCCGGGAGTATGCGGCAGGTCGAAGCGGTCGTAGCTGACGCTGGAGTGTCGCATGATGAGCGAGTTGACGTGCAGGTCGATGGGCTTGCTCTCGGTAGTGTCCTTCGAGGCCAGCGAGTCGAGCACGAACTGGTAGTTGGGCTTGCTCAGCGAGTCGCGCTGGTAGAGCACGGCATGGGTGCTGAAGAGCTGTGCCGAGGCAATGGAAATCTTGCCCTCGGTCAGTGGCAGCAGGTCGATGCGTGCCGACAGTCGGCGCGCTTTCAGCATGTCTTCACCATGCTGGTCGCGGATGATGACGTCGTAGAGCGTCAACCGGTTGGGAAAGCTGTAGTCGGCGCGTTCGATGTCCACACTGGTGCCCAGCGTCTGGGCTGTCAGCTTGGCCAGCTGTTGGGCGATGTGAGCCTGCATGGTGGGGGTCTTGAAGGTCAGAAAATACAAGAGGTATAGGCCGAGGATGGTCCATACGACAAGGTAGAATATGTATTTCAACAACTTCAAATCTGCCAATTTGGGATGGCAAAACCAGTAGTTTGCCACGAAATCTGGCACAAAATTACATTAAAAAGTTGTGATAGTGCACATTTTTACCTATTTTTTCTTCACTTTCTATTGTTTTTTTAGTAATTTTGCACCATTCTTAAGAAAACTATTCATAATATCATTTCTATACAATGGCAAATGTAATCAAGTTACACAAAGGCTTGGACATTCACCTGCAAGGACGCGCTGAGGAGAAAATGATTCAGTTGAAGTCGAACGGCAAGTTTGCACTTGTCCCTGATGACTTCGAAGGAGTCACTCCGAAAGTGGTCGTCAAAGAGGGCGATAAGGTCAAGGCCGGGGATGCTTTGTTTGTCAACAAACAGTATCCTGAAGTGAAGTTTGCCTCGCCAGTGAGCGGCACAGTCCGTGAGGTGGTACGTGGCGAACGCAGGAAAGTGCTCTGTATCAAGGTCGATGCCGATGCGCAGCAGGAGTTTACGGACTTCGGCAAGCGCGAAGCCGGTACGATGACTGGCGAGCAAGTCATTAACGCGTTATTAGAGGCGGGTATCTTCGGATACATCAATCAGTTGCCCTATGCTGTATCAACTAATCCAAGTGTTCAGCCTAAGGCAATTTTTGTGTCTGCCCTGCGCGACAAGCCGCTGGCTGCCGACTTCGAATTCGAAGTGAAGGGTCAGGAGCAGGATTTCTGTACGGGTATCTTGGCACTCTCGAAGATTGCCAAGACCTACGTGGGATTAGGTGTGGATTCGCCTCTTGCCTCTCATCTTTTACCTCTTACCTCTGGTAACGTTGAATTAAACGTCTTCGACGGCAAGTGTCCCGCTGGCAACGTAGGTGTGCAGGTCAACCATATCGACCCCGTCAACAAGGGTGAGGTGGTATGGACCATCGGCGACCCCACGGTGGTACTGTTCATTGGTCGCTTGCTCAATACGGGTAAGGTGAAACTGTCCCGCATGGTGGCTCTCTGTGGTAGCGAAGTCAAGAGTCCTTCCTATGTTGACATGCTGGTGGGCGAGGAGCTGTCTACGCTGCTCAGCAACAGCTACGACGCCTCGAAGAACGTCCGTATCATCAATGGCAATGTGCTGACGGGCAAGCCCACCACCAAGGATGGCTTCCTGGGAGCTCATACCTCTGAGATCACCGTCATCCCCGAGGGCAACGATGCCGACGAGATGCTGGGCTGGATTATGCCCCGCTTCAAGCAGTTCTCCGTCAGCCGCAGCTACTTCTCGTGGCTCTGTGGCAAGAAGGACTATGCGCTGGATGCCCGTGTGAAGGGTGGCGAGCGTCACATCATCATGAGCGGCGAGTACGACAAGGTGCTGCCGATGGACATCTACGGCGAATACCTCATCAAGGCTATCATTGCCGGTGACATTGACCGTCAGGAGGCTCTGGGCATCTACGAGGTGGCTCCCGAGGACTTTGCATTGGCAGAGTTC
>Ga0247611_10009565_pt1 | contig 11616 bp, 10 predicted proteins | sample 177DNAGHGhighgp2_FD_192422 | JGI IMG/M metagenome (GOLD analysis project Ga0247611, IMG submission 192422) | Sheep rumen microbial communities from Palmerston North, Manawatu-Wanganui, New Zealand - 1770 DNA GHGhigh gp2 | ecosystem: Host-associated > Mammals > Digestive system > Stomach > Rumen... | reverse complement strand
GAGGTTGATGACCTTACGGCCCTTGAGAAAGTCCTTGGCAAGGTTTGCTGCCCCCGACATGCCGTCCTCCTCGTTGGTGGTGGTGATGACCTCCATGGGGCCATGTACGATGCTGCTGCTCTCCAGAACGGCCAGTGCCATCGACAGTCCGATGCCGTTGTCGGCACCTAATGACGTGCCCCGGGCCTTCATCCATCCGTTGTCGGTATAGGCCTCGATAGGGTCGTTCTGCGGGTCGCTCATGCCTACGCACACCATGTCCATGTGGTTCAGCAGCACAATGGGTTCGGCGTCCTCGTGTCCGGGTGTGGCAGGTTTGCGGATGACGACACAGTTGTGTGCGTCGCGCTCATATTCCAAGCCAAGACGCTCGGCAAACTGGCAAAGGTAGTCAGCCACACGCTCCTCATGGTGTGACGGACGAGGTATCTGGTTTAACTCGCTAAAAATGCTGAAAACGCGCTCTGTTGTCATTGTATTCATCGTTTTGTGTGATTTTTGTCGGCAAAGATACACATTTTTTCAAAAAAATCATTACCTTTGCACAAAATAATTGACTACGACTATGACAAAGCAAGAGTTTGAAGCCTATATGGAGCGTTATGCGGACCAGATAGAACGCATCCGACAATCAGCACACGAGTTGCACCAGAGTGTCAACCAGACATACGGCGATTTATTGCCATACGGCTACCATCTGGATATGGTAGTCAACGGCATCAGGGACTTTGGCTATCTGGTGTGTGTAAAGGAAGAGGACGTGCTGCCGCTGTTCTTCGGTGGCTATTACCATGACAGCATCGAGGATGCCCGACTGACCTACAACGACGTGATGGGCATAGCAAGAGACATGATGACCGAGGAGCAGGCGCTGATGGCTACGGAGATTGTCTATGCGCTGACCAACGACAAGGGGCGCAACCGTGCCGAACGTGCAGGAGAGGCCTATTATAAAGGTATCCGCGAGACACCGTATGCACCGTTTGTCAAACTCTGCGACCGACTGGCCAACATCACCTATAGCTGTTCGGAGATGAACGGCAGCAATAAGCGCATGAAGGAGGTCTATAAGAAAGAGGTGCCTCACTTCTTGTCGTCCATCAATCCGCATAGCGATGATCCGCGCCTGGCTGTTCCCCACGACGTAGTATTGAGACTGGCCGAATGTCTCATCGACGACTTGGAGCGTGAAGAGCAGAATGGCAAGGTGTGGTGGCATGAGTATTAAGTTTACAGTTCGCAGTTCTTAATCTTTCATCTTTCATCTTTCATCTTTAATCTTTCATCTTTCAAATCATAAAGTTCAAAGTTCATTGCAACGCCACACTTTGTACCTTTAGGTCAAAGAACTTTTGGAGCAGCGAACGCCATCATGCTTGCATGTTTGGCTGAGTCGCGACAAAAGTCAACAAAGTTAAAGTTCAAAGATAGTTGTAATCATAAAGTTCAAAGTTCAAAGTTCAAAGTTCAAAGTTCAAAGTTTCAAATGTCATTTGGTAAGTGGATAGGAGGGTTCCTGGGGTTTATGAGCGGCGGACCGATTGGTGCGCTGGCTGGAATCATATTGGGTGGATTGTTCGACTCGATGCTCGATGCCGTGAACACGCCCGAGACGCAAGGGACCTTCGACGGACAGAGCGGCTATGAGTCGCAGACTTATCGCCGGCAGCAGACCAATCAGGGACAGCGCAACAGCTTCCTGTTCTCCATGCTCGTGCTGGCATCGTATATCATCAAGGCCGATGGCAAGGTGATGCACTCGGAGATGGAACTGGTGCGCAACGTGCTGCGACAGAACTTCGGCGATGTAGCCCGCGAGCAGGGTAACGAGATTCTGAACCGTCTCTTCGACGAGCAGAAGCGGGTAGGGGCGCAGCAGTTCCGGCAGACCGTCATGCAGTGCTGTCAGCAGATGGCCTCCAGCATGGACTATGCCCAGCGCCTGCAGCTGCTGAACTTCCTCGTTTTGATTTCGCAGGCCGATGGTCGCATAGACCCCTCTGAGGTGACGGCCATGAAGGAGTGTGCTCAGTGGATGCAGATGTCTGCCGACGAGGTCGACTCGATGCTGGGTCTTGGCAAGGACGACCTGGAGTCGGCCTATCGTGTGCTGGGCGTGTCGCCCAACGCTTCCGACGAAGAGGTGAAAAAGGCTTATCGCCGTCTGGCTCTTGAGCATCATCCCGACAAGGTGGCAGCCTTGGGCGAGGACATCCGTAAGGCCGCTGAGAAGAAGTTCCAGGAAATCAACGCTGCCAAAGACCGCATCTGGAAGGCCCGAGGCCTCTAAATCCTGACCTCTTACCTCTGACCTCTTCCCTCTTCCGTCTTACCTCATACCTCACGAGTTCCCGAGGTGATCAAGGAATCACGGCTCCTGGTACCCCGCTAGGCGATAAAGAAGAAACGGCTCACCCCTCATGCTAAGGTGATACTAATCTTCGATTCTGTCCGCCTTATGTTATCACCCCGCCAGGCGACAAAAAACTCCACGGCGAACCCCTCATGCTAAGGTAATGTTAATCTTCGTGTCTGACCGCCTTATGTTATCCCCGCCAGGCGACAAAAACCCACGGCGAACCCCGTAGGGGCGAAAGCTTGAGAGCCGTACCAAAACCGATGGAGTAGCGAGAGCAAAACGATGCTCGCATCAGCTTTGCCGAGTCTCGACAGAGGTCGACCATCGGTCAACCTTGACGCAGAGGGTCTTCCCTCGAAGTCAATTTGTCCCTTCCCTGAGGGGAGGGACCACAGGGAGAGGTGGAGCCCCTTTAGGCAAAGGGGACGGGGGATTTCGAAAAAAACCGTCTTAAATTTTTTTATTCCGATTTTATTTCTTATCTTTGCACTTTGAAACTATCGAAGGCGCAAATGTCTGAGATTTTTCTGCATTTTCCCTTACCTCCCGCCAGTGCTGGGCACTGGCGACGCCGCAGGCGTCTCTAGACCCTTCCGTTTTCTCATCTAAACCACGTCGTGGTAAGCTATTGCTAAGGTATTGGTACGGTGTTGCTAAGGACTGGGGCTATGTAGAGAAAGGAATAGTAAAGTAAGCGACCCACCTTCCTTTGGTGTTCCTTTAGTCCTCCTTTGGTGTTCCTTTGGTCTCCTTCTGCAAGGATGACCAATAATCACACCCGTCGGACCACCGCTCCAGGCACAAGTGACGGAGTAGCGAGCGGAGAGCCAAACTTGTTTGAGCTATCCCGAGTCACGACGGAACTCGACGAGAGTCAAATGTCTCCCTACGGTCGCCAGAGCCTTCCGCTCCCCACAGCAAGACAGTGGCCGGCAAGCCGCCCACAGACTTGCTTGAATCTAACGACGTGACACGAAAGCCTTTATTGGTTAGAGTTGCTACATCGAAATGCATACCTGACAGAAGCCCAATTTGAAAGCATATATTCGGATGCGGAGGAACTAGTCAAGATATTTACTCATCGTTGTAAAAAACTTGATGGGGTGGAATAACATCAAACATTATCCATCATACATCAAGCATCTTTAGTGCTCCTTTGGTCGCCTTGCAGGAAGATGTATGATGTAAGAAGGATGAGGTAAGAATACGCTAGAGTAATGGAGCATAGCTTCAGGCACAGGCTCCCTGTGGACGCTGGAGCCGTACGCTCACAGATAGCGTATAAAAACTTAAGTGATTCAGAAAATAAATTGTTAAACAATTCTAATTCAAAAACTGTTTTTCTTTCACTAAGAGAGAAAATGCTAAATTTACTCTTAAATAAAGGCGTGATATTATGAGTCGTCAAATCTATTTGCCAGAATTGCAGCGTATACATATTAAGAATTATACGCTATATCCCAATGGATTGGACTACACGTTTGATTTCATCAAGGGTGTGAATCTTGTGCTTGGTGGTAATGGTATGGGCAAAACGACCTTTGTAAATCTTATTAAGTATGCAATCATTGGAAATTATAAGAACCGCTTTGACTTTCGGAGAACATATCTTGATAGGATGATTCTGCGAAGACAGGAGAACTCAGCATCATACTTTAGTAATAGGATGGATGCAAGTGTGATTACCGACGGTGATAAACCTTTTGTCGAATTGTCTTTCAGAATCCACGATGCAGAGTTCCTTGTAAGAAGAGACCTTCAGGAAATCAGACTTATTTCTTGTTTAGTTAATGGTGAGACAATATCGGGTGAACAAATATCGCAAGCGAAATACGAAAAGTTATCAGAGGAAGAAAAGAAACCTTATCTTTTGTACAAATACGAAAAGGAGGTTGAAAAGTATTCGAACATTACTTTTGATGACCTTATTGTTTTTGTGAATGAGGTGTTGTTTTTTGGTGAGGATCATAAAACTATCATGTGGAATAACTCGTCATCAGATTCAATTGATGTTCAGAACGAATTGTTTAACAAGTATTTCAATGATCCCAAGTTGGACGAAGGTAGACAGGAGGCTTTGCGTCAGGCCAAGTATTTCGATAGTTTGTCACGCCATCGCTCAGAAGATATGCGTGCCATTAAGAAAGTCCTTGACAAAATAGATGAAGCCAAAAAGCAGAAGCATTCCAATGATATACCCCTTCGAATTATAGAACTAAAAGAAAAAATATCCGAAGCATCTGCAATGCTAAAGCAATTGCAAAAAGAGCAGAAAGAAAGGGTATCTCGCATAGAAACTTTGGAGAACGAAATCAATCTTGCCAGTTCTCGAGTTGTTGAAACAGAGAGAAAGAAAGCTAAATTGGAGAGCCAACGCAATTCTCAGATATGGGAAACAGTTCATCCTTCATATTATAAATTCGAGAGGAATATAAGATTAAATCATATATGTCCCCTATGTAATAAACCAAGCGAGTCACTTGCATCTAAAGTTGACAGCAAACCTGATAATTGCTTCTTATGTGATTCTCCTTTAGAAAAACATGCAGCTGACAATTTAACGCAAATATATAAGGATGTTCAAGCCATATTGAATTCAACATATAATTATATCAATGAAAAGAAGCGCGAAATAAATCGTTTAGAAAATGAGGTAAAAGAAGGAGATTCAAGATTCGAAGCACAGAGTGTTTACGTTCGCAATTTAAATAGTGCTTTGCGTGAGTTGCAGTTCGCAAATTCACAAGAAATCCCCAATGGTGGAGAGATACAACCATTTCTTGACGAGATGGAACGCCTACAAAGAGAAAAGGAGGAAAATCAACAGAAGAGTATGGCAGAGTCGAATAGAGCAACTGAAATTTCAAACAGAATGGTTGCTGAGGTGACGGAAAACGTTCTCCATTTCTCAAATATTTTTTCTTCTTATGCTGAACAGTTCTTGGGTGTAGAATGTAAACTTACGTATACTAAGTTAGGCGATGATGTCACTGAAAGGTTTTATCCTGTGATTGCTGGAATAACACGGCAGAATGAAGAAGAGCTTTCAGAATCTCAGAGATTTTTCATAGATCATTCTTTTAGAATGACAATATTAACTTTTTTCTATCAGAGACCTACATTTTATATTGTTGAAACCCCTGATAGTAGTTTGGATATTTCATACGAACATAATGCAGCCAAAGTATTCCTTCAATTTTTGGAAAAGCCTAATACTATCATCATCACTTCAAACCTGAATAATAGTACATTCCTACGTTATTTGATTGAAAATAGTGAGGGCTACGTTGATGTAGTTGGTTTGTTGGATATTGCCAAGCAGTCGATGATTCAAAACTCTAGCGAGCAATTGAAGGGATTGTATAACGAAATAAAAGAAATGTCAAGAAAATGAGAAACAGTGAATTATACCAGGCCAATGAAGATATTATGGCCATATCCTATTACGGGAAAGAAATAGGATGGGAAAGTATAGCTGGTCTATCTTTTCACAGAATCTTGTATCTTGCTAAGGTACTTTATGTGTTTCGTCACGGCTCCTCCGAGACATTGTTTAACAATTATCATTTTACGGCAATTATAAATGGTCCATATTCAGAACAAGTAAACAATGCTTTGGCATTTCTTTCTAGTTCTGAAAAGTTGTTGGAAAAAGAAGAGATGTTCACCTTTAATAGTGACAAATCGCTTCTTGAAAACTTTCCGGAACAAAAGCGATTATGGTTACGTTTTGTTTTACTCCTCTTGGGAAAGTATGGTGAAGACAAAATTTTCGGGTTCATTATTAATGATCCGGCTTATGACAATGCTGTAAAGACAAATCGTAATGTTGAATTAGATATCTCTTCTGAAAGTCTCACTATTAAGGTTCTAAATAAGTTCAAGTCTAGCTTTGAGGATACATTGGATAAGAATGTTACCCTTTCCGATGAGCAGTATATCGATTTGTACTTTGAGTATCTTTTTGGTAAAATCATTAAAGGCAGTTGATAAAATATGATAGACTTTGACAATGCATCATTCAGGAGCGAAATACTGAGTGTAAAGGAGCGCGTTGAGCAGTTTGCATCTGAACCTATTTTGGATACGCTTACTTTTAAGTTGCTTCGCTCCCTTATTATGAGTGAAATGGCCAAAAGCCCAGACGTTGAACTGAAGAGTGTCTCCATAAGTACGGAAGATTTTAAAATGCTGCCTGATGATATGGACAGGCAAGTGAAACAGTTGTTTTCCAGCAATGACTTTATTAAGAACAGGCATATTGTGATTAATAGCAAATTTAGCATTGTTGCTGTAAATAACGAGGAATTTGCCAAAGATAGTAGTCAGGCTATTCAGATGTACAGCGAAGCCTCTCGCAATGGTACAATCATATTCCTTCTAGCGCGTGACAATGAGTTGAGTTACTTTATCAATGGGCATAACTATGGTGCCCTTTTCGCCACAGCTGCCGATTTAGCTCTTTATAAAAGGAAAAAGACGGTAGATGAACTCGATCAAGTATTTGAGGATTATAGGAACGTCCATATAACAGACAGTAACAATTATCAGAAGTTCTTTGTTTCGCTGACTGAACTTAAATCTTTACATAAAGACTTGCAATCGAACTTATCTGTGGGTGATTTCATTGAGGCGAACAAACATTTGGTGAAAAATAAGCCAGAGAGTTATTTTAGAGACGATCTCTTAGGCTATCTACAGGATGTAATGCGTGCGAGAGTGTCAAAAGAATTTACACTTAACGATGATGACCGTATAGATATATTGGTTCAAGATGAAGCTGGTTTAGGCATTTACTTTATTGAGGTTAAATGGGTTGGCACCAGTATTCATCATCTTGGTAAGAAGATAGGTTCCACGTTCTCTCCGAACCCCAAAGTTGTTCCAGACGGGTATAAACAAACGGTCAGATATATCAAGGAATTGGCGGACTTGTCATATAATGTAAAATTGGGTTATCTCGTCGTTTTCGATGCTCGTAAGGAAAATATGACTGGAGACACAGGTGATGGACGTTCCTCAGATATGCTCGATGAAACGTATAAGGGTTATGAGCGACAATTCAGGAAAATTGCCGATTTTAGAGTGATCAATAAGAAACCTCGCTAAAAAGATATTTTGAATGAAAGACTATCCATTCATAGATTGCACTGAAAAATACGACTCCATCATGGTGTTTGGCAAGAACAAGGATGTTCTTGTACATCGTTGGTATCCTTTTGTGGAAGGGTATTCTAAGGAGTTCATAGAAGACATTCTCCAGGAACTACCCTTTACTCCTAAGTGTGCAATGGAGCCTTTCTGTGGGAGTGGAACTACTCCGGTAGAGCTGCAGAACCACAATATTCGATGCTACAGTTTTGAGGTGAGTCCATTCATGCATCTATTGGCCAAAGTCAAGCTAGAACGCAGTTATGATGAGGATACGCTTGTCTACTACAGAAACAAAGTGGCCGCTTTCTTGGAAGAACCATTGAGAGATATCCGCTCACTAGAGCCTGTGCCCTTTGGCGATACGGTTGTACGCAAAGAGGGCATGAAGAAATGGAATTTTCATGATACATCACTTGACGGTATTCTAGACATACGCCATGCCATCAGGAAGGTTGTTGATGATGAGCGATATAAGAACTTATTTGCCATTGCGTTGGCTTCTATTATACTTCAAGCAAGCAATATGTTCCGTAATGGTAAGTGCCTATCTTATAAAAAAGGTTGGGAGTCAAGGGTTATTAGCAGAAATGATGTACATCAAATCTTTTTAGATAGGTTGGAAACTGTAATCGCAGAAGATGTCAGAATACTGGCCTCACAGCCAGCATTGGTGAGTAATGCTGATATATGCTGCTTTGGTGATGTGCGCAGGTCTATAGATAATGTTCCGGATAATATTCTGGATTTGATTATAACTTCCCCGCCATATTTAAACTCGCGAGACTATACTGACATATATATGTTAGAGTTGAAAGTTTTGCAGCTGGTAAATAATCATGAAGACCTGCAAAAGTTGCGTAAGAGTACGCTACGTTCTCATGTTCAGGTAAAGTATTCGGAAGTCAAACCGATAGATAACGTCAGATTAAAGAAATGCCTTTCTGATATGAAAAATTCTGAGTCAAAAAGTTGGAATCCGGACATACTGAATATGATATGCGGTTACTTTGAAGACATGCAAAAACTCTTTACTGCCTTTGCAAAAAAGATGCAGCGAGGGGGAGTAATCTACTTTAATGTAGCCAATTCTGCCTATTTTGGTGTGGAAGTGCCTGTTGATAAAATTATTGCAGATATTGCAGAAGACTGTGGATTAAAGGTGCGTGAAATAAGGAAAGCAAGAGATATAAAGACAAGCCCGCAGCAAAGTAAAATGTTGGGCAAAAGGCTACATGAAAGCGTGTTAGTTATTGATAGCTTGTAACGTTGTGAGTAAATAAAGCTCTTAGCATTATGTTTTTATGTTCCACAGCTGTCACTTTTAATAATTTAATGTTCTGCTGATAGAATGTCCTATGCGAACGATAACGGATAATAAATGCTTTGGGAGAAGAATGCAGATTGATTTTTCTGTTATTTAATCCGTGCAAACCGTGTTCACAAAATAATAATTCTCTAATTCTTGATTATGCCCAACACTGATTTCTCTGAAATAGATAAACTTCATTCCGAGTGGTCGAGGATGGAGAAGGCGGCCAGGTTGGGTTGGCTGACTGGAGAGAAGGCGCGGCTTACAGGGCTGGCGAACCAGTTCTCGCAGTATATCTATGCTAAAGGAGGCCTCATGAATGATTCTGAGAGAGCTTATGCTCGCAAGCTCCTTGACATGATTAACTCTGTAGAAGCGGAAGGCTCAAAGGTGATGGACGACCTTAGAAATGAAGCTTTCAAAGAGATTGTCAAAAGTATAATGAAACAATAAAATCGCTCCCACCGCACTTACGTGCAGCTGGAGCGTCTGACGGGAATAAGTAGGGGAATAATTCAGTTCGCAAAAACGTGACACCTGTCCCCAGTCATCGCAAGTTAAACAAAGGCAGATAAGGTGATCAAGGTCCCCTGATCTATGATCTAAGGTACTAACGTCCTAGGCCCTCTGCCTCATGCTATCATCCCGCTAGGCGACAAAAAACGTCACGGCTCATGTCTCCCCGCCAGGCGATAACCCCCCCACGGCGAACCCCGTAGGGGCGAAAGCTTGAGAGCCGTACCAAACCCTTGACGTAGAGGGTCTTCCCTCGGAGTCAATTTGTCCCTTCCCTGAGGGGAGAGACTACAGAGTGAGGTGGAGCCCCTTTAAGCAAAGGGGACGGGGGATTTTGAAAGAAAATTATTAAGAAACCAATGAAAATATGACTAAACTAGAAATTAAAATGAACTGGACCAAAGGCGAAATAGTCAGTGTCCCGAGGAAAAGCTCTCAGATAAAGAGCGGTCTGAAGTCTCACATGCACTTTGTCAGCTCTCGTTATGTCTGCATTCGCGAGGAGGATGCAGAACAGTGCGGCATCCTGGTAAAAGTACTAGGTAAGATCCCCGTCGAAGACATTATGCTCATAGGCGGTGAGCCTTTCTGCAAGGACGACAAGGAAGAAGGCTTCATCTCTGACACCTACTATAGCTTTCGTTTCCCGTCGGAATCCGAACTGAAGGAAGTGCTGCATATTCTCCGTAACGACCAGCTGCTGATAGACACGCTGGAGAAGTCATCCATGCATATCAATCCCAATTCCACCTTCTGGGTGCGAGACACAGCAAGAAGTCGCCTTGTTCTAAAAAAGCCGCAATACTATGATGTACTTTCAGGAAAGCTCCTCACCGCCTCTGATGTCGGCAGAGTTCATTACAGACTGTCAATCATCTATTTCCGTCAGTCCCAGTTGATTTGACTGCTAATGTGAACTTCCGCATAACAGCCTGATTCACAACATAAAACGGAAAACAGAATTCCAGAATATGACACGAACCTGTCCCCTGTCATAAACTCTCCGACTTAGACACGAAGAATAGGTGATTAAACGAAATACGAAATACGTTAAAGTTTATGGGAGTATACGAAGAAAATATCATTCCGATTAAGGTTGCTCATTTGGCGGAGTATGTTTCCAGGGTGAAGCGTATTTCGTTGGATGATGCGCTGGTGTACATCTACGTCAATCCGATGTACGAGCGCCTTTACGACGAGAATGCCAAGTGGTGGTATCTGAGTACGGAGGCCCTGTACGATGAGTTTGAACTCAGGCGCGACAAGCAGGAGATAGGGGTTGATAAAACCGCCTTTGAGTTTTACACCTATTGTCTGGAAAACTATGCCATCCGCAAGCGTATGAGCGGTATTCGTGCATGGGTACTATTTAAAGAAACTGGGGCTGATGCGTATGTAACAGAAAACTACGACCTGCTACATACACAAGGATTGGAGTATATTCTGGATGACATTCAGCGGTTTATAAATAGGAGAAAGAGATGATGAGACTATATCATGGTTCAACAGTAGCAGTGCGTAAGCCCTCTCTCAGGCCCGGCCGTCCCAATGCCGACTTTGGAAAGGGGTTCTACACCACGAGTAGCTACGAGCAGGCTGTGCGATGGGCGCATATCAAGCAGGAGCGTGAAGATGCCCAGCGGGCAGTAGTCAGCGTCTACGAGTTTGACGAAGCACTCCTAGATAGTCCCGATTTAAATATCCGTCGCTTCACCGGTGCAGATGAGCCTTGGCTCTATTTTGTGACCGACTGCCGCCAGTCCCGCAAGCACAACTACGACCTGGCACAGGGACCCGTGGCCAACGATAAGGTCTTTACCACAGTGAACCTGTTCGAGAGCGGTGTACTAAGTGCTGAAGCCGCCATCCTGCAGCTCAAGGCCTACAAGACCTATGACCAGTTGTCGTTTCATACAGATAGAGTCATCAAGGCTTTGAAGTTTGTGGAATTTATAGAAGTATAAATAAGTATTCAACGAATAAATAGTAAAATGAAAGTGGGTCAGTTGAAGGTTTAGCTCGACGGCCGATAGGGAAAGTCATTGCACCGCCACACTCTGCTAGCAGAGAACCGCATTCTATGCTAAATTCCAAACATTGATTGATATTTAACTATATATTTAACACTTGAGGAGCTAAGCTCACCTCATCACTCTTTCTATACACGTTATCGGGGTTGTATTTTACTCGATCTCTAACCATTGCCACGAGGATGTGCAGCATCTTGTTCTTGATGTTGTTATGCACTAGCAGAGGATGCTTTCCACGCTCTATGAGC
>Ga0247611_10009564_pt1 | contig 11617 bp, 7 predicted proteins | sample 177DNAGHGhighgp2_FD_192422 | JGI IMG/M metagenome (GOLD analysis project Ga0247611, IMG submission 192422) | Sheep rumen microbial communities from Palmerston North, Manawatu-Wanganui, New Zealand - 1770 DNA GHGhigh gp2 | ecosystem: Host-associated > Mammals > Digestive system > Stomach > Rumen ... | reverse complement strand
ATGATATGAATCTGTATGTGGAAAGACTTGCCAAATTAAAAGAAACCATGAAGGACGAAGGCGTGGATGTATGTCTGATCGAATCCACGGATTTTCATTCCTCGGAATATGTTTCGGATTATTTTAAAGTGACGGAGTATTACTCTGGCTGTACCTCCGACAATGTAGTGATGGTGATTTCCGAAGACGAGGTCTGCCTCTGGACGGACGGAAGGTATTTTATATCTGCCGCAAAGGAGCTTGAAGGAAGCGGAATTGAACTGATGAAAAGCGGTGAGCCCGGCGTTCTGCCGGTCCATCTGTATCTTGAAAAAATCTTAAAACAGGGCATGAGCCTGGGCTTTGACGGACGTACCATCCGCGTGGACAAGGGAAATCTTTACCGGAAGGCAGCGGCAAAAAGCGGCTGTATCGTGGTCGGGGATTTTGATCCGGCGGAGGATTTGTGGGAAGACAGACCCGCGCTTCCTGCGGGAAAAATTCGAATTCTTCCATTGGAATTCAGCGGTGAAGAGTATAAATCGAAACGAAATAAAGTCATGGAGATGCTTCAAAGAAGCGGAGCAGACAATCTGGTGCTTTCGAAACTGGATGACATTATGTGGCTTTTAAACATTCGCGGAGAGGATATTGCCTGCAATCCCGTAGCACTTTCCTACCTGATTCTTGCGGGAGAAGAGACGCATCTTTATCTGCAGGAAGCATCCGTTACGGAGGAAATTGAGAACTATCTGAAGCAGAACGATATCATACTGCATTCCTACGACTCTTTTTATGAAAGTCTCGCGGAAATGAAGTTTGCGGGAACGGTTTTTATCGATGCACATAATACATCCGATCTGATTTTGGAACTTCTTTCCAAGAAAAATATCCGTATGATTGCGGATGTTTCGCCGGTTACGAAATTAAAGGCCGTAAAGAACGAAACGGAGCTGAAACATATTCGCGACTGCTACCTTCGTGACAGTGCCGTGCTCTGCCGTTTTCTGTATCGTATTCTGAAAAGGGAATCCTTTGAAGGTGTAACTGAATATGACCTTGCAATGGAATTGAACGACATGCGTAGTACAATTCCGGATTATACGGACATTTCTTTCGAAACAATTTCCGCATATGGTCCGAATGCGGCAATTGTGCATTATGAACCGAAGAAGGAGAGTGCTGCGGAAATAAAGAAAGAGGGATTTCTGCTGATTGATTCCGGTGGACAGTACGAAAGCGGAACCACGGATGTGACAAGAACCGTCGCACTCGGCCCGGTTACTGAGGAGATGAAAAACGATTTTACCGTTGTGGCCATTGCCAATTTAAAACTTCTTACGGCAAAGTTTAAATTCGGCTGCACGGGTGCCAATCTGGATCTGTATGCAAGAAGTGTTTTGTGGGAAAGAGGTCTGGATTACAATCACGGAACCGGTCACGGAATCGGTTATGCGTTAAACGTTCACGAGGGACCGCAGAATATCGGATTTAGGATTGCACCGGCCGTTCCGGGTCAGAGGATTTCCACGGGAGCACTTACGGTATTTGTTCCCGGAATGATAACCTCCGACGAGCCCGGCATTTACAGGGAAGGAAAATACGGAATCCGTACGGAGTCCATTGTGGAGTGTGTGGAAGCGGAAATAAATGAGTTCGGCAGATTTTTAGAGTTCCGTTCTCTGACCTATGTGCCAATCGATGTATCCGCGCTGAATTTTAAAATGATGGACCGTTCGGACATTGGGAAACTGAATGCGTACCACAAAGCGGTTTACGAAAAAATATCCCCGCTGCTTTCGGACAGCGGGGAAAAAGAGTGGCTTTATGAAGTGACTAAACCGGTTGATTACGAAGCAGAATAATGGCGAGGATACAGCCGGCAAGTAGTATAACACCGAGGATGATTGCGAAGGGCGTGAATTTTTTCCTGCCGCCCTGTTCCGTTTTCTCCACCGGACCCAGCAGTGCGGGGAGGTGCAGAAGCTTTGAAATCGGTTTGTAAATGATCAAGGTAATCGCCATATTGATGCCTGCCTTAATTAAGTTAAAGGGCAGGAAGATTGTGGGAAGCATGGAAGCAACGGCTTCTCTCGGCATACCCGTGTAAAGCGGGGTAATTAAATAGTTCCAAAGAAGCATGGAACCCGTCATTGCGATGACACCGCAGGAGAGTCCGATTACGGCTGCGGGAAGGGTTCTTTTTTTGTGGTAAATCAGTACCGCAGGCATTACGAAGAAAAGACTCGCAATCACGTTCATCAAAAGTCCGATGGGGCCGGAATCGCTTACGGTAACCATTTCGATTAAGCAAACCAGGATAATGCTGATAAAGCTTTCAAGGGGTCCGAGTAAAAATCCGGTGATGACGAAGAGCACATCCTTGGGGTCATACTCAAGGTAGGGTGCCGCAGGCATCAGGGGGATTCTTACAAATACCATGACCACATAGGCGAGTGCCGCAATCATGGCGGTGGTGGTAATTTTTTTTGCTGTCAGTTTCATATCTGCTCCTTTCATCTTCGCGGCCGGTCTGCCCGGTGCGCGGTCATAAACGAAAATGATTCGCCTGTAACCGGAATAAAAAACCCCGCAGAAAAATCTGCGGGGTAAAAGGTTCATATCAATAAATGATACGCATCTTCTTTCATCCAGACTTTACTGTCGGTTTCGGAATTGCACCGAATCGGCCGCCGAAGCGGTTCGCGGACTGTTACCGCCGGTAGGGAATTTCACCCTGCCCCGAAGATCATAATTTAATTTTTATCCAAAAAGAATAGTAGATGAATCCGTTCTTTCTGTCAAGCGTTTTCTTTATTCTCCGTCCGCAAGTGCCGCTGCCGCCTGGTTCTTCGCAAACTGTGCACGTTTTCTTAAGGTCGGATCGAGAATTTTCTTTCGCATTCTCAAGTGGGTCGGAGTTACTTCCAGAAGTTCGTCCGTATCGATAAAATCGATTGCCTGTTCCAGACTCAGAATCTTGGGCGGAACAAGTCTTAATGCTTCGTCTGCGGAAGAGGAACGGGTGTTGGTCAAATGCTTCGTCTTGCAGACATTTAATTCGATATCGTCGGTCTTCGGATTCTGTCCGATGATCATTCCGGGATAAACGGTTTCGCCCGGTCCGATAAACAGAGTTCCGCGGTCCTGTGCATTGAAAAGGCCGTAGGTAACACTTTCCCCGCCTTCAAATGCGATTAAGGAGCCCTGCTTGCGGTACTGGATTTCTCCCTTGTAAGGACCGTATCCTTCGAAGAGGGTATTTAAAACACCGTTTCCTTTGGTATCGGTTAAGAAATCTCCGCGGTAACCGATGAGGCCTCTGGAAGGGATTAAGAACTCGAGTCTGGTATAGCCGTCGGAACCGGGAGTCATGTTAATCAGTTCTCCCTTTCTCTGGCTTAATTTTTCGATTACGCTTCCGCTGCAGTCCTCGGGAACATCGATATATGCGCGTTCCATGGGCTCTAAAAGTTTTCCGTTTTCATCCTTCTTATAAAGAACTTCGGCTTTGCTTACCGCAAATTCATAACCTTCACGGCGCATATTTTCGATTAAAACGGAAAGATGCAGCTCGCCGCGGCCGGAAACCTTGAAACTATCGGTATTTTCGGTTTCCTCCACACGGAGGGATACGTCGGTATTCAGTTCCTTGAACAGACGGTCTCTTAAATGACGGCTGGTGACAAATTTGCCTTCCCTTCCCGCCAGAGGAGAGTCATTTACAAGAAAATACATCGCGATGGTGGGCTCTGAAATTTTCTGGAACGGAATGGGTTCCGGGTTGTCTAAAGAGCAGAGGGTATCGCCGATGTGAATGTCGGCAATGCCGGAGATTGCTACGATGGATCCGACGGAAGCTTCTTTTACTTCGACTTTGTTTAATCCGTCAAATTCATAGAGCTTGCTGACTTTTACTTTCTTCTGCTTGTCCGGTTCGTGATGGTTTACGATGACAACTTCCTGATTCACGCGGATGATGCCGTTATCCACTTTGCCGACACCGATTCTGCCGACATATTCGTTATAGTCAATCGTGCTGATTAACACCTGTGTGCCTGCGTCCGGATCTCCGCTCGGTGCGGGGATATAGTCGAGAATGGTATCGAACAGGGGCTTCATATCAACTGCGGGATCGGACAAATCCTTTACGGCGGTACCCGCTTTTGCGGATGCGTAAACGAAGGGGCAGTCTAAAAGTTCATCGTCTGCACCGAGATCCAGAAGAAGTTCCAGAACTTCGTCCACAACCTCTTCGGGACGTGCCTCGGGGCGGTCGATTTTATTGATGCAGCAGATTACGGGAAGCTTTAATTCCATTGCCTTGCTTAAAACGAAACGGGTCTGGGGCATGGGACCTTCAAAGGCATCCACAACCAGGATAACACCGTTTACCATTTTTAAGACACGTTCCACTTCGCCGCCGAAGTCCGCATGGCCCGGAGTGTCGATGATGTTGATTTTGGTATCTTTATAAGTAACTGCCGTGTTTTTGGAAAGAATGGTGATTCCGCGTTCGCGTTCGATATCATTTGAGTCCATAACACGTTCCGCAACTTCCTGATTGTCGCGGAATACGCCGCTCTGCTTTAACAGTTCGTCTACAAGTGTAGTCTTGCCGTGGTCTACGTGGGCGATAATTGCAATGTTTCTGACGTCTTCTCTTTGCTGAATCATAAATAACTCCTTAATAGTGCAGGATGACCATCCTGCGAAAACAATAATCTCCTGAAACTTTAAGAGTATAGCACTTTACTTTAATACTTGCAATGAAAACTTGTGTGCGATAAGATAGAAGAAGCTGTGTAAACAACGGATGGAGAATGAAAAAAATGGCGAAAAAGACAGAAATAAGAGATGAAAAAAAGGCCCGTGAAAAAATCGGATTGCTCTGCCTCTTTCTGGGTGGACTCTTTATTCTTGCGGGGCTGGTTTTGTTCGTTCTCGTAAACTGGATTAATATTTACGCAAAAAAAGTCAATGCGACGGTTATGAATTCCGTCGAGATTACCACTTCCGACGGAAGAGAATTAAAATCCCTGGAACTGATGTACAATGTCGGAGGAAGCACGGTTACGACGTATCATACCTTTGACGGGGAACTCGAGGAAGGCAGTGGATTTCTGCCCGTTTATTACGATGCGAGAAATCCGAAACTGATTGTCGAAGCCGGCTGGAACTTTGAACCGATTTTCCTGGCTTTGCTCGGAGGAATTGTATTTCTGGTAGGCCTTTATTATAAGGGAATTACGGATTTCGGAATTGTCGAAATGAAAAAGCCGGATGAATCCGCTCCGGACCGCGTGAAGAAAACCTATGCAGCGCGGGAAAAGGTGGAAAACGGAATGTTTATGTCCTTTGGAGCACTGGTATTTGTTGCATTCGGACTTTACATGGCACTCGGAAAACACAATCCCTGGATGTGGATTTTTGTCGGAATCGGTGCGCTCGCGCTGATTTATTTCAGTCTCGAATTCGTTCCGGCCCTGATTGAGCTGCGGCAGTTGAAAATGGCCAAGAAGTTTAAGGGTACGGTTGTCGAAAAGGAAGAGGATAAAACGAAAGAGGACAAGACGAAAGACAATACGGAAGAAAATACAGCCCTTGAAGAGGCAGAAGAAAAAAGCAATATAGAAGGAAGCAGCAATAAAGAATGAGAAATACGGATATTCTGGAATTAAAAAAACGATTTAAAAAAGACAATACGATTACGAGAATACAGGGTTGCTACGTTCTCGGTACGGATAAAAAAATTCAGACCTATATCGATGAAACTTTTGAAAACCTGGATGAATCCGAACAGTTCCGTTATCTGGAGCTGATTAAGAAGGGATTTTCCGGTGTACTCGGAAAGAACCTGCAGAGTCTTTCCTTTGAACAGGAAGAGGGCAGGGACAATCCGAAGAGTATGATGTCGCTTCTGGCTCTTCGCGACAGCGAATTAAAGGATAAAAATATCCTGGAAGCTTTTTATCAGAGTGTGATTGAAGCCTATAAGCCCAAAACCAATTTTCTGATTCTTCTGTTCCACGATGTTTACGATGTGCCGGTAAAAGGTACCGACAATATCCGACAGGATGAGTCCGAGGAAACCTATACCTATATCTACTGCATGATCTGCCCCGTGGTACTCGAAAAGCCCGTGCTTTCCTATCATGAGGACGGTAATTTTCTCGGCAGCAGAGAGCGGGAATTCACCGTGGAAATGCCGGAAGTCGGATTTTTGTATCCTGCATTTAACGACAGAAGTACGGATGTTTACGAGGTTTTATACTATTGCAAGGATCCGAAGGACAATCATCCGGAACTGATTGAAAGCATTCTGGGATGTAAGGAAGAGCCTTCAATTGATGATGAAAAGGAAGTTTTCCATCAGATAGTGGAGGATGTTTTAAACGAAGCACAGGAATACGATACCTTTGAAATGGTTCGTTCCATCAATGACCGCTTAAACGAAATGGTCGAGGAAAAGGTTACGGGTTCTCCGCTTACCATCAACCGCGAGGAAATGAAGGACCTTATGTTAAATGCGGGTCTCAAGGAAGAGCATCTGGAGACCTTTGAAAAGCATTTTGACGAAGAGGCCGGAGAGGATGCAACCTTTAAGGTGGACAGCCTCCGCGAAAAGAAAAATATGACCATGAAGTCCGACGATGTCAGGATTGTGTTAAAGCAGGACTATGCGGACTGTGTGGAAGTCAGAGTGATTGACGGCAGAAAATGCATTGTCATTCCGATGAATTCCGATATGGAAATCAACGGAATCGTAAAGAGAATCCGGGACGAGATCAATAATATGGATTCTTAAAACGATTTGTGTGGTAATAAAACGACAGATGTAGTATAATAATAAAGGTGGTTTCGGCCGGTAAAGCCGAAAGTGTAACGCAGTAAAAAAGAGGGTTAAATATGTTTATTGTATTGGCAGGAATTATTGGAATAGCGATTATCGTAGCGATTATTGCGGCAATCAGTACGGTTGTATCAGCATCGGCCTGGGTAGCAAGCAGGGACGAAGAGCAGGATTCGTAAGAGCCGTGTAAACAGACTGGGGGACAATAGTATGAGTGAGGAAAGAGAACGCTTGTCGGAATGCGAATCCATTCTTATGAGGATTCTTTGGAAAGAAGACTGCGATATGTCCATGCAGGAGCTGAGAGCGGAAGCGCTTGAGGATTACGGAAAGGACTGGGCAAAGCAGACGGTTTCCACACTGCTTAAGAGAATGGAAAATACCGGATATCTGGAGTCTTACAAGGAAGGAAGAATTTATTACTATCATCCGCTCGTAACACAGAAGGAATATCTCGGAGAAGAAGCGGTAAAATTCTGCAAGACATGGTTCGGAGGCGATCCCGTAGCTATGATGGAAGCATATAACAAGAAAAAGAAACTGACGCCGAAGCAGAAAGAACGGTTCAAAAATTTATTATAATAAGACAAATAAGGCAACGAGACAATCGGGCAGGAGGCTGAAAGCCTCCTGCCCGATTAAAGATTTCGCAGAAAAAATATTGACAAAAAATAATAAACTGTTATAGTAGTAATAGAACAGCCATAACAATGAGCTAAAAAATAAACGGAAAGGTGGTGTTTTGTATGGATGGTTCGAAACTGACACAGAAATCATTACAGGCGGTCAGGGACTGCCAGAATTATGCGGAGGAATACGGAAACCAGGAAATCTCCGAAGAACACCTCCTCTATGCTCTTTTAAACCAGGAAGACAGTCTGATTCTGAAACTGGTGGAGCGTATGGAAATCAATAAGGAGTATTTTACGAACCGTGTGCTTTCCGAAATTGAGAAAAAGCCCAAGGTATCGGGTGCGGACTGCTATGTCGGAGAGAATTTGCGGAAATGTCTTTCCGCGGCGGAAAAAATCGCAAAGCAGATGGGCGACGAATACATCTCGGTAGAGCATCTGATGCTTGCCATGATAGATAATCCCTCCGTGGAGATGAAAGGAATTCTGAAAGAATTCGGAATTACAAAGGAGCGGTTTTTAAAGGCATTGTCCACGGTGCGCGGCAATCAGCGGGTGACCGGAGACAATCCCGAGGGAACCTATGACGTGCTTACCAAATACGGACAGGATCTGGTACAGAGAGCAAAGGATCAGAAACTCGATCCGGTCATCGGCCGTGACAGCGAAATCCGAAACGTGATTCGTATTCTTTCGAGAAAGACCAAGAACAATCCGGTTTTAATCGGTGAGCCCGGTGTCGGAAAAACAGCGGTTGTGGAAGGCCTGGCACAGCGAATTGTGGCTGGAGACGTACCGCTCGGCCTAAAGGATAAAAAAATCTTTGCACTGGACATGGGTGCTTTGGTTGCGGGTGCCAAATACCGTGGTGAATTTGAAGAGCGTTTGAAGGCGGTGCTTGACGAAGTGCGCAAATCCGAGGGAGAAATCCTTCTCTTTATTGATGAACTTCATACGATTGTCGGAGCGGGAGCTTCCGAAGGATCGCTGGATGCGGGCAATATGTTAAAACCCATGCTGGCAAGGGGTGAGCTGCACTGTATCGGTGCCACGACACTGGATGAATATCGTAAATATATCGAAAAGGATGCGGCGCTGGAACGTCGTTTCCAGCCGGTTATGGTAGATGAGCCGACCGTGGAGGATACCATTTCCATTCTCCGTGGACTGAAGGAGCGTTATGAGGTATATCACGGAGTAAAAATTCTCGACAATGCGTTAGTCAGTGCGGCAACGCTTTCGCATCGTTATATTTCCGACCGTTTCCTGCCGGATAAAGCCATCGACTTAGTGGATGAGGCCTGTGCGTTAATCAAGACCGAACTGGACAGTATGCCTACGGAACTCGATGAAAGCCGCAGAAAAATTCTGCAGATGGAAATCGAAGCGGCGGCACTCAAAAAAGAGGACGACGATTTAAGCCGGGAAAGACTCGAAGAGCTACAGAAAGAACTGGCTGAGGAAAAAGAAAGCTTTGATGCTGCAAAGGCACAGTGGGAAAACGAAAAAGCCAATGTGGGAGCACTCAGCAAACTCAGAGAGCAGATTGAAGAGGTGAATGCGCAGATTCAGATTGCACAGCGTGACGGCGATTTGGAAAAGGCTGCGGAGCTTTCCTACGGCAAACTTCCGGCACTGAAGAAAGAACTGGAAGATAAGGAAAAAGCCGTGAAATCGGGAGACCGTACCCTGCTTCACGAGAATGTATCGGAAGAAGAAATTGCAAGAATTATTTCCAGATGGACGGGAATTCCGGTCGCGAAACTTACGGAGAGCGAAAGAAACAAAACGCTTCATCTGGAGGATGAGCTTCATAAAAGAGTCATCGGTCAGGACGAGGGTGTCAAGCTGGTTACGGAATCCATTATCCGTTCCAAGGCGGGAATCAAGGATCCCGGAAAACCCATCGGTTCCTTCTTGTTCCTCGGTCCTACAGGTGTAGGTAAAACAGAGCTGGCCAAAACACTGGCGGCTACCCTCTTTGACGACGAGAGCAATATGGTGCGTATCGATATGAGTGAGTATATGGAGAAATTCTCCGTATCGAGACTCATCGGAGCGCCTCCCGGATATGTCGGATATGACGAGGGCGGACAGTTAACGGAAGCAGTCCGCAGAAAACCTTACGCGGTTGTGCTCTTCGATGAAATCGAAAAGGCACATCCCGATGTATACAATGTCCTTCTGCAGGTTCTGGATGACGGCCGTATCACGGACTCCCAGGGCAGATGTGTGGATTTTAAAAATACAATCCTGATTATGACATCCAATATCGGAGCCATGGATCTGCTGGAAGGTATGGACGGAGAGGGCAATATCAGCGAAGAAGCGACGGAAAGAGTTATGGACAAGCTGCACGCTTCGTTCCGGCCCGAATTTTTGAACCGTCTGGACGAAATCATTATGTTTAAGCCCCTGACGAAGGAAAATATCGGACATATCACGGACCTGATTGTGGATGATTTAAACCGCAGACTGAAGGACCGAGAGATTTCAATCCGCTTATCCGATTCCGCCAAGGAGTATATTACCGAGAACGGATTTGATCCGGTATACGGGGCAAGACCGCTTAAAAGATATGTGCAGAAGACCGTGGAGACGATTCTCGGACGCATGATTCTTGCGGGCGAAGTATCGATGAAAGATACCGTGGAATTTACGGCCGGAGAGAACGGTCTGGAAGCGCATGTAATCGAAGGATAAAATAAAAGATTGATATTTATTTGACAAATTACGAAAAAGTGATAGTATAGTCAGAAGATTTACGGGGGTGGGGACAATTGTTTCCACCCTTTTTGCCGGTATTTTCAATCTGTGCGATTTAGCAAGAAATATGATATAATTAAATTTTGGAGGGAATGAAATAATCGGAGGTTTTATAATTAATGTTAGAAGATTACATTCAGGCAAAAAAACTGGGTGAAGCAGCGGTAAAGGCCGCGATAAAGAACGGAGAGTCCCCCTATCTTCCGGTTCTGGATGAAGCGGAAGGATATAAGGATGCGCTCGGAGAAGCGCATGTCGGACTGATGGAGCTGCCCTTAAGCTTTATTACCGGAAACAAGGAGGCAGCGCGTAACAATGCGTTTGCCAATAATTTCATGCCCCTTTTTGAAGAAAAAACGGAGTTTGCCGCCAAATGGGCAAACCTTTACGATTCCTATAAAGAGGAGGGAATCCGTGAATCCATTAAGTGTTATGAATTCATGAACCGCTATTATGTGGAGGAGGGAAACAAGAGAGTTTCCGTTTCCAAATACGGAAAGAGCGATTTTATTCTGGCGGATGTTACAAGAATTATTCCTGCGAAAAACGATACCAAAGAAAGCAGGGTTTATTACGAATATCTTGATTTTTATAAGGTTACGGGTTGCTTTTACATTCTGTTTACGGAGCCCGGGGCCTACGCAAGACTGGCGGAACTTCTGGGACAGAATCTGGAAGAGTCCTGGCCGGAGGAACTTCTGACGGATTTAAAGAGTGCTTATTATCTGTTCCGCAAGCTTTATCGTCAGACTATGAAGACTGAGGAGGAATCGGCGGTTTCCGATGCATTCTTAATTTATATTTCCATTTTTCCGATGAAGATGCTCATGGAAGATTCGGAAGGTCAGATTGTGAAAAATATCCGTCAGGCACGACAGGAACTGATGACGGACCTTGCAGTGGAGAATATCGATTTTCTCGATGAAACGCCCGAAGAGAAAAAACCTGCAATTCATTTTCTGAAATTCATCCAGAAGGCCAGAGCATATTCCTCGCAGGCACCTTTAAAGGTCGGATTTATTTATGATGCGGGACTGGACGAATCGAGATGGATTGAAAGTCATGAAACCGGCCGTCTGTTTACGGAGTATCAGATTGTCGGAAAGCAGGTGAATACCGCTAGCTACTGCATCAAGAATTACGGCGGAAGCGTGGAAGAAGCCATCAATGCGGCTTTGGACGAAAAGAATGAAATCATATTTACCGTAACCCCTGCAATGATTACGGACACCATTAAGGCGGCGGTCAGCCATCCGGAAGTAAAATTTCTAAACTGCTCCATCGGAGAGCCGCATCCCTCCATTCGCTGCTATCATGGAAAAATCTATGAGGCTGCATTTCTGATGGGAGTACTGGCCGCGGATATTCTGCTCCGTGAGGAGCCGGG
>Ga0247611_10009563_pt1 | contig 11618 bp, 4 predicted proteins | sample 177DNAGHGhighgp2_FD_192422 | JGI IMG/M metagenome (GOLD analysis project Ga0247611, IMG submission 192422) | Sheep rumen microbial communities from Palmerston North, Manawatu-Wanganui, New Zealand - 1770 DNA GHGhigh gp2 | ecosystem: Host-associated > Mammals > Digestive system > Stomach > Rumen ... | reverse complement strand
TGACCGGTAAAATCGAAATTCAGAACGTGCTTGTTTCCCAGAGCAAAATTCCTGCCATCGAGGACAAGAAATGGTATATGCTCGAAGAAGTAGAAGCACCGGCGCATTACGCCAGAAATCCGAAACCGATTTATTACTATACCACCATCAAGGGCGAGGCTCCGGCAGACAGTACGAGACCGGACGATGTTCCGAAGAATGACTATCAGGTAGTTACCATCGGAAATGATGAAAATCCTACGTTCTACATTGGAAACTCCAAACTGTCGTTTAATATCCACAAGGTGGATGATGTGGATCATACCATCGTTTTAAAGGGTGCGGAATTTAAATTATATTCTGACGCTTCCTGCACCAATCTGATTGCGGAAAGCGAGGAGAGAGTTTACGGAGAGTACCGCTTTACCGGAATTGATACAGGCGACGATACAAACGCCGTATATTACCTGAAGGAGACGAAACAGCCCGAAGGGTATCGTCTGAATGAAGAAATATATAAGGTCATTGTGGAAAACGGTCTGATTACGGGTATTGTTTCCGTAGCGGATGAAACAAAGACTTTGGAATATGTGACCAAGGATGATGCGTATCTTTTCGAGGATGAGGGAATCAACGGAAACCTGGTGATTTCCAAAAAAATCGATGCGTATTATACATCGGACTTAAATGAAGTAAGGGATTATGCGGTATTCACGTATAAATTAACCCTTACGGATGAAAACGGAAATGTTTATAAAGATGCTGCCTCCGGAGAGGACAAACAGTTTGAGTATATTAAGACTGCAGCAAACGGAAACCGCTCCACGGGCTTAATTAAGAGCGGGGAGGAATTTACCTTAAAGCATAAAGAAAAAATGCAGATTATCAATATCCCCGATAAATCGAAGTATCAGGTTACGGAGACCGAGGATGTGGAATATACCGCTTACGTAAAGGTTACGGATGCTGTCGGAGAAGACAGGAAGAACGAGACTCAGAGCCTTAGCGCCGAGGGCAGCATCGAAGCGAGAAATACGGATGTCCTGGATTATAAAAATACCATGAAGGCGAAGCTTTTCCTGTATAAGATGGTGGAAAGCCCGGTTCGTTTTTCATCCCTGGACGGTATGAGCTTTACCGTTGAGCTGGACCGGTCTCCGTATACGGTATTCTGTACCGCACACTGGGATAAAAATTTAAATGAATTTGTTGCGGATCATCTGGAAGATGGAATTATTTTAAAACAGGCCGTGACAGGAGATTTTAACGGTTTCGAGCTGGATAATTTCCCCGGCGGAGTGCCTCTGAAAATTACGGAAAGCAACGCCGATCTGCCGAATTTTAAACATACTATGAAGGCTTCTACAAGCTCTACCTTCAGCAGCACCAAATATGTTTACAATAACAGTTATTTCTACGACAGCAGCGGTGCACATGCCGGTGATTCCATGTCGTACTATGTCGGCAACAGTTATGAAACCGCAGTGGATGTTCCTCTTTCCGTAAAGAAGGAATTGGACGGAAGGGCAATTCAGGACGGCGAATTTTCGTTTGAACTTTTGAAAGGAAACAGCGTGATTGCCACGGCAAGCTGTGATGCAAACGGTGTTGTAAACTTCCCGACGAGAAAATACACGCAGGAAACCGCGGAACCTGAGCAATACAGAATCCGCGAGAAGATACCTTCCGGTGCGACCTATAAGAATAATCAGAGATTTTATCAGGGCGTTTACTATGATACTTCCGTCTACAACGTAACCATCGAGGTGAAGGCGGATCCTGACGATAACAATAAATTAAAAGGAACGGTTACCTGTGACAAGGACGGCAGCAGCGTTGCTGCAGACAGTATGGTTTTCCAAAACCGCTATGAAGCGCAGTCACAGCTGAGTTTCTCCGGTAAAAAGACCATGGTGGGACGCCGTATTTATGCGAATGAATTTACCGTTCTTTACGACAAAACCGTGACCGTGGGCGGTGTGGCAGTGGATTCCGAGAAAGAAACGAAAATTGCATTCGGAACCGCGGCAGCAGCAAGTTCGCCGCAGACTACCGGCGGAAAGGTTTATTCTTCCGCCATTACCTATCCGAAGCTGCTCTTTACCCAGGCAGATGTCGGAAAAGTATTTACTTACAAAATTTATGAGCAGGTGCCGGATTCCGCGGCAGCAGGCGTTACCTACAGTTCGGAAGTCTATACCCTTACCGTGAATGTAAAGGCGGATAACGGGGACGGAACGCTGGAGATTGAACAGACCCTGAAGGATTCTTCCAACGCCGATGTGGAAACGACTGCATTAAACTTTACCAATACTTTTACGGCGAGCGGAAAGATTCAGTTTAACGCAAAGAAAGGACTGAACGGAAGAGATCTTCAGGCCGGACAGTTTGAATTTATTCTTTTGGAAAACGGCGTCGAAATCGACAGGGCAAAGAACGATGCCAACGGAATTATTACCTTTAAGGCACTTGAATTCTCCATCGTGGGAAATCCCGACGGAACGATTTCCGCACTTCCGGGAACCTATTTGGTCGGAACCCATAATTATCAGGTAAAAGAAGTCATTCCGGAAACACGGGCGCCCGGATATACCTATGACAATTCCGTTAAAAGTATCAGGATTGAGACGGACGGAAACAGCAACGGAAAAATCAGTATCAGTTCGATTTCCGGAGCAACCTTGGATTCGGCGAACTCTACGGAGGACTTAAGGGTTTACCATCTCGGAACATCATTGACCACCACGAATTTTACCAACCGGTATCAGGCGAGGGGAAGCTTTACGCTCCCGGTATTCAAAAACCTGGTGGGACGTGCGGAAATACCGTATGAATTCGGATTAATTGGCATATACAAATTATATGATTCTACAGGAGCACTTTATTACGAATCCCAGCCGCAGGTGGTTGGTTCGAATTTCGGAGACGGAACGTTTCGTATGCTCCAAAGCTACGACCCGGACGGAAAATTCCTGTTTGAGTTTGATCAGTATTATGTCGGATACGACTATGAAATCGTGCTTCGGGAGTTTACTCCTGCGGACAACGCGGCATTCGGTTATACTTATGATATTCCGGGAATGACTTTCTCCGATGAAATCTATACCGTTACCGGAACGATTGTGGATAACGGGGACGGAACGCTGGATGTAACGCCGACTATTAAAAATTCGGCAAATGAAACCGTGACCGATCTTATTTTCACGAATGAGTATAACGGAGAGGGAACCTTAAAATTAAAGGCAAGCAAACTGTTAAAGGGACGTACGCTTGAAGACGGACAGTTTACCTTTGACGTTTATGAAGGAACGACGCTTCTTGCTTCGGGAACCTCGGATGCAAACGGAGTCGTTGAATTTGGCGACATTGTTTTCAAGGTAGGTGCAACGCAGGATGATTCCGGAGACCACACGTTAACGATTAAGGAACGGATTCCGGATCCTGTTCCGAAAGGATATACCTACGATACCTCCACTTACACACTGAACGTAAATGTGGCGGATAACGGCGATGCAACCGTTACCATTACGGTAACCGGCGCAGATACAAACGACGGCGGAGTCACTTATGAAGTACCGAATGCGACAGGGGAAAATGCAAGCTTTATCAATCGCTACGCAGCAAGCGGAACCTATGCATGGAGCGGTACGAAGAACCTGGTCGGAAGAACGCTGGATGACGGTGAATTTACGTTTACCGCGGTGGAATACAAGGTGGACGGTTCAACGGCAACGCCGACCGGCAGAAGCTTTGCGGGCAGCAGCGATAAGGACGGAGTCATTACCTTTGAGGATATGAGTTTTGAAAAGAATGAAAACAAGGATGATTGCGGAACCTATCGTTATGATATTACGGAAGATGTTCCCGCAACTCCTCGGGGAGGTATTGTTTATGACAGCAAGACCGTTTCCGTGAGCCTTCGTGTAACGGATAACGGAGACGGCTCACTTTCCTGCACCAATCTTTCCACATTCGCGCAGATTACATTTAACAATACGTATGATGCAACCGGTAAAATCACGTTTACGGTAAACAAGAAAGTAGTTACCGACGGTAACAGACCTTATGATGATAAGAATTCCGCGGGACAGTCAATGGGCAATACCTTTACCGCGACCGTATATGAACTTGAGGATGACGGAAACGGCGGAAAGAACGAAGTACAGGTGGTTCAGACCGTGGTGAATCCCAATGCTTCCAATACCTGTGAGATTGAATACCATATTCAGGATCTGGGAGTACACCAGTATAAAATTGTGGAAGAGGCCGCAACGGCAGGCGGATATACCTATGATACGAAGGAGTACGAAGTAACCGTTAAAGTAACGGACGGCAGAAACGGAATTCTGTATTTCTACGTAGAAGACGGCCTTGTGGACGACGTGGATCCCGCGGGTGCGGGCGTTACCGCATTCACAACCGGCGAAGCAGCTTATGACAAGGCGGAATTTAAGAACATTTACAGCGCTGTCGGAGAAGCGGTTCTTATGCTGAACAAGCGTATTTTAAACAGTCAGTTCAGTGTCGGAAACCGGAAAATCAAAGACGGAATGTTTGAATTCATTCTTTCCGAGTACAGCGATGCGGCGGGCGGTTTTGCCGAAGTCAGCCGCGCAAAGACCAAAGAAGGCGGTCTTGTGACCTTTGAAGCCCTTCCTTACACGATGAGCAGCCTCGGCACCCATGTGTATAAAATGTCCGAGAACAGGGATGCACAGAGCCCGGATATCCTGTATACGGCCGGTGATCTGTATGCTGTTGTAGTCGTTACCAATAACGGTAACGGAACGCTTTCCGCGGATATTAAGTACAGCCATGAGAGTGATATTGCCAGACTGAAGGCCGGTACTTTTGCCGTTGCAACCGATACCACGCTGAACAACATGACAACCGTAACCGGAATCCGCAAGGTAGATACTTCCGGAAAAGCGGTAATCGGTGCAGACCTTGAAATCCTCGATGCAGCAGGAAACAGGGTATGGAGCATTACCTCCTTCGGCGGAGACATGACGGTATACGGTTTAAGCCGTTATCAGACTTACTGCTTACGCGAAACAAGAGCTCCCGAAGGCTATGAACTTGCGGACGATATTTACTTTAAGCTGGATTACAACGGCAAGATTTATATGGTAAATAACGGTACCGAAACCTGGATGGAAAAGCTCGTTATGGTAGATGAAAAGACGAGCGAAAAATCCAGAAGCCCGAAGACCGGAGAGACGGACCTTTGGTGGATGATGTTATTGTTCCTGGGGGCGGCCGTTGCCGGAATCTCGACGCTTACGTTTAAAGTGAAGCAGGACGAACGATGACTGATTATCGGAATTGTCTGAATTATCTGGCTGAAGGGGAAGAAACGAATGGCAGGAAAAAGAAAAAAGACGGTGGATGCATCTTACAGAAAATACAGGGCCGGGAACACATGGCTGTCGGTAATTTTTATCTTCTTTACCATGTTTATGCTGATTGTGTTTGCGTCTTTATTTGCGGCTGCATTTTTTTCATATGTTTCGAATTCCAAAATGACTGCGGAATACGAGCATATCAAGTATATGGCAAGCGTATATGAAAAGGCCGAAAAAGAAGGATATCCGAATGCATTCGATCTTCCGAATACGGCGGACAGAAAGTATATAGTAAAGGATAAAAACGGAAATGTGATTGCCGAAAACGGGGAAAATACCTGTACCGAAAGAAAAGCGAATCTTGCCATCGGCAGCAACGGAGAATATGTTACGGTTTACCTGGATTCCATCAGCAATAACATGATTTACACTCTGGAAGAGGCAGATCCCGACATGTTTAACGAAGTCATGGACGGAACGGAGAGCGAACTCAATATTAACGAGGGAGCTTTTGTGAAGTGGATGCTGTCGAAGGACTTCAGTTTTAAAAATCTTACCGGAGGAGAAACCAGTGAATTACCGTTCTGGTTTGCGGTTGATTTAAAGGACGGAAAGCGATTTATCGCAAGAGCTTCGCTTACTGCGGACTTAAAGGACGGTATGTTTATGGCGCTCTTTGCCGTGGCGATGGGGCTGATTTTCCTGGCAATGATTGTTCTGATGATGGTGAATGCAATCAGCAATGCAGTCAATATTCATCATATGAAGCAGCTTTTCTTTACAGATTTTGTGGTCAGAGACAAGAACTGGGAGTATTTCCTTGTACAGGGTTCTAAGAACGTAAGAAAAGGGAAAGGCAGGAAAACCGAGTTTGCGGTACTGGATCTTGTATTCGTAAAATACAGGAATTACTGTTTGTGTCACAGCGTGGAAGAGGGCGAAGGCCTGCTTCGTGATGTGATGAAAAAGGTAAAAACGAAGCTTCGCAAAAGGGAGCTGATTACCCATTATGCTTCTGCAAATTTCGCGGTTTTGCTGACCTATAACAGCGAGGAAGAACTGAAACAGAGAGTGGCGGATCTTCTGGATACACTGAACCAGATGGATTCCACGCATCGTTATGCGTTCCATATCGGTGTGGATACCCTTCCGCTTGCGGTCGCTGCGGACGGCAAAAAGATTCGCAGAAAGAAAGGGTCTTTTGATCTGAATAAAGCATATAACAATGCATGTACCGCCAGAGCAACGATGGAGGAATCGGACGATTCCGGAATCGCGTATTTTGACGAAGAACTTGTAAAACAGCAGAAGTGGATTGATACCGTTAAAGCGGAACAGCAGACCGCGCTGGAAAACAAGGAATTCGTGGTATATTATCAGCCGAAATACGATCCGAGAACAAACGAATTAAAGGGCGCAGAGGCACTGATTCGCTGGAATTCGCCAATACACGGACTGATGCCGCCCAATACCATTATTCCGATTTTTGAAAAGAACGGATTTATTGTAAATATCGATCACTATATGCTGACCCATGTGGCGGCGGATCAGAAAAGATGGCTGGATGCGGGCTGTAAGTGCGTACCGGTTTCCGTAAATGTGTCCAGAGCGCATTTTATTGAAAACGATCTTCCGGAGCAGATCCGTGATGATATCGACAGTCAGGGATGCCCGAGAAACTTAATTGAGATTGAGCTTACGGAAAGTGCGTTCTTTGATGATAAAAATGCGATTATCGATGCGATTAAGAAGCTCAGAAGCTATGGATTCATGGTTTCGATGGATGACTTCGGATCGGGCTATTCTTCCTTAAATTCCTTAAAGGATATGCCTCTGGATGTGCTGAAACTGGATGCGGGCTTCTTCAGCGGAGATCTCGATAATGAGAGAGGAGAAATCGTTGTTTCCGAGGCAATCCGCCTTGCGAAGCTTCTTCATATGGAAACCGTTGCGGAAGGCGTGGAGTTGCAGGAACAGAAGGAATTCTTAGCGCGTCAGGGCTGTGATATGATTCAGGGTTATGTTTATGCAAAGCCGATGCCCGCGGAAGCATATATGGAAAAGATGAAGAATCCTGTGGCAGAGCCTGTAAGTGTGGCGGAGAGAGAAGTTGTGTCGCAGGAAGTTGTGGTGCCGGGAACGGTGGAGACAGAGGAGACTACTGCGGAAGAGACAGTGGTTGAGAAGACTGTGGCTGAGGAAGAGGCAGAATCTGTTGTGACAACGGAAGAAACTACGAGTGTAGTTGAGACTACGGATGTAGTTGAGAGCGCAGAAACTGAAGAGTAAGCTCTTCTTGTAAAAGGAGAATTATCATGAACGACCAGAAATCAATGCTTTCGAAAGCGGGATTATTTGCGGGAGCGCTGCTTTTATTCGCGTTAGTTACCATTCCGATTTATCTGTTTATGACTTCGGGTACAAAGAAGGTCAATGCCTCAGGCGAAGAAGTGGAAGCTTTTGAAAAGGAAGATACTTCGGGAATGCCGGGGTATGTTTCGGGCGGAGGCACTACGGATGTTGATGATTTTGATTCCACGGGAGCGGATGCTTTCGATTCTGTTGGAGCGGATGATTTTGGCGGTGCGGGCGGATTTAATGCTCCGAACAACGACAAGGGCGGCTATAAACTGAGCCCCGTGAGATTCTGGATCGGTTTTGCGGGTATTTTTATTCTTTATATCGTTTATTTTGAATTGGTTCTGAAGAAGCAGTTCTACTATTTTATGAAGGAAAATTCGGGCAGAATTAATGCCGACGAAGAGGAAGGCATTCTGAATTCGAAACCGAATTATCTTTCCTATCTTGCAGCACTGCTTCCTTTCTTTCTGTTTCTGGTCGGAGAGGCGATCGAAATCACACTGATTCCGATGCGCATCACGAACGGAACGGTTCCTTTTCTCGGACTTCCCTGGGAAATCAGTTACGTGCTTCTGGCCGTGTTTGTATTTTATACAATGATTATGGTCTGGATTGATTCGAACTATAATCATATTCTGTATTTTGATGAGGAACCCTTCTGTTACTGCAGATTCGGCCACGGCGATAAAAATCTGGTCCTGATTACGGGCCTTAACATGATGACGCTTAGAGGCAAGGGTTTGCAGCTTGCGTATTTTTATCGTCAGTTTATGAAGGATTACACGGTGTATGTTTTTGATAAGAAGGATGAGGTTCCCGAGGGCGTGACGATTGAAGATCTTTCGGAAGACATCGCGGCCGCCATGAAGTGTATCGGGCTTCAGAAGGCCGATGTCGTGGGCGTATCGCAGGGCGGTATGATTGCGCAGTATCTGGCGCTGAATCATCCGGAGCTGGTGGATAAGCTCGTGCTTTGCGTTACAGCGGCAAGACCCAACGAAACGCTTCAGAAGTTTGTGAACCATGTCATCATTCTTGCCAAGAGCGGTGAGATGGAAAAAATCACGAAGGAATCGTTTGAAACGGAATATACCATGGAATATCGGAAGAAAATTCGCCCGTTTCTGCCGATTTTATCCAAGGTAGGGATTCCGAAATCCAATACACGCTTTATCCGCCTTGCACAGGCCTGTCTGACGGGGGATACGTATGACAGGCTGGATCAGATTGAAAATCCTGTATTCGTAATAGCAGCGGGAAAGGATAAGACCGTTTCCTGTGCCGGAACGGAAGAGATTGCGGAAAAGCTCGGATGTAAAAAATACACCTATTCCAGATACGGTCATTTTGTATTCTCCGAGGCAAAGGATTTTAACGACAGAATACTGAAGTTTTTAAAGACAAAGACCGTAAAGAAGACCGAGGCGGCTTCTGAACCTGCGGAAAAAACACAGGAAGAGCTGGTAGCGGAGTTTGAGGAATCGCTGAAATAGTTTTCGGATATTCATTTAATGGTGTGATTTCATTTTTTTATAGCCGTATAATGGTGTTATTTTGATTTTTCGAAAATCAATATAATGGTGTGATTTTCATTAATCGGAAGAAAATACAGCATATATTGTGTCTAAATTGTGAAGCGGTTTACATAATTCATGAATTATGTTGTTAGAAAGTGCCTAAAATATGCGCTCGCCGCACATTTTTTTGTTTACAAATGACAAAAAATCGGGTATTATATTAAATGCCTTTTTTCAACCTATTATGAAAAAATGGCAAACACGAGGTAATAATATATTGCTATGAACTAAAATGAATATTCTCTGCCTCGTGATAATTACCGAAAAAATCAATATTTTTTGACATATTTTGCATTGACTTAACCTGTGATTTTTAATAAACTGAAATTAGTGAGTGAGTACTCACTCACTTTCGCAGGAAAAGGTGACATAATATGGGAAGAAAAAACAAACAGGAAGAACTCATGAATACGACGTATGTTGTTGTGGCGGAGAACGGTATCGATACGTTCTCGATGAAAACCGTAACAACGAGGCTGGGCGTGTCAGAAGGGCTTATATATAAGTATTTTGATACCAGAGAGGGACTTTTGTTTAAATCCTTCGTAACTTTCCAGAAGGAGATTACAGAAGTGATAAAGGAGAGCAGCTCACTGAATCTTAAAGGTGAGACTGTCGCAGAGAAGAGAGAGCGCTGCTGGAAGACTTATTACAAGTTTCTTCTGGAGAGCAACTACAAATCTCTTTTCTATTTTGAATATCGCTGGTCTTACCGCTATGCAGAGTATTTGAAACTGATGAATGAGGCGGAAAAAGACGAATACACGGAGCAGATGGAAGAATTTGCAAAAGCGCTTTTAGGACATCCGGTTCAGACGGATTTGGATCGCGATTCCATCAGCTGGATTGTGGAAAATACCGGTTTGTTCGTAAAGAAATCCCTTCTCGGGGATATGCGCAAGGACGAAGAGTCCATGCATCGGGTATTCCGCAGAATCTTTTACGGAATAGAGGGTCTGGCAGGATAAGGAATGAAAAAACTGTTTAAAAAATATCCGGCGCTGATTATTTTTATCATTCTGGCATTGCTGTTGACGGTCGGATTCGGGGGATATGAAATCGTTTATCATTCCCTGAACAATAAACAGCAGGCGATGTACGAAAACCTGAACGAGACGGCCTGGATTACGGATTTTTCAGAGGATGAACCGAATGAGTCAACGGAGGATCCTTCCATCGCGGAGAACGAAGCGAAGATGAAAGCGTTCTTAGAAAGCGTAGAAGATCCGGAATTTTACAAAAAACAGTTAAACAGCCGGCCGAATTTTGATCAATATCTTGCAGTGAATGATGATGTAATCGGATTTATCCTGATTCCCGATACGAAGATTGAATATCCGGTTCTGCAGAGCGATGCAAGACGTGATTATTATTTGAAGAGAAATTTAGACGGAAGCACCGGTTATCCGGGATGCATTTATTCCGAAAACATGAACTCAAAGGAGTTCGACGACCCGGTAACGATTTTGTACGGGCACAATATGAAGAACGGCACGATGTTCGGCCAGCTTCATAAATATTATAATAACGAAGAGTTTTTACAGAGCCATAAATACATCTTTATATATCAGCCCGATGCGGTGCGTCTCTACGAAATCGTAGCAGTAACGCCATACTCCGACCTGCATCTGTTTGCGGATAATATGAAGGTAAACGGCGGAAATGTAATGTTCACGGGAATTAAGAACGATGATCAGATCCGCGTCATGAACCACTTAAAAGAATACGGAGATGCGAAAGCATACTTCTCGGAAGAAGAATTGACCGAGCAAGACAATCTGTTAGTCCTGTCCACGTGCAGCGGAAATCGCGCAAGAACCATCGTGGCCGGGAAATTGTTGTTTACTCATAAGTATTAATTCGAGGAGTCTATTTTAATCAGGAAAATTAAGCACTCAGAAGGAAGAAAAAGAAGTGCTTAAACGATATAGCAACCAAAAACAAATGCATTTTTATCTGAGGGAGAAAGTAAAAATGGCAAAAAGAAGACCTAATTGGAAAAACATTAAGAAGGTGGGGGCGGTTGCACTGTCTGCCCTGACAATTTTCTCGACGCTGAGCTTCGGCGGTTCAAGCGTATTTACAGGAGGAGGAAAGGTATTAGCGGCAAGTGGCAAGCCTGTTCCGGAAATTATGGATTCTGCAAGTGCAGTGAACTATGCAACCATACTTGGGCGTGGTACGGATTTTGGTGTTATCGCCGAGAAATTCCAGCAGAACATGCATATGGAAACAACGCTTGCTGTTGTTGATTTTGCTAACCCTGGACGACAGAATAATGACGTAGATTTTATTGACGGCGGAACGGCACAGTTCCTGTTTGGCGGTGTTTCGGAAAACAGAATTCGATTCGGTA
>Ga0247611_10009562_pt1 | contig 11618 bp, 3 predicted proteins | sample 177DNAGHGhighgp2_FD_192422 | JGI IMG/M metagenome (GOLD analysis project Ga0247611, IMG submission 192422) | Sheep rumen microbial communities from Palmerston North, Manawatu-Wanganui, New Zealand - 1770 DNA GHGhigh gp2 | ecosystem: Host-associated > Mammals > Digestive system > Stomach > Rumen ... | reverse complement strand
GATACCCGAGTACAGGACGTTCCATACCGGTTACATTCATCATGATTCCTTCAGGATTTACATATATTCCCATCTGGATCCATGCTCTGGCTTGCTCATCATTATACCCCATCTTCTTCAGAGCTTTCATGGTTCTGCCGAAAGCTCCTTTTTCATATTTCGTATAATTAGGAATAGTCTCCCAATATGCGTCCCACTCTGCGCCTTGCAAGCTGCTGTATGAGAATACCTGTCTGCGCGCTTGTCCTTGTACATCTACAAGAACCCCATCTTTATTGAGCATAAACCCATCTAAAATCATTTTTTGCGCTTCTTCAAAAGAATACCCCGCTTTCCTGAAATATGCGCGCACACGTTTTTGTTCTCCTTTAGGATAGTAAAATCCTAGTTCGCGCAACCGGGCGTTAAATGCGTCCCAGTCTTCATCAGTCCAGTTTTTCTTTTTCTGTAATGCAAGGTATGTTTTGTTTTGCATTTCGTTATACTTTTGCACATCGTAATTTGAGAGTTCTACGAGAACTCCGTTTATAACAATCGCGGGGTGGCTGAGGAGTTTAGCCCATGCTGCTGTGCGTGACATTCCCATTGCTTCGTAATATGCTAAAACTTCATTACGTTTTTCTTTGTCGTATTTAAGGAAATCTGGCAGCGCAGAACTCATTGCAAGGAATTTTTTGCTGTCAAAGCTCATATTATGCTGTGCAAAGATATTTATAATTTCGTCTTCAGTGTATCCCTTTGCAAATAAATCCTGTGCAATCTGGAAATACTGTGCTTTTGTCAGGTATTTTCCGGCTTCCGTTTCTTTTTCTTCGCGGAAGTATTGCATAATAAGTTTTGCCTCATCCTCATCAAAACCTGCTTTCTGCAATCTGCCGTATAAATCAAAGTATGTCGTAGGACTGTATTTAAAATAATCTGTGCTTAATGAAGCATAGTAGTCGTATCCACCCGATCTTTCTTCTCTCAGGTTTGTACCCCACACCGATGGAAATAATCCACCACATATACACAGAGATATATCATTGATGTATTCAAGCATGTTTGTTTTTGCATCTGGATCAATCATGATCGCCATAAGCTCACCGAGGTTGAGATCAAATGCTTTTGCGCGCCCAACAATATTGGATACAATCGTACCGATAATAGGAATTCCTGAAACGGCGAGGCTGTGCGTATCTTTATTAGCAACATACTGTTCAATATATTTATATATTGTTGCAGTAGTAAATTCGTGGGGAACTCCGTAAAGCTCTTTATTTTTACTGGCTTCAACTTCCATGCTATATGCGTACATTGCAAGATCAATATATGCTTTCCACGGACTGTAGAAACTATCGAACAGCGGAGTACATTTAAGCGCTTCATAGCATGTGCTTAACACAGGCTTCTGTGTTTCGTTAGAAACAACCTGTGAAATATTTTTAGAAAACATGACTGCGCCGACAGCACACGAAACTATAAGTTCAGTTTCTTCAATAAAAGAATTTCCGAACTTGAAGAAATGTGTGCCGTTTAGATCAATAGAGCCAGCCTGCAAATCTCGCGGAAGACCTAAATAACTATCTATGCCGTCTAATAAGATATGTCCTGCAATATTAAGACGTTCCTCGGCATAACGAGAATACTCTTCATCCGACTCTCTATCGTATAAATAATACTGCCGTTGCCTGTACTTGGTACACATTTCAGCAATAGCCTGTGCGTTCATAACAGTATCGCCGTTATATTTTGCAAACCTCCAGGCAGTAGAAACTGCTTTTGCACTGGCATGGTCACACCAATATAAAGCATTATACAGTTTATACTGTGTAAACGGAAGAAAATCTTCAGTATGCCCAAGCCCGGCATAATCAAACTGTGTCGCAGTAACATGCGCCATAGCTTCTGTTTCAGAGTATCCGCTTTCGATAAACGTCTTATATAAGGATAGTCTTACGCGTGTTTCAGCGTTTTGGAACACTGCCTGGTTGTGTTTGAGCACAGGAAATTTGCATAAAACATCTCCCCAGCTCTCAACAGTTGGGTTGTAGGCGTATACTTTTTTGCTGAGCATGTCAAATTGCGCTTGTGTTATTAACCCGTCATCAAGATAACGCTTAATACTATCCATACATTTGTTATGTATAGCGGTCATATGATTACTGCGCTGTGTTTTACTGAGTCCACGAAATTCTGGCGACCCAAATACGCCATCAAATTTTTTGCTTATTTTACGCGCGACATCCGAATCTATATCAGTATCTTCCATAATAAACTTTGTTGCTTTTTCACGAAGTTGTTTTGCAGTGTACGCAGAAAGAGTATCGCCGCCGCTGGTATTCTCATAACTGTACAGTAGATAAAATTTATCAAGAGCTTCTTTGCCTTTATCAGCGAAATATTCAGCAATAGTTTCACTATTAACGCCACCGAGTCCATGTATTTCTTCGATATCTTGATACCACCTGATATATTCTTCAGCATCATCCATAGCGTGAAAATAATTTTTTAAAAACGAAGCAATGCTTTCGTCGCTTTGTATAATTTCATTAAATGCTTTAGTAGAAGCATCAATTAGATTATGCAAACCAGTACCTACATTACCGACTAACCACATGGTGGTAGGAATGCTGCGCAGAGTATCTTTATAAAGTTTATATAGCACAGGAAGAAATTCTGGCGTAAGCTGTCGCTTAAGCGCAATATTAGTTGCCTTGCCCCAGTCGCTTAAAATATCATACATGCCATCATCAAGCAGTATAGTATTTTTAGTAATATCCTCAAACGTTTTAACATTTAATTTGCCTGTGAAATCAACAATTTTATAACGCTTTCCGTCAAGCACAAGTCTGCACACGCGTTGTTTATTTGCTTTAATTTGCTTTATGGATTCCTGTGCAAACTCATTAGCTGACATTCCTTCTTTGCGCACAACAGCATTAAGAATACCGGCAGTATTCATATAAGGATTGTTCATTATTGTACCTAAGTCATGTAATGCTGAGACATTATGTCTAACTTGGTGCGTGCTCTGTGCAAGATTTTTAATAATATCATCTGTGTAATATGGATTGATTAACATCTTTAAATCAGGATCAGTCCACATGTTGCAGCAATAAAGCTCATTATTCCAGTCTCTGAACCTGTCTTCTAATTCAAGGATATATCTAGGCTTATCTGCGAAGAACAAATCCCTGAAAGAAGTTATGTGTGTAGGCATCATCAGAGTCATGTCACTGCCACCAAATGAGCCGTGACGCATGCCATTGCTGATTTTTGAAGCAGAATTATGAAAATCAACATTGGCATGATTATATTTTTTAAATAATTTGTCCCGGTTTTTCATAGGTAAATCGGGCACAGTAATCCTAATAACTTCGCGGTTATTGATTTTGCCCTTAACGTTCGTGAAATTTATTGTGTCAATATCAAATCCTTGTTCTTTCCAGCGTTTAAGCGCTACTGCTAAATCTATACCCTGCATCATTTTGGAGTTAGGATCGATAATTAGTCCACCGGCACAGTTTCTTATTAAGTGCGCACGCATAGCATCCGCATCAAGGCTAATGACTGATCGTATAGAATCTTGACACACTTCAAGCAGTTTTTGTTTTTTAGCAGCAACCCATGCATCATGAGCTTTTTCAGTGGCAGCTCGTCTAACGAAATCATAGTCATACCCGAGCGATCTCAGTCTGCGCATTTCTTTACTAAACTCGTCAAAGAATACCTGCTGCAATTCGTCGTTCAATTCTAAGACGGGTTTTACGACAGCGGCAGACTGCACAGCAAGAAGTTTATCTTGTGTGCCGTGTATGTTACTACCACTGTACAGCGCATCTTGAGCATAATTATAATCTTCAAGATTCTGGATGCACGCGTTGTTTTGACGAATGTTATCCAGTTTGTTTGTAAATCCGACCGTATCTTCAGCGTCATCTAACCACTTTTCGTGGAACATTTTAGATAAATCGCTTGAATAATCTTTTATGTTTTTGCGCAAAAACGTAAATCCATCATCAGACAAATACGTGGCAAGTCTGGGAGAGCCTATGTGGAGCTTTTGTAAAAGCGCACTCATGTTTTCTTCGCTTAACATTGTCTGCGCCTGCTCATATAACCAGCGTGTTGCTGCATACATATCAATGGCGTTTAATTTATGGGCTTTAATTGCCCACGCAACTTTTGCTGTGTAGGATTTAAACGGTAATGATTTTGCAATTTGTTTGTACATGGCGCGTAATGTTTTGTAGTCAGAATCTTTAATAAGGTCTGTTCGACGCAACCCGGAACTTATCTGATCACACCGCTGTGCAGCAGAATATATTTTGTCTGCGCTAACTATAAAACTCTTTCCGCCAGTGTATTTAGACATATCTGCCCAGCGTTCTACAATTTTGCGCTCTATAATTTTATGAAGACCTAATTCAGAACCTGCGTTATGCATAGCATGCATAATTTCTTTACGCACAGAATTGCTCGAATACCCAGCATCAATAAGTGCTTTTTCTATAACATCAGCATTTATGTACATTCTTAAAGCAACGCCTGTGCGGTTATATGCTTCTGTGCTTAAATTATCAGTAACAGTTTTGGCTGTGCTGAACAGATCATCAATATTCGCAGAAAACTCACGGCTAATATCTTGTGGATGTACATTTTGTTTTGCAAGAGCGGATTTAGCGCTTGAAATTAAATCAGCACAAGTGCCGTGATTTCCGTCATATGCGATAGTCGGAAGAATATCCAGCGTAATACTGCGAGAGCGAGCTTTAGAAATTGCCTGCTCTACTGCGCGTCTTAACGAACTTATGCCATCGCCAGAAATAATATATTTATTATTACGCATGCGCAATACATCAGCAAAGTCAATAGAATTAGCAGTATTAACGCCGACATCACAAGAACGCAGTACGCGCGATAAATACGAATTGTTGCCAGTAAGACTATCAGAACTATTAAATCCGATAAATCTTATAGTCTTGTTTTCGGCAAGTGCTAATTCTCTTTGCTGTGTAATAAATTCTCTTAGTTTGTCTTCCCACACATCAGAGTCTAAAACTTCGGAAGGATCAAGTGCGGCATGTGCGACACGAGTTTGTTCAGCACTCATGCCGTAATATCCTGCAGAAAACCCGTCATCAAAAACATCGAAATTCATTTTTCTGTGCAGCGTGACAGGTGCATCTTCAGATCCAAGCACATGAAATGAAATGTCGCTAGGCATAGACCCTTCAGACACTCTGTTAATAGAAAATGAAATTGTAATGCAGTTAGGATCATCAGCATATAAATCTGCGTTATCTTGTATTATCTTTTCGATGTTGAGCACATTTTCAGCGGTATCTACGGTATTTGCATTAAGAACATCTGGGGAGTTTTTGCAAACATAGTTAAAGAAATCGCTGGACTCTTCTGTGTGTTTCGAAAGCTGTATAGCAACATCCCTATTTAAAATCTCAACTATCTTATCTACAGCTTCATCAGGAGGACAAGACTGTACAATATTGTTTATATAATTTGCGTGTCCGGCAAACGAGTCCATGACTGCTATAAGGTGTGTACTGTCCATAAGACCTTCTGTGCGCAGTAAATCAACCATGCGCTGGGTAGCTTCCATAGCACACGCTTTACTAACAATAGCATCTTTATTAAGTAATTCAGCGACTTCTTTGCCGTAGTTTTCTTCAATGGAATCTTCGGCAAATGTAAGAAGCCTATATACATCGCTGTTGCAATCCGTTAAAGCTCGAACTAATTTCTGAGAACTCTCACTATCTACCTGGCACATCACAGTAGCGCCCTTGTTTAACATGACGCTGTACAGCATGTCTATAGATTCGAGGTCGAGTTCAGCTGTAGCGGCTTTATCTATAAACGCTTTTTTAATAACCTCTTCAGTAACTCCGCGATCTTTAAATTGCTCTAAAAGACTATTAGAAATAGCGTCGTATGCAGAGTTGCAAGCAGCCTGATTAACAGAAACGCGCTGAATATTGCCTATATAATCTTGTTTACCAAGAGTATCAAACAATAAATTGTCCTGATAATCTTTTAAATTTTTAAGGTATACCGAAGAGATATCGGAGCAGTATTCAGATATAGCTGTGCCAATAGCACGGATATCATCTGCTGAAAATTTTTTCGTGGAAATAGATATAGGAGTGCGATCTAAAAGATTTATAAGATCGTCAATTTTTTTAAAGAATTCAGCAGTAGTTTCTGAAGACAAATCTCCTACAAAATCTGGGTTCATAATTCCTCGGAACTGTTTAATTTTATCAGATATTAACAAGGATGTGGCGGCAATTAAATCAGGAACTTGCGTTAAATTCACGCCTGTAAAAATATTACCGGCGCTGTTAGCGAGCATTCCTCGAATTTCTTTTACATGGTCTTGTGCACCGCTAAAAATACCACTCACAATATCGAGATTTTCTTTTGCAGTCGCATAGCGATAAGAACTTTTAAATGCGTCAACAATATCTTTGGACTCCGGACTATATTTTTCCAGCGTAGCGAGGTTCTCCTCGATTATATCAAATAACTGAGAAAACGGAATATTTCCTTTTTCAGAAGCGAATTCTTCTAGCGCAGCCAATCCGCCTTTTTCAAGCCGCTGTGCTAATTCAGATATAACTAAATCAGTATAGCTGTTTGCAAATCCTCGCATTGCTATATCTGCGCAATCACTTAAAGGAGTTGCAAAATCATATAACTTTTTACCGAACTTCTCTTGCTGTTCAAGCATAGCGATATAAAATTCATTGATGGTATTTTCGGTGAGTTTACTAAATTTAGACTTACTTAACACATCATCAAACCCAATATCGCTAATGCGCGCTATAGCCTGTTTGCCAGCGATGGCAGCTGCATGAAGCGCATCTTTACTTATTTCTCCTGAGTTTGTAAGATACTTCATCAACTTAATACCTTTAGATATGCCAACAACAGCTCCAGCAACAGGGCACGTAGCTTTAAAAATAAGTTTCTGTACATCATCTAAAGTATCTTCAACAGTGTTTAAAGTCTTGGCAATTACTGTGCCTTTACGTAATAAGAAAGAGTTGTGTATAGCATCAGCAGCGCTTTCTTTTAACATATCGGTCGCATTGCGGAAAAACGCCTCTTTATTTGCATAATGCAGTGCTTCGAAAATATCATCCACAGAAGTATCTGCAAGCGTCATAAACTCTTTGCGCCCGAGTTTGACGAATTCTTCTACGAGGTCGCCGCCACCAGATTTTACAGCCTTGTTAATTGCCTGCTTGGATGCGCGCAATAATGCTTTCTGAACGTCGTCAGAATGTACAAACGCTTCGGCAGCTGCTCTTTTAACGCCATTAAGCGCAAGAGTTTCAATGTATGCCGTACTAGCAGTTTTAACTAATTCTTTAGCACCTGCAGAAACAGCTTTTGTGGCAATAGCCTTCGGAAGTATAGCCCAGTTAGAAACATCTGCGCAGAAGCCAACGACAAACGAGGCAAAAAGTCCGTATTGCTCGCCGCGCTGTGCAGTAAATCCTGAAGACGCGTGTCGTAAATTAGAAGAGTCTACATACAGATAATCGCTGGATTCTCCGGCTTCGATGTTAAGCATATTAAATGCCATCCGTAATGCATCAACCTCTCCCCTAAAATCTGTTCCATAAGTTTCTTTATATATGGCCTGCATTTTTATCCATTTAGGATCACTGGCGTACAGTTCAGGATGTTTAGCCATCATATACGCAGTATATTCTTTTTCTACTGAGAACAAATCAAATACATCCATATTGTTTGCTATATTGCTTGCGGCAATTAAAGCAAACTGTTTGTTTATATATTTAGTTTCTTCGTCAAATACTGCGTTTGCTCTAGCACGCTCTTCAGGAGTTTTTGCGTCCTGTAATGCGGTGACGTAACGTTCAGCAGCTTTGCCCCACTCAGCACGAGCAACAGTACCAACCCTGAATGGGTTGGCTGCAGATACGGAAGCGTAAACTTCTTTAAACGCTTCTCCTGTTTCTTCAGCACGAGAAATAGCCTCGCCTCCAAAATCAGAGATGTCTTTTTCATCGCTCAAAACGATATCGCTAAGCACAGCAGCATCTCTACTAGCTATTAACGTATTAAAAAACTTCTTGAGAGTAACGCCAAGAGTATGCCCCTTATCAGGATTTACCGTAACATCTCCCCACACGTTATACTCGTCAACAGCTTTTTGCATTGAATCTTTAAGATTGTTAAAGTAAGCAAGCGTATCGGAGTTTGCAAACATGGGATCGTCGCCATACTTTGCCCGACGAGCAGAAAGATCGGAATACTGTGCAAGTAATTGCGCGTACTCAGGATCAGTAACATTTGTTGTAACAGTCTGACCAGGAAGTGCTTTATATTTTTTCCCAACAATAGCTAACCGCGCTTTAACATTATTGTACGCTTCCTCGTCTTCCACAGTCCACCTATAGTACATTTTCATCGCTTCATCATATTTATAATATGTGTCAGCATACCGGGAACCGAGGTTTGAAATACGCGTATCATAATTGGCAAAGCTATATGCTTTTTGTAAGTCAATAAGATTATTTAAAGCGCGCTGGAAATTTGCTATATCAGCTTCTGATTTAGTTTTAGCAGCAATCGCCTCATATTTTTTACATAATTTCGACAACCTGTTTATTCCATCAAGCGCTTTATCTCGTTTAGCAACCACTTCGTTTATTGTGTTTTCTAAAGCAGCGCATTTAGTAACCTGGGAAACTTGTAAAGATTCAACAATTTCTGCGCGACTCCCTGTGTTCGCAATATATTTAAAATTGCCATTCGGATCAACAAGAACAATATCTACACCTCGCGGCAGACCGGCAAGTTTATCACGGCCTATAGTATGCACACCTTTAGCAGTTGAATAATCACCATTACCGTCTTCAACATATACGACTTCAAACCCAGATTTTTGCATGCGCAGAAAATCGGAAGAAGTAGCATATGTAACTTCTTTGGGAGAGCTGGAGGCTGAGATAGTTGCCATCATAATATCAAATTTTGTTGCTTTTGCTTTAGCATATTCTTCTGCGGTAGTGGTAGCAACAACTTTGGCTTGCTGTGCAAGCGCTTTGGAAAAACTATCTGTAAGGGTGTTATTTTCGACATTACGGCGAATAGCGCTTATAGCATCTTGCGGAAGCGCGTTAAGAAGAACAGACGTATCTTTCATTTTCTGTATAGGAGATTTTTCAGTAGATACAGAAGTGTTTATTATATTTGCCGTATTAGTCTGATTTAATAATTTGGCGGCATCGAGTCCGAGCAAATTATTTATCATATTAGCATTTGCGATTTTCTGCTTTATAACAGCAGCGTTTGTAGCCTTATTATTATCTTCAATCTGCTTACGCGTATAAGACGTAGTAGAATCATAACCACGGTCGCCAAGATTTGTGGGTTGCTGAGAAGGTTGCTGAGAAGGTTGCGCATTAGAAGAAGAAGAGCTAGACGAACTGCTCTTCTTTTTCTTTTCTTCTTTGACATTTAGATTTTGTAATTTCTTAGAGGTTTTATCCTCGTTCTTGCCTGTTGTTCCACGAGCCTGTGCCATAACTTACTCCTTTTAGTTCGAAGGCTGATAACTATTAGGGCGCATCTTATTCTTCGTAGGATCGTATTCGCCTTCTTTTTCTTTTCTGGCTGCATCTCTTGTAGCTCTACCGGACTCAATAGCAGCCTGTATTGCAGCCATAGAAGATACATTATTATTGTACACACCAGCTGCTGTACCAGCAAGAGCGCCTGCGAGATTAGCATCTGCTGTGTATTTGCTTGCAGCATATCCTGCATAGTCTGTGTTAATGCCCTGGTTGTAAGACAGTTCTGCGGTCTTCTGCTGAATCTGGTCATTGTACAGCTGATGAGAAAGACTGCCGATGCTGTTAGCCATATCATTACTGTACTGAAGTGCATCAACCGTATCCTGGCGCATTTGCTGTGCATACTTATTAACAAGTTCCTGACGCGCAGCAGCGAGTTCAGTAGCCTCTTCGTTTGCCGTCTGTGTGTTGCCAAGGATTGCTGAAAGCATACTGGCTGCACGCATTCCTTTATTTGCGCCTGTGGCAACAGCCTGTCCGTACTGCTGACGGATTGTATCGAGTGCTGTGTTCTGAGCGTCTGCCATGTGTTTGTAATAAGCACGCTCAGCGCCGGAGTTCTGTTCCATCTTCAGCGCAGCCATCGTAGCATCTTGATAGATTTTTTCTATCTCATCTCTGTCATATGTAAAGTTAACGCCGAGCAGATTAGATAAATCATTTACACTCTGTATGCGTGAATCAACAACATCCGTATACGCGGGTCTGTTATACGCATCAGCGGTCTTAGGGGTATTTTCGAAAATAGGATTTAAAACATTAGCAAGCCCCTCTGAAAGATATCTGGCGTTAAAAGGATTATTCGGGTCTAATAACTCATATTCTCTATATGGTGCTGCCATAGGCATTTCTCCTTATAAATAAGAAACTACATCTATACACAATATAGTATATAACAGTGTACAGAGATTTTCAAGTATTTGTATAACAAAACCCCCAGTATACAATTACTTGTATACCGGGGATTTCCGAATAAGGAGTTACATACTGTGCATTTGCCGGATCCAGGCCGCCTTCTCTACGAAGAGATTGTGTGAATGCTCCCACTCATCAACCATCTTCTGCGGGATATCCTGAAATACTTTTTCAAGTTCTTCGATATCCTGTACAGCAAATTCGTGAAGAGCGTTGGCATGAGCAAGTTCCTGTGCCGACATTTCTTTATATTTAGTGTACCTCTGTGAATCTCCGCGAACCTTATAGTCTAGCGCTTTTTCAATATATTTCTTTGCGCCGTCAAGTTCTTCGTCGATTTCTTCTGCGTATCGTTTGATTTTATTCATGTGCTACTCCTCACGCGCCTGCAGCTGCAGCAGCTTTAGGCTGCCAGCTTCCGAGAACAGACAAGAGATACTGCGACTGCTCCTGATTCACAGCAATATTCTGCTGATTCTGGAGGGCGATTTGAGTATCCTGCAGTCTGTTTTCAAGCATCATGGTCTTGATAGAGCAGCAGCAGCTGTCGAGTTTATAGCCGAGATCAGCAATGTTCTGGTTTACTGTGCTGAAGCCGCTGGCGATATTCTGGGAAAGAGTGTTAAAGCCGTTCACTGCGGTCAGCAAGTTTGTGTTATTTTGATTTGACATTAACATACTCTGCGAATCGATCAGGCGAGCAGTCTCGTAATTATTGTTCGCGCTGGAGAGCAGAATATTCTGGGCATTCTGGGAAGCCACTGCGGAATTCACGGCATTTGTAACGTCCTGTGTTGTAGCATATCCTGCTAAAGCAGCGTTGTTACCGTTAAATCCGTTACCGCCCCATCCGAAGATTACGGCGATTATGAGAAAGGCAAAGATCCATTCTCCTCCGAAAGATGTTTCATTCATGTCGTTTTCCTCCTGGTGTTATTTATTTGAATTTGCAAATTCTTGTATTTGTCCTGCCAACTGTTCCATGTTGACGTTGTTCTTTTTACACAGCGCTTCTGCTGTGCCTTTCAGATCATTAAGGTTAAGTCCTTGTAATTGCGGCGTAGAACCTGCGAGGTTCTGAAGAAACTGCTG
>Ga0247611_10009561_pt1 | contig 11621 bp, 9 predicted proteins | sample 177DNAGHGhighgp2_FD_192422 | JGI IMG/M metagenome (GOLD analysis project Ga0247611, IMG submission 192422) | Sheep rumen microbial communities from Palmerston North, Manawatu-Wanganui, New Zealand - 1770 DNA GHGhigh gp2 | ecosystem: Host-associated > Mammals > Digestive system > Stomach > Rumen ... | reverse complement strand
GTAATAACCTAAAAGGTGAGGAGGTGTCATTGCTGGGCTACGGCATGATGCGTCTACCGACAAAGGTCGACAACGACAATGAGTTTGACCAGGACATGATTAATCGCGAAGTGGACTATGCCATCGAACACGGCGTAAACTACTTCGATACGTCGCCTGCATACGGAAGGGGTCTCTCTGAGCGTTGCACAGGAATCGCACTGAGTCGCCACAAGCGAAGCGAATACTATGTAGCCACGAAACTTTCGAACTTCAATCCTGGCACATGGAGTCGTGAGGAAAGCATCAAGATGTACCACAATTCGATGAAGGAACTGCAAGTGGACTACATCGACTACTACTTGCTGCATGGCATTGGCATGGGCGGTATGGATGCTCTGCACGGACGCTATCTGGACAACGGCATCATGGACTTTCTTCTGAAGGAGCGTGAGGCTGGACGCATCCGTAATCTCGGCTTCTCCTATCATGGTGACATAGAGGTGTTCGACTACATGCTCTCAGAGAACGACAAATACCATTGGGACTTTGTACAGATAGAGCTGAACTATCTGGACTGGGACTTTGCCAACGAGATAAACAATCGCAACACTGATGCTCGCTACCTCTATGCCGAACTGCAGAAACTGGGCATACCTGCTGTTATCATGGAACCTCTGCTTGGTGGTCGACTTGCCAAGCTGCCGCAGTATCTTGTGAATGACCTAAAGAAAAAAGAACCTGAGCGCAGCGTTGCTTCGTGGGCTTTCCGCTATGCTGGTACCCCTGAGGGCGTACTCACCGTGCTCAGCGGCATGACCTTTATGGAGCACCTAAAAGACAATCTGCTCAGCTACTGTCCGCTAAAACCGCTTTCGGATGACGAAATGGAGTTCCTGCACAAGGATGTGGCCAATAAGATCGTGAACCTCGAGAACATTCCTTGCAACGACTGCAAGTACTGCATGCCCTGCCCCTATGGAGTGGACATCCCCGGCATATTCGTACACTATAACAAGTGTAAGAACGAGGGACTGCTACCTCAGACCGTTGGCGATCCAGACTATCGTCAGCATCGTCGCAACTATCTTATCAGTCTCGACCGTGCTGTGCCTCGCAATCGTCAGGCCGACCACTGCATAGGCTGTGGACAGTGTGAACCCCATTGTCCGCAGAATATTCGCATCCCACGCGAACTTCATAAACTCGACGAGATGATAGAAAATCTAAAACGGACACCTGTTATTTCAGAAAACAGTTAAGAACGAAATTGACCGGCTTTCCATTCCTCGCGTTCCATTTCATCTATTAGCACCTCCGACAGATGTTCCACCAGTTCTGTTGGCACCATCAAGCGCTGGTCGTTGCTATGCGGATTGATGCTCTCCAGGAAGTGAGGCACTTCTTTCTTATAGACATCCTTCATGTGCATGTTGTCGGCATCGTTACCAGAGCAACTGAAAGTGATGTTTGCCACACGGTCGCAGAGTTTTACAAAAGGAGCATAAGGAGTCTCACGGATGCCGGCATAGTATTTGTCATTGGCCCTTTCAGCACGGTTGCGTCCTTTCTCATTGGTTAGCGCATAGACTATCTCTGTAGCAGTCAGGGCCTGTCGTTCATCCATGAATGAAGCAGCAACCTTGCGCACGTCATTGTAGGTTAAGCGGGCATCCTCAATGCTGTCGTGATAGTAGGCACCAAACATGATTGGTAGCACATCCTCTTCCGACATACAAACCAAATATCCGTATTCGCGTGCCAGTTCGGCAACCATATTCAGATGGACACTGTACGGCAGCCCCTTTCCATACGTTTGATTGACGCTGGCATGAAGATTATGGGCAGAAAAAGCAATGGCTGCTATCTTCTCTGCATGCTGCTTAAGTGCTGATATGAATTCTTTTTTTTCCATTTCGCATGCAAATGTACGACGAAACAAGTGAAATCACAAAATTATTTTGTCTTTTTACACCACTTGTCGTATCTTTGCAAGAAATAACAAAGCTACAGCCGAAAAGAGAAAATGCTAGCATTCCTATTGGTATCTTTTCTGACACTCGTAGAACTTAACTGCGAGAATCTTTTTGATTGCAGCCACGATTCGCTGAAACAAGACATTGAGTTCACACCCGATGGGAGCCGACATTGGACGCGAACGCGTTTCTGGGAGAAGCTGAATCACATCGGACAAGACATTCTCTCCTGCTCCAAGGAACTGCCAGATATCGTGGCACTATGCGAGATAGAGAACGACTCGGTGGCTCACTATCTCACCCGTCGTTCATTGTTAAGGAATGCTGGATATGAATATTTGATGACGGAGTCGCCCGATGTTCGCGGCATTGATGTTGCCCTACTCTATCAGCCCTCCCGCTTCCGTCCGCTATGCTATGATGTTATTGATGTTGAACCTATCAGTGGTATGCGCCCCACACGGCAGATTCTGCACGTCGAAGGTATCACACAGGCCCTCGACACCATTCATCTCTTCATTATCCATGCTCCAAGCCGTTATGGTGGAGAGCATACTTCCAGGCCTTTCCGAATGCATGTAACCCAGAAACTCCTTGAGGCTATTAAGCGAATTGACAAGGGGAATGTCATCGTCGCTGGAGACTTCAACGATTATGCTGAAAGCCCATCATTACAACTGTTGGAACGTCATGGATTGGTCAATGTCTCTAAATCGGCAAAGGGACTATACGGTAAGGCTCATGGCACCTATCGTTACAAGGGCGAATGGCACTCCATTGACCATATACTGCTGACATCTCGGATGGCAGAACGTGTCGACAGTGTCTATATCAACGACAGTCCCTTTCTGCTTGAAGAGGAAAAAGAATATGGCGGATTCCGTCCTCGTCGCAGTTTTTCTGGTTTCCGTTATCAACGAGGAGGATTCAGCGACCATCTTCCCTTGGTATTGAGACTAAAGTTTAAGGATTGACAATTAGTTGATTATAGAGTGAAACAACAACCAAACGATATTGAATAAAAGACTAAAATAAAATGAAAAAAAACATTCTATTTGCAGCAATGCTGGCAGCCTGTTTCTCTGCCAGTGCACAGACGAAAGACGGTGGTATCAGTGAACAGATGCTACGTGAGATTCAGAAAGAACAGAAAACTGAGGGTACGGACCGCGTGCTGATGAACGCTATGGCAGTCAATGCCATAGACGACTTGACTCGCAATCATGCCAATTCAGGTGCGCTCGACACCTACTTCAGCATCGAAACCAAGAAGCAGTCTATCACCGACCAGAAGCAGTCGGGACGCTGCTGGATGTTCAGTGGTATGAACGTTTTGCGCAGCGACTTTCAACGTCGTACTGATTCGCTCAGTGTCAGCTTCTCTCAAGCCCACCTTTTCTTTTGGGACCAGCTGGAGAAAGCCAACCTCATGCTCCAGGGCGTGATCGACACAGGTACGAAGCCAATTGACGACCAGCGTGTTCAGTTCTTCTTCCACTACCCCATCGGCGATGGCGGCACCTTCTGTGGCGTTGCCGATTTAGCAGAAAAATACGGACTTGTTCCTTCCGAAGTGATGCCCGAGACCACGGCGAGCGACAATACCAGTCGCGCCCGTCAGCTCATCGCATCTAAGCTTCGCGAATATGGTCTTCAGCTGCGCGAGATGGTTCAGAAGGGTAAAAAGGGCAGTTCTTTAGAGAAAGCAAAGACCCGCATGCTGAGCCAGATTTACCGCATGCTTCAATACACCATTGGCGAACCGCCCGCTAAGTTCACCTATGCTTTCCGCGACAGCAAGGGACGTACCATTGGCGAACCGAAGGAGTATACCCCGAAATCGTTCTACGACGAAGTGGTTGGTCAAAAGCTCAACGGTACCTTCATCATGGCGATGAACGATCCACGCCGTCCATATTATAAGACTTTCGAGGTAGAATACGACCGTCACACCTACGATGGTCACAACTGGAAGTACGTCAACCTGCCAATGGAGGATATCGAACAGATGGCCATTGCTGCCCTGCGTGATGGACGTAAGCTATATTCAAGCTACGATGTGGCAAAGTTCCTCGATCGTAAGCGTGGTTATGCCGACCTTCAGAACTTTGACTACGGTTCGCTTTTTGGCACCTCTTTCGCCATGTCAAAAGCCGATCGCATTGCGACCTTCGACAGCGGTTCCACCCACGCTATGACGCTTACTGCCGTCGACCTCGACAAAAATGGTAATCCCAAGAAGTGGAAAGTTGAGAACTCATGGGGAAGCGACTGGGGACAACAGGGCTGCCTGATTATGACTGCCGAGTGGTTCCGCGAGTTCATGTTCCGCCTTGTAGTGCCTAACGAGTATGTTCCAGAGAAAATCATGAAAGCCTTCCAGACCGAGCCAATCATGGTTATGCCTGAGGACCCTCTTTTCCAATACGACGAATAACAACTCCCGACGCGAAATGCCGTTTTCGCTGTTTGCTCATTCCAAAAGTAAGTTCCGATTCATGCTATTTTCTTTAAAATGTATAAAATATGTGCCAAAATTGCAGACGTATTGAAAATAATGTGTAATTTTGTCAGCCAAAATGAAAAGTAGCGAACTTCAGACCATCAAACAGCGATACAGCATCGTGGGCAACTGCGATGCGCTGAATCATGTACTCGATGTTGCCCTTCAGGTAGCACCGACCGATCTCAGTGTGCTCATCATTGGCGAAAGCGGTGTCGGTAAGGAGATAATCCCGCGTGTCATCCACGACAATTCTCCACGTCGTCGCGAGAAGTACTTCGCCATCAACTGCGGTGCCATTCCTGAAGGAACTATCGACTCAGAACTGTTCGGTCATGTGAAGGGTTCGTTTACTGGAGCCATCAACGATTCTCCAGGCTACTTTGGTGTTGCCAACAAGGGAACGCTCTTTCTCGATGAAGTGGGCGAACTGCCGCTTGCCACCCAGGCCCGACTGCTGCGTGTTCTGGAGAACGGAGAATATGTTCCTGTAGGAGCTACGGAAGTCCGAAAGACCGATGTGCGCATCGTTGCTGCCACTAACGTGAACATACAGCAGGCCATCAGCGAAGGCCGCTTCCGTGAAGACCTTTACTATCGTCTGAACGAAGTTGCCGTACAGATGCCTCCCCTGCGCGAGCGTGGCGAAGACATCGTGCTGCTGTTCCGCCTCTTCGCGATGCAGATGGCAGAGAAATACAAGATGGACCGCATACAGCTGACCGAGGAAGCCAAGCGTATGCTCATGCGCTATAAGTGGCCGGGAAACGTGCGTCAGCTGAAGAACATCACCCAGCAGATATCGGTTCTCAGTCAGGAGCGCATCATCACCCCTGAAGTGCTTGCACAGTTCATTCCCGAAGATCGTGAGAGCACGCAGTTGACGGTTATCAACCAAAGTGGTGAACACTCGTTCGAGAATGAGCGCGAGATACTCTACAAGATACTCTTCGAACTTCGTGGCAACGTCAACGACATGCGTCATGAGGTAGGGCAGCTGAAGAAGCAACTTGAGGAGGTTCGCAACAGTACCCCCGCTGCTACTGCCATTCAGCCCGTCAATCAGGTGACAACAATTCAACCTGTTCAGCCAATCAATAGTGTTCCCACGATGGAAGATGCCATTGCCGAGGAATATGTCGAGCCCACACCCGATGCAGAGAACCTGAACCTCAGCGACCTGAGCAGGCAGACACTCATCAAGGCATTGGACAGGAACGGAGGCAATCGTAAGAAAGCTGCTCAGGAACTGGGCATCAGCGACCGGACGCTCTATCGTCGTCTGCGCCAGTACGGACTGACCATCCTCCTTATGCTCATCACACTGACCATCCCCGTCAGCTGTACCGTAAGCTATAAGTTCAATGGAGCCAGTATCGACTACACCAAGACGAAGACCATCCAGATTAACGACTTCCCCATCCGTTCTGCCTATGTATGGGGTCCGATGGCAAATATCTTCAACAACCAGTTGCGCGACCAGTATGCCAATCACACGAAGCTTATACAGGTGAAGCGCAATGGCGACTTGAAGCTGGAGGGCGAGATTACACGCTACGAGCAGCGCAACAAGTCGGTATCGTCCGAGGGCTATTCGGCACAGACAGAACTGTCGATGACCGTCAACGTGCGTTTCACCAATAATGCCAACCACGCAGAAGACTTCGAAAAACAGTTCACCGCCTCGGCTACCTACGAGACGACACAGCAGCTGAATGCCGTACAGGAGGAACTGGTGACGCAGATGGTGAAAGAGATAACCGACCAGATATTCAACGCAACGGTGGCCAACTGGTAGTAAGGTTAAGGTTTACAGAGTATATGCAACTGACAGAACTCATACAACATCCCGAGAAGATGGATCGCGATACGCTCTACGAGTTGCGGTCTATGCTGGCGTTGCATCCCTACTTCCAGACCGTTCGTCTGCTGTTGCTCCAGAACCTCTATCTGCTCCACGACCCTACCTTCCACGAAGAGCTGAAGCAGGCTGCCGTCTACATAACCGACCGCAACGTGCTTTTCGAGATGATAGAGGCTGCCCACTATCGCATCACCGGACAGAAAGCGCCTGCCATTGAGGTACATACTGAGAGAGACGAGAACCGCACTCTCTCGCTCATCGACGACTTCCTCGATTCTATTCCCAAGGAGGAGAAAGACGAAAACGCCGAGCCCTCTAAACCCAAGCGCAAGCCAACACCCGCCGATGCAGCCATCGACTATGTGGCCTACCTCATCGAGACAGAGGCAGAAAACCAGGAGGAAGAACGGCAAGAGGCACCCTTGCTCATCGGTCAGAACCTCATCGACACCTTCATCGAGAACGACAAGGGAAAGATAGTTCTCAACGAGACACCCACGTTGAAACCCGAAATGGAAGAAGAGACTGAAGAGAGCGAAAAAGAAAGCGAAAGTGGCTATTTCACCGAAACATTAGCCCGAATTTACATCAAACAGGGCCGATATGACAAGGCTTTGGAAATTATTCGGCGTTTAAGTTTGCAATATCCGAAAAAAAACGCTTACTTTGCAGACCAAATTCGCTTCCTCGAGAAACTCATCATCAACGACCGTTACAAAAAGGGGTGAAAACGAGGCGAAAAAAGAGATTGAAATATAACAACAAAATTCAATATTAAACAATGTACACATTATTTGTAGTTCTTATCGTATTGGCAGCACTGCTGATGATTCTGGTGGTGCTCATTCAGGAGTCGAAGGGTGGTGGTCTTGCATCTAACTTCGCTTCTTACAATCAGATTGGTGGTGTTCGCAAGACTACCGACTTCATCGAGAAAGCCACTTGGAGCCTTGCCGGCTTCATGGTAGTTCTGAGCATAGCCTGCGCTTACGTAGCACCTAAGGCTATCAGTTCAGGTTCAGTGGCTGACGGCATCGAGATGCCTGCTACCAATGTTCCTGGCTTCGGTGCTAGCCAGACTCCGGACGCTGCTCCTGCTGCTGAGGCTCCCGCCGAGGTTCCTGCTGAGTAAATTCTTATTTAGTTACTTTTACTATAATGGGGCATCGCTTTTCGCGATACCCCTTTATATTTTCCGTTACTTTATCTTCGGCTTCAGCTACCCATTTGCCGCTATTTTATCTTCGGCTTCAGCTCGTCGGGCGAGTCGTTGGTGAACATGTTCACTGCTGGAGCCTGCTTGGTGTAGAAATCGTTGATGATGTCTGTAGTGAGCGTCAGCTGCGGGTTGAAGTCCTTGCTCTGCATGTAGTCCAGCAATGCCTTGCGCATCTGTCGGGCCACGGGGCGCTGGTCCAGTCGGCTGCTTATGTCCATCGTCGTCATCAGCAAGCGTCCGTTGCCTACCTTTGCCTCTACTATCATGCCGAGCTTACGGCTCACGTGCCACGTGTCGATGGGCTGTATGGGCGACTGATAGCTGGCAGGCAGTTCACGCAGGTTCATTACCTGTGCACGGTTCAGCAGTTCCCACCAGTTCAGGTTCGACCAGTCGTCTGTCGGGAAACCGTACTTGAACAGCGGATGCGACTTGTCGATATATGCCCCCGTGGTGTGTGGCGGACGCATCTTGAACCACGACGTGTTCCAGAACACGGGCAGATAGGTCTGCTTCACGTCGCTGCCCAGTGTCACCTTTCCTGCTGCTGTCAGCAGTACCACCCCACCCCGTTTCAGGGCTTTCATGGCTTTCTCGTCAAGCGTGTCGGCAATGACGAAGTCCTTCATCGTGCTCTTCTGTTTCTTGTCGGCAGTCTGTCCCTTCGGGTATACCCAGAAGTCCCAGTGGTTCTTCATGTCGCCCGAGAGACTGACGGTGAGCGTCAGCTTCTGAGCCTCTGCAAACTGTCTGAGCGGCATTCTGACGACACCCAGCTGGTGGTTCTTCCCCATTGGCATCTCCTTAAGGTTAGCCAAGCTACCGCTTTTAACGGTCTTCCCATCGGCAGTAGTGATTGTGTAGGTGGGATTGACGTTGATGAGCGTTGAATATGCGGCGTTATAGGCTTCTACAGGAACTACGAGTGTGTCGCTGTTCTCGTAGACGAATCGGGGGAATCGGGCCAACGGCACCACGACGTTGCAGAACTCGCGCCAGTCGTCGGCTGTACAGTAGCCCTTCTCGCGCCAGAACACGTTCAGCACGCCCGTAAGAGCAGTTCCCTGTCCGCTATAGTCGTTGAGTCCTAGCAGTTGGAATCCGGCATAGTCGCGAGTGCGCAGGTTACGTTCTATCTCGTACTTGTAGCAGAGCGTCTGCAGTCGTCCGCTGGCCATGAGGAACTTCTCGCCCATCTGCTCCATGCCGTTATCGCGCAGCAGGTCGCTGAACACCTCGAAGTTGCGGGCTTTGTAGACACCTCCGTATTGGGCCGTCTCCTTGAAGTCTGGGAAGGCGCACCACTGTCCCTTCTCGTGCGTAACTATAGGTGTGTTGTTGGCCACGGGTTTGCCGTTCTCGTCTGTGGCAGGCTTGTAGTTGCGTGGGAAGAGAATGCCCTGATAGTAGTCATCGTCCGACGACGGAGCCCTGCGGTTCCACTCGTCCAGTCCGCGAGCACCGCCCTTAACGTGATACTGCGAACCGCTGTCCCATGCCCATCCGCCACCTACCGATGCTCCGGCATAAATCTTCGTGGGGTCGTAGGCTTTCATCTCCTTCACCCAGTCGTTGCAGTAGCTCACCCAGTCGCCTGCCGGCTCGTTGCCTGCTGCCATCATTACAAACGAGGGGTGATGACCATACTCGTCGACGATGCGCTTCGACTCCTCCAGCAGATACTTGTCGATGGCCATTCCGCGACGCAGTTTCACTCCGTGGTTGGGCCACGACGGACCTTCTGGCTGTAGGTATATGCCCACACGGTCGGCAGCACTGAAGGCAGCCTCTGGCGGACAATAAGAATGGAAGCGCACATGGTTCAGTCCGTACTCCTTGCACTTGCGGAATATGCGCAGCCACTCACTCTCGTCAGTTGGTGGATAGCCAGTCTCGGGGAAGCAGCAGTTCTCCACTGTTCCGCGCAGGAAGAGCGGATGTCCGTTCAACCTCAGCTGGCGACCCTCTGTGGCAATGTCGCGCAGTCCGAAGCATACTTCCACCGGATTGCCGTCGTACATCACCGTACGTCTGTATACACGGGGTGTGAACTCGTCCCAACGCATGGTGTCGGCCCCTAAGGGGAAGCTCTGAGTCAGTTCGTTTATGGTGATGTCGACAGTCTTTTCGTCCCAATTCACTATGGCACGTTTGCGCCATACAGGCTTGCCTGCCTGCAGTTCTATGCGTCCTGTGATGCCGTTCCAGTTGCCCTGTGTCTGGTCGGTCACCGAGTGTGAGTCCTGGCCCACGCAGACGTTTTCTATGCCGTTATAGACGCATATCGAGATGTCGTTCATCTCACCGTATCGCACCTTCTCCGTGATGTCGAATCGGTGGGGCGTAGAGAGGCTCATCTCGTGGCCCGCCTCCTGTCCGTTCACGTAGACGGTGGTCTCGATATGTGGACGCTCGAGGAAGAGCGTCACGCGCCTGTCTTTCCACTCCTTCGGCACGTATGCCTGACGATGGTACCACGCCTTTCCCACGTAGTGACGCTCAGGTGTGAGGAAGAAGGGGAACTTCATCTTGCCCTCCTTGCGGTAGCGCTCCATATAGGGGTTGAAGAAGTACGACGAGTCGTAGAGCGAGCCCGTCCAGCGTGTGTTCACATTCACCACATTGCCCTTGTCGTTAGTGAGCATCGATCCTGGCAGCATCACAAAGTCGCTGTAGGCATAGTGGGGCGCGGCATAGGTGGCATCGGCAGTAGTGCCGTCGGCAGTAGTGAAGTCCCATGTTCCTGCCAGCGAGACAATCTGTTGAGCCTTTGCCGTCGGAAGTGTAAGCAGGCAATGTACAACCAGCATCCATGCACCTGTCAGTATTCTTCTCATAGTCAATGTTTTATTGTATTTCTAAATAACAGATAGTTCAAGTACAATTGTGCTCTTAAATAAATTATTCAAGTGCATTTTCTATATGGTGTGATACCTTATCAGTCCCTCCATCGGCGAGGCGCAGGTATGCTTCAGCAGCAGTCCTTCGTCAGTACATGCCCTTGCCAGCTCGTCGTGATAGTAGTGGGCAATACTTCCCGTGGCACTCAGCGGCAGTTCGTTTCTGCGATACGGGCGGATGTTGTTGCGCAGGAAGTCGGCAAAAGACCTTACCACCAACTCGCCCAGTTCGGGATATTCGCCCTTATGCTGCGAGATGAATGGCGACAGCGAGGCCAGCCAACGGTTTGCCAGCGGCTTGCGGTAGACGCGCTCTATCACCTCGGCGAGGGTCATGCCGTAGGTCTCCTCGAACAGCTTTCGCAACTCTTCGGGCAGCGCACCCTTGTACAGTCCGTTCAGCAGGTTCCGTCCTATCACCGCCCCACTCCCTTCGTCGCCCAGCACGTAGCCCATGGGCGGTGTGTTGGCCACAATGCTGCTGCCATCATAGACGCACGAGTTAGCCCCCGTTCCCAGTATGCAGGCAATGCCCTCTTCACGACAGCAGAGTGCGCGTGCTGCTCCCAGCAGGTCGCCCTCAGCCTCCACGCTATCAGGATCGGCATCAAGCTGTTTGGCCAGCTGTTGTCTCATCATGTTACGGTATTCAGGGCGCAGTCCACTGCCATAGAAGCACACTCTGTCCGGTCGTGCAAGCGTCTCGGGGAGCTGGCTTAGTATACCGGCTATCGTCTCCTGCTGCTGGTGTACGGGGTTGATGCCCTCACTCTTCTCCCTTGCCCTCACTTCTCCTTTGTCGGTCACGAGCACCCAGTCGGTCTTCGTGCTGCCGCTGTCGGCTATTAATATGTTCATGGATTAATTTATAAGTAGTCCTAGTTGTTAACATCTTGTTCAGACTGCAAAAATACTGTGTTTTGCTGATACCTCCAAGAAAACTGTTGTAGAAATTTCTTTTACCCCGATATTGTGCAGTAAACTTTTTTTGCACTTACCACCCCAACTTCCGACCCATACATGTCGGCGCTGGATTCTGCGTGGCCGACTATGCCGCAGCCGTGGCCAACGAACTGCTATGGGCATTGGAGGGCCTCGTAGAGGAGTGAGGGCGTAGGACTAACGACCGAACTTAGTTCATCCATTCAGTTAAACAGTTAAACAGTTAAACAGTTTTAAA
>Ga0247611_10009560_pt1 | contig 11621 bp, 8 predicted proteins | sample 177DNAGHGhighgp2_FD_192422 | JGI IMG/M metagenome (GOLD analysis project Ga0247611, IMG submission 192422) | Sheep rumen microbial communities from Palmerston North, Manawatu-Wanganui, New Zealand - 1770 DNA GHGhigh gp2 | ecosystem: Host-associated > Mammals > Digestive system > Stomach > Rumen ... | reverse complement strand
GCAACGAGGCTTTTGAGCTGTGGTACTTGTATCATTTTAAGAATAGGGTTACGGCAATGAGTCGCACCGAATATAAGCGAGCAATTTCCGAGGCAGTGAACAATTCTCCGCAATACAAGAACAGAAAAGTTTACGAATATGCCAAGAACGACAAAGACAATTATCGCATCATGACCACCTACGGCTCTATGGAAAACGCCATCAGGTTTGCCGAGGCGAAGAGTTGCGACTACACTGACCAGCGTTACGCCACACACAATCCTTGCACGATGGTTTTCAAGTTGGTACGGCAACTGATAGGGAAAGATGAAGAGCTGAACAACGAGTTGACAAATAAGATTGAAGAATAAAACACAAAAGATATGACAACCATTTCAGAAATACTGAAAGGCAGCAATTACAGCCTCTCGCAATTTAGCAATGACAAAATAATGGCCTTGGAAAACAACATCATCGAAAAGGATGTGAGAGGCAAAACGATGCCTTACTTCAAGTGCTTGGTGCGAAATAAGGAAATTAAACTGACGCCAGAGGAAATTGTACGACAGTTATACATTATGGTGCTGACCGAGGATTTCCATTACCCAGTTTCAAGAATGGAACTTGAATATGTGGTTACGTTTGGACGTGAAAAAAAACGTGCCGACATTGTCATTTTTGACAAAGACCAGACCTATACACCGTATATCATTGTTGAACTGAAAAGCCCCAAGCTGAAGGACGGCAAGGAGCAATTGAAAAGTTATTGCAATGGCACGGGTGCTCCAATTGGTGTTTGGACAAATGGCGAAAGTATTTCATATTATCATCGCAAAGACCCGAATTTCTTTGAGGATATTCCCATCATTCCAAAAGCAAATGAAAAACTGTCAGATATTTTAAGTGAGCGTTGGTTCATTGATGATTTGGTGAAAAAAGACAAATTAGTCAATGAGCGCAAATCATTAAAAGACTTAATTTTGGAAATGGAAGATGAAGTGCTTGCCAATGCGGGTGTAGATGTGTTTGAAGAAGTTTTCAAGCTTATCTTCACCAAATTGTATGACGAAATGGAGAGCGGCAGAAAGAAAGACCGCCATTTGGAGTTCCGCAACTATGGTGATACGGAGACCGAACTGAAGGAAAAACTTCAAAATTTGTTCAACGAGGCAAAAGAAAAATGGTCTGGAGTTTTTACTAAAGATGATAAATTGATGCTTACGCCATCTCATTTATCAGTTTGTGTGAGTTCGTTGCAGGATGTTAAACTTTTCAACTCCAATTTGGATGTAGTTGATGAGGCCTTTGAATACCTGATAAACAAAAGTAGCAAAGGCGAAAAAGGACAATACTTCACCCCCCGTTATGTGATTGACATGTGTGTGAGAATGTTGAATCCTTCTGATAAGGAAACCATGATTGACACTGCTGCCGGCAGTTGTGGATTTCCTGTGCACACCATTTTCTATGTTTGGCAAAAGATTTTGGAAGGCAAGGGGTTGAAAAAGAGCCATTTGTTTACATTGGAACAGAAACCTGCAGAGTGCACTGATTATGTACAAAACAAGGTTTTTGCCATTGACTTCGATGAAAAGGCGGTTCGTGTTGCAAGAACACTGAACCTTATTGCAGGCGATGGGCAAACAAATGTATTACATCTCAACACATTGGATTATGAACGGTGGAACGACCGAACGGATGATAAGGATTGGTTAAAAACATATTCTCAAGGATGGTATAAGCTTGACGATTTGCGTGTTGATTCAAAATCTAATCGCGACTTCAAATTTGACATACTAATGGCAAATCCGCCGTTTGCTGGGGACATTAAGGAAAGCCGCATTTTATCAAAATACGAGTTGAGTAAAAACGCGGCTGGCAAGACGGCAAGCAAGGTAGGGCGCGATATACTTTTCATTGAGCGCAATCTTGATTTTTTGAAGCCTGGCGGACGTATGGCCATTGTGCTGCCACAAGGTCGTTTCAACAATAGCAGTGACAAATATATCCGAGATTACATTGCCGAGCGATGCCGCATTTTGGCAGTGGTGGGCTTGCATGGAAATGTGTTCAAGCCACACACAGGAACAAAAACAAGCGTGTTGTTTGTACAGAAATGGGATGATGTTTTGTGTCCCATGAAAGAGGATTATCCCATTTTCTTTGCCACTATGCAGGAGCCGAGCAAGGACAACAGCGGCGAAAAGATTTTTGTAAAGAAAGGCGATTATCCGCGTGTTATAAAACCGACCGAAGAACAAGATAAATGGATGGTCTCGGATGTAGTTGCACATTACGAAGTAACACCTAAAGAGAACAACGAATACCTCTTGGATTCTCACGGCCATCTCATTGTGAAGCACGACCTTTTCAACCACGATGGGCTGACTAAAGACGGCATTGCCGAGGCTTTTGCCGAATTTGCCAAAAAGGAAGGACTAAGTTTTTTTTGAGTAGCCCTTTCAACGAGGAGAAGTATAAGCGATTGTTGGAAGGGCTGGAGATTAGCGAGGTATGGCTAAACGATGTTTTGAATGGTGTTGAGACTTTCAGGCTTGATGCAGAATATCACGCTAAAGAATATGAGAGAATTGAAAACTTTGTAAAGAATAATCCAGAAAGATTCTCTAAGTTTTCAAATTGGAATGTTGGCATTGATTGCAGTGCTTTTTATCCCGGTGTTGAGCCTTTATATGGAACAGGCGACATTCCTTTAATTCGTGTCCAAAATGTTAAAGAAGAAATCGAATACGATAATTGTGTGACATTACCAATATTATCGTCAGATTATGACACGCTTAAATTTGTAAATCCCGGCGATATTGTAATAACAAAGGGTGGTTCAATAGGATTTGTTGGCTATGTCACAAAAAGAGCCTATGCAAGTAGAGATTTAATGTTCATCAATTCTTCTCAACTTGAAGAAAGGGAAAGAGTTTTCTTATACCTCTATTTATCAACAGATTTCTCTTTTAAGCAACTTATACGCTCTAGTTCTCAATGTGCTCAGCCACATCTTACAATCACACTAGTAAAAAATTTTGATATTTTCTTACCAAATGAGAGTTTGAAGGATAAGTGCTTGTTGTTGTACCAAGAGTATTCAGATAAACATATCAAATCAAAACAATTATATTCTGAAGCGGAAGAATTGCTACTTAAAGAATTAGGTTTAAAAAACTGGCAACCTAACAACAAGCCAGTCAACATCAAACAACTAAAAGAATCCTATTTGGTAAGTGGTAGGTTGGATGCCGAGTATTACCTACCAAAATACGAGGATTATGCAACTTTCATTAAGAAATACAAAGGTGGAGCCGATTCATTAGGCAAGGTGTGCACTTTGAACGAAAAGAATTTTAATCCCATAGAGAATCACGAATATAAGTATATTGAACTGAGCAATATCGGCAATTCCGGGGAAATAACAGGATGCACCACTTCAATTGGAGCAGAATTGCCATCAAGGGCAAGACGGCTTGTGCGTACAAATGATGTAATAGTATCCTCCATTGAAGGTTCTTTGCAAAGCGTGGCTTTGGTTACGGACGAATATGACAAGGCCATTTGTTCAACTGGCTTTTATGTCGTGAAATCCGAAACCATTAATCCTGAGACTTTATTGGTTTTGTTCAAATCAGAGCCTATGCAAAATCTTTTGAAACAAGGATGTTCGGGAACAATACTAACCGCCATTGGGCGAAATGAACTGCAAAACATTGTAATGCCCAAGATAAGAAATGAGGTACAGTCAGAAATTGCTACATACGTCCAAAAGAGCATTTCCTTGCGCAACGAGGCGAAACAACTACTTGAAAGTGCGAAACTTAAAGTAGAAGATGCCATTTTTGCCCCCCCCCATTTGATTGATAATCAATTAGTTATGAATTATAATAAAATGGCAAAGGAAAGCACATATTATTATCGGTTGGCAGAATGGACATTGCTGCAGGAGTTGTATGCCGAAGCGTGGGTTACAACTTCAACGGCAAGCTATTCCATCAAGAACTATTCGGTCTGCAAATCATCAGGCCGATGGGACGCCGAATATTACCAACCGAAATATGATGCTTTGTTTGCCCAATTGTCGAAATATGAGTGCGATACCATTAAGGACATCGCACATATAAAGAAATCGGTGGAACCAGGAAGCGAGGCATACCAAGACAGCGGCATACCATTCGTAAGAGTATCGGATGTAACAAAATTCGGCATTTCAGAACCAAGCATTTGTTTGTCACCCTGTGATTTTAACTTGAATGAATTAAGGCCTAAGAAAGACACCATTTTATTATCAAAAGACGGCAGTGTTGGCATCGCCTATAAAGTGGAAGAAGATTTGGACTGCATTACATCCGGCGCATTGCTTCATTTGTCTATTTTCAATGAAGACTACACACCCGATTATCTGACACTTGTACTGAACTCGATAGTTGTACAGATGCAAGCTGAGCGTGATTCCAACGGAGCCATCATCCAGCACTGGAAACCATCGGAAATAGAACAAGTAATCATTCCCAAACTGCCAAAACCAATCCAAAAAACCATTTCTGCAAAAATCCAAGAGAGTTTTGCCTTGAAAGCGGAAAGCAAACGGTTGTTGGATGAAGCTAAGCTGATGGTGGAGAGGGAGATAGAGAAAATATAAATATCATAAGAGACATGTCTATAAACACAGCTATTTCAAAATGGATTGAGAAATCAGAGCCTGATTTCTATACTCTATTCATAAAGTCATGGATACCTTATAATTCTTGGTATATGCACAATTTTTACGATGAGTACGCATCACCCAGACGTGCAAATGACAAAGAAATAATTGGATATATCAAAAATAACAGTAATGTATACAAAGATAAAATCATCACACTATTACGAAACAGTGATGATGAATCAAATAAATTCAAGTTATTGATTAGTAGTTTATATTATCAATTGGAAAATACACCTATTCCTAATGTTAATGAGAAAATATCTTTCAATTCAATCTGTATTTCAGATAATGCGAATAGTAAAGGCCCATGGACATTAAAAGAGTCGGGGTTTTCTGTATCTGGGAAAAAAGACGAAACATTACCTCGGGCTTCTGCGAGATGGATTTTTGAGGTTATTGATAATAGAACAACTAAAACAATTTCAAGAATATCGTTGTTTAAATGTTCTTTGGCGGAATTACATTCAAATAATGATTTCAATTCATTGGCCAACAAATATAAAGCTACTGTCGAAAAGTGCTTGAATGAAATTGATCCAAATAAAAAGATTTCTGTTGTCATTCCACCTGAAAGAAAAAAAGGAAAATATGTAAAGCCACAACATAGTATCTGTATAGATAGTGATAAAAACTTGTATTTTACAGATAATCTTGAAGATGTTAGTAAATCAGTAATACAAATTCTTTATGAATTAAGATGTAAACTATTTCATGGCGAAATTGATCCCACTGATACAAACTTGGGCGTATATGAACAAGCTTTTTATATTCAAAGAGTACTAATTAAAGCATTAAGATAAATATGGCACACATAGCAAATAAAATAGATGCAAAAGACAAAAAACTCTCTGAAATACTATCAGGTCAGAGATACAAAATAGATGTGTTTCAAAGAGAATATCGATGGCAAAGGGTTCAAATTGAGGCTTTAATTAGTGATTTGAGCCTAAGCTTCTTGAAATCGTACCAAGACGGAGATTCTATAGAAAAAAGTAATTCTTACGATTGTTATTATATGGGGCCTATTGTTGTTTGTCAAGATGGGAAGGGGGACTTGTCTATTGTAGATGGACAACAACGATTAACCTCGTTTACGCTTTTGATGATATACTTGAATCATTTACAAAAAGAATTAAATATTGACGAGGATTCTTCGTTTGATTTAAGCACATACTTATATGTAAAAAAAGGAGGAAGAAAAACACTTGTTCTGAATATCGAGAACAGAAATACAATAATTGAACAACTGATTGATAATCCTACAAATGTATTTGTAGATGAAAGTCAAATCGAATCATTAGAATCAAATCAAAACCTTGTCTTGCGATACGAGGATATAAGTACACTGTTTCCATCTGAAATAAAAACACAAGAAATACTTCCTATATTCGTCGAATGGCTTTTGCATAATGTAGTTCTGGTTGAAGTAAGAGCCTATAGCATAGAAAATGCCTATTCAATTTTTGAAACGATGAATGACAGAGGTCTGAGCTTAAATCCAACAGAGATTCTAAAAGGTTATTTACTTTCCAAAATCGTTGAAAACCATCCCGAGAATGAAGATAAAGCAGAAGAAGTCAATGCTTTTTGGGCAGGACGCATCCAGAAAATAAAAACTGAAACAGAATCAGATTCCGCCGATATGGAATTCTTCAGAGCATGGCTAAGAGGGAAGTATGCCGAATCGCAACGCCTTAAAAAAATTGGCTCTGAAAATGAGGATTTTGAAATTATCGGAACGCAATTCCACACTTGGGTGAAAAACAACACCAAACGTTTAAATCTCGTACACCCAGAAGATTATTATTATTTCATTCGTTCTGATTTTGATTTTTATTCTTCTTTGTACTTACGCTTAAATCATTATAAAAAACACGAAACACAAGAGTATCGAAATATAAGCATTAATGAGCATTTTACAATCGCTGATTCGTTATCCTATCCGCTTTATCTTTCACCAATCTCAAAAATAGACGATGAAACAACAATATCAACCAAGATTCAAATGGTTGCCAATTTTATTGATAAATACACAAATATTAGGACACTGCAAAATAAAACTATATCGCAAAGCTCTATAAGAAATTCTGTGTACGAACTTGTAAAACAGACACGAAATGTGACTGTCTCTGATTTACAAGCTGTTTTGTCGAATGAGCTACTGAAACAACTATCAGATACTGAGATTCGCTTTTCTTTCTTGCCTATGAATAATTCTGGTTACTATCATTACTTTTATGCAAGAATTATGGACTATTTGAATGAGGTAGATAGCTTCAGATCCTTGTTAAGAAGCAGAAAACAGGATTCTTACGTTTTGATGCGTATCTTTACATTAGAAGATTTTGGCCATGAATTTGATGAACCAACACTTTATGCGTATTATAATTCTGTTTCTAATTTTTGTCTTATTAAAAGATATGACATTGAGCAATATCCGTCAGATGGTACGATTTCGGACAAACTTGAATTTTTGCATAGTAACAATTATATGTTAGATATGGTAACGTCAGACACAACATCTGCAATTTCTTTTGTTATACAGAAGGACAATTTTATACAGAATATCATAAACAGAATATGGAATAATGATGTTTGCTAATTCATGAACATACTCTTAGACACCAATATCATCATCCCCTTGGAGGACACCAGCCGAATACTGGATTCCTCTTTTGCTGAAATGCGGAGATTGGCTGCAGAACAGCAACACTGTCTGTATGTTCATCCTATGCAAGTGGAAGACATCAACCGAGACAAGAATACAGAAAGAAAACAAATCGTCCTATCGCGATTGAATCAGTATTCCAAAATTGACAATCCACCCGTACTGACTGAAGACGAATGTATTAAATTAGGTCTTTCACAACCCAATGACCATGACAAGGTTGATAATAATATCTTATTTGCTTTGTACCGCGGGGCTGTTCATTTGCTCGTCACCAATGATGAAGGGATACACAAAAAAGCATCCAAAATCGGCATTCAGGACAAAGTCTATCGCTTAGAACAGTTTCTTGTTTTCTTACGGCGGTATTCCAATCAGCCTGTAGCCTATACATATACCGGGGTTAAAGAACGATATATGTACGAGATTGACAAGAGCCAATCGTTTTTCGACTCATTGCGTCAAGCGTACGAGGGATTCGACAATTGGTATCAGAAAAGTGCAGAAAAACAGCGGAAATGCTGGTGTATTGAAGATAATAACGGGAACGTTGCTGCTATTTGCATATACAAATTTGAAGAGAACGAGAAACTCACCGATGACGGAGAAGCCACACAAGGAAAGATATTGAAACTTTGCACTTTCAAGGTGGATGTTTCTGCCCGAGGCAAGAAATTGGGTGAACGTCTTTTATATATCGCATTTGATTTTTGTGTGAAAAACGGCGTTGACTGGGTATATCTTCACACTTACGGAGAGGAGCAGAAAACACTTGTTGGCTTATGCGAGGAGTATGGCTTTTATCATTTGGGAAAATACAAACAAGATGATGTCTATATCAAACCCATGAAACTGCGCAAAGACAGTCTTGGCAGTTTGGAATCGTTAATCAGGTATTATCCTTTTTTTGAAGAAAACGATTCTGTGCAAAAATTCATCATCCCTATCCAGCCAAAATATCACGAAGACCTGTTTCCCGATTTCAGCGACATGAAAGGCTCTTTGTTTGAAAGCGATCAAAGTCTTTATTCATGTCAGGGAAACACAATCAAAAAGGCATATCTGTGTCATTCGAAAATTAAGTCCGTAAAAAAGGGGGATGTTGTCATGTTTTATAGAAGTCATGACAGAAAATCAATTCAATGTATGGGAATTGTAGAAGACTCATTCTTCTCGGAAAGCATTGACGAGGTTTTCCCATTAATAGCAAAAAGAACGGTATTCACCTACACTGATTTAACCCAAATACTCAAGAAAAAAACCTTGATTATCCTATTTAGATTCATCTCTCTTGACAAGGAGATTCTTTCAAAAAAAATGTCTTCTCTTGACATCAAAGGAAATATTCAAAGCATTCGTCAAATAAGCAACGAACAATACCTTGCATTACGATATGAAAAGTAAAACCATATTATTATCGATACATCCTTGTTTTGTGGAAAAGATATTTTCTGGAGAAAAAAAATTTGAATTCAGGAAAAGAATTCCAACAGACATTCAAACAGTTATAGTGTATGCGACTGCACCTATAAAGCAAATTGTTGCCATCATAGAAGTGGAAAATGTTCTACAAGGCACCCCTATGAACATTTGGAGACAAACCAAAGAATGTTCGGGTCTGACTTACAAATTCTACAAATCTTATTATAAAGGGAAAAGTGCAGCGTATGCTATAAAATTCAAGAATGTGTATAGATTAGAAAGTCCACAATCAATATCAATTTTTAAGGAAGTAAAAAGTGCTCCTCAATCATACGTATACATCAGAGAATCGAATAAAGTACTTACCGAGAAATTAGGGCTGCAAGCATAATGGTCAAAACAATAATACGATTAAATAGAATTTAAGAACCCATATACTGATTATGACCCCAACCGACATAAAGAAAATCTTGCAAAATGGCGAACGTCTGACGCTGGAGGCGAAGCTGGCCAAAACCGATGTACCCAAATCGCTTTGGGAGAGCTATTCGGCTTTCGCCAATACGATGGGCGGGACGATCCTGTTAGGCGTATTTGAAAATGTGAAGGAAAAACAGCCTGCGAAACGATACCGAATTGAAGGCGTGGAAGACACGGAGATAATCCTCAAGGATTTCTGGAACACCATCAACAGCAACAAGGTGAGCGACAACATCTTGACAGACAGTGATGTGGATGTGGTGGAAGTGAACGGTCTTTCCGTGGTTTGCATCCATGTCCCCATGGCCGACTGGCGGGTGAAGCCCGTATATTTGAATGAGAATGTCTATAAGTACACGTTCAGACGGAACCACGAAGGCGACTATCACTGCACGGAACAACAGGTACGGGCGATGATCCGCGACTCCTTCGCAGATGGAAATGACGGGGCTCTGATGGAACATTACGGCATGGACGATGTTGACCCTGACACGTTACGCAGGTATCGCACGCTGTTTCAATACAGAAATGAAGGCCATGTATGGAACGAGGCGGACGATTTGACCTTTCTGAAGAATCTCGGAGGCTATATCGTTGACCGGGAAACGGGAAAAGAGGGCTTGACGATGGCGGGCCTGATGATGTTTGGCAAGGGGCTGTCGATACAAGAACGCTTTGCTAATTTCCGGATGGATTACGTTGACTTCTGCAATCTGATTGGCGAAGAGCGTTATAGCGACAGGCTGACCTACGACGGGCGTTGGGAGAACAATTTGTACCAGTTCTTCAGCCGTGTGATCCCCAAAGTGACTTTCGACCTTCCGCGACCATTCCGGATGGAAGGCTTACAGCGTGTTGACGACACGCCTCAGCATAAGGCTGTGCGTGAGGCATTCACCAATGCCATCATCCATGCTGACATCATGTTGGAAGCAGGCATCCTGCGGATAGAAAAACACGAGGACCGTCTGGTGTTTCGTAACCCCGGCTTGCTGATGCTACCCCTGAAGGAAATTTACGAAGGCGGTGTGTCGAAAGCGCGCAACCCCAAGATGCAGAATATGCTGAGAATGATAGGTTATGGAGAAAACCTCGGTTCAGGCTTTCCATTGATACTCAATGCCTGGAAACAGGCTGGTTGGGGCGAACCGGAACTGAAAAACCGTCTGGAAGTAGATGAGGTCGCATTGGTGCTCCCAATCCAACGGTTTGAGGGCACTGTCCCCAAAAGTGACCCCAAAGTTGGCCCCAAAAGTGCCCCCAAAAGTGCCCCCAAAAGTGCCCCCAAAAATAGGAAAAGAAAATCCAGAAAAAACACGCAGGAAGGACGATTAGACATGATTATTGCTCTCATACATAATGAACCGCAAATAACCCGTGAGGTAATTTGTGATGCATTGGGAGTTAGTCTTACCACTTTAAGAAAATATCTTCGCATTCTGAGAGAACAATACGGTCTGCGCTACGAGGGTTCCAGCAAAACGGGCCAATGGGTAATTGACAAAAAAGACACTCAATAAATAACAACAATCGGAATTCATGAAAGAGGAATGTTTGATATGCAAGGCTCAGTTGGAATATCTGGAAGTCGATGAACTGATGGAGTGTGCCATCTGCCATAAAAAAGAGAATAGCAAGACTCGTTGCGTTAAAGGCCATTATGTCTGCAACGACTGCCATACCGCAGGGCTTGACACCATTGTCGGCCTTTGCCTCAAAGAGACATCGAAAGACCCTGTCTATATCATCAAGCAGATGATGGCCTTGCCGTTCTGTCATATACACGGCCCTGAGCATCATGTCATGGTAGGTGCTGCCTTGTTGACAGCCTACAAGAATGCAGGAGGGCAGATAGACCTTCAACAGGCACTCCCTGAAATGATGAATCGTGGAAAGAGTGTGCCGGGCGGGGCTTGTGGCTTCTGGGGGGCTTGCGGTGCAGGAATCAGCTCAGGTATGTTCATCTCTATCATCTCCAAATCCACACCATTGACAAAGGAACCGTTTGCTTTGTCTCACAAGATGACGGCAAAGTCTTTGACTGAAATTGGCAATATCGGCGGGCCTCGTTGTTGTAAGCGCGATTCCTATCTGTCCATTTTGTCTGCCATAGATTATGTCAAAGAGCATTTCAATGTGGAAATGGAAAAACCGATGGTGGTATGTGAGCACTATAAACAGAACAATCAATGTATTGGAACCCGTTGTCCCTTTTTCAAGAAACAATAACATAAATTCCAATTTATCGAACAGACAGATAGATAATGGCAAACATTCAAATCATACAAGGTGACTTTGAGAAGAAACTGAAGCTTCAATTCGCTCCTGGCATAAAAGCCGGATTCCCATCTCCAGCTG
>Ga0247611_10009559_pt1 | contig 11622 bp, 25 predicted proteins | sample 177DNAGHGhighgp2_FD_192422 | JGI IMG/M metagenome (GOLD analysis project Ga0247611, IMG submission 192422) | Sheep rumen microbial communities from Palmerston North, Manawatu-Wanganui, New Zealand - 1770 DNA GHGhigh gp2 | ecosystem: Host-associated > Mammals > Digestive system > Stomach > Rumen... | reverse complement strand
GGATCCGGACGTGATATGTTGTCTTTTCGTACTTGGCATCGTAGCCGTTCAGCCTATACCCCTCTGCTATCATTTCCGATTTTTACCCCTAATTTGTCTGCTAAAGCATATATGCGGTTGAGTTTCTCCTGTTCCGTCAATCTTTTTGGTTTGTGTTTCTTCGGTATCTCGTCTATCGGATCGAGCTTGATATACTGTTTCATTCCGTTTCCCCCTTGAAGTATTTAGCCAGTTTGTGTGCAATGCCGATACATTCCTTTGCGTAGTCAATGGCAGCCTTCTCTTCGGATGACGCTCCGACGCTTAATGTGTCAAGCACGCTTATAACTTCGTCCACTTTTGGATTGTCTCGTTTATTGCCGCCCCTATCCCGATTCCTACTAGGAACATATACCCTGCAATCAGAATCCACGTCATTTGTTCTTTCAGTACTGTTTTTATCAATAACATCATCATTTACTTCTCTCCCTACTACATAACCCATTGCAACCAAGCAAACACACATGATTGTGGTTAATGTAATACAAAATGTAACAACTTCCATACACTCACTCCTTATCAATAATCCTGCTTACTCCGAATCCTACTAAAACCCCTATCAGAAACGCACCTACAAGCGCATAACCCATGACGTAACCCATACTCCCACGCTCCCTTATCTGTATTTCTCATTGATTATCATTAGTGCCACATTCAAGCCATTGATATAATCAACGCTACTTGCATTTGATATTTCCTGCTCTATCTCGGCTTTTATCTTCTCAAGCACATCCTCGTTATCAAGTGCTTCGCATAATCGCTTATAGTCTTTATCTTCAAGTATTCCTTTGTATCGCAAACCGCTTAATTTCACTCTTAAACTATGTGGCATCTGTTTGCTCCTCACTTTCTGCCTTGTGCGTCCTATCAGACCATGTATATTGCTGATTTCGTGTATCATATCCGCATGACGGGCAAGTGTACCAACTGACGAATATGCCGCTTACATAGTCACTATGCCATATCATCATGCAACCGCATTTACATCTCATTCCTTATTCTCACTTTCCTGCGGCTCAACCATCTTCGCACCGCAATTATTACAAAATCTCTTTTTGTGAATATCTGATTTGCAAAAACATTGTTTATCTCCGCACTCTGAACATTCGTAAAACATAAGATATTCGGGTGCGCTTGTTTCTATTTCGGGATGTTCTATCCACTTCCCGTACTTCTGCTGTACTGTGACGGGTGGCAACTTCTCTTTGTTTTCTATTGCGTCAAGTGCCTCTGCTAAATCGTAGCCATCCAAATGCGTATTATCTATTAAACTATTTAATGCCGCCTGTCTGCTAACAACTTCATCACAAGGCTCTTGCGGTAGTGCCTGTATTGCCACCTCATAAGCCTTTAATATTGGCTCTTTGCTCGGCATCATAAGGTCGCATTTTCCGCAACTCCGCTCTATATCACAATCTCGGTCAACACACTTGTATTCGTTGCGTATGATTGCTATTGCTTCTTCATTTGTCATTGCTCTGCTCCTTTACCAAATCATCCAAGTTCTCTTCCACTAGCCACTCAATCACTGTGGCTACACTCTCGCCTACCTTTGCCGCCGCTTCGTTCAGTTTCTCGGCATCGTCGGTATATATCTGTATGTTGGTCATTCTTCGCTCTCGCTTTCTGCTTTATCTATCAATTCTGCCGTATACAATCTTCCACTTATAATCGTGTTAAGTAATGTCCGATATTGTAAAGAGATAAGTACCGACCTATGTCTTGTTCTGCCATTCCACTTATACCAAAGGCTTTCACAAGTATCGAACTCCGATATTGAACATATCTGTTTGCCTTGCTTATATCGTGTTTTGCTCATTTATTCCTCGCTTTCATCCAAAATACTCTGTAATTCCTCTACCACCCTACTGTATGCCCATATCTGTCCACAGATAAAAGTAATCCCGAATTTTTGCGTCTTTTCTTCGCGCTCTAATTCCTCAATCTTGTCCGTGTACTGCCCTATCAGCCATTCGATGTTTTCTCGCATTAGATCACTCCTTCCAATCTGTCGCTATATCGTATAAGTCCGTATCTCCTGCTGTATGCCTATCAAGCACTATCCCTTGACCTAATGACGTATCAACTAGCGTGTACCTTGTCACTGATGGATGACTTGCCACGATAACCCACTGTCCGAACATCTTTACCCCGTCATCCCTTACCCAATATTCACACGGGATTCCGGCTTCTTGTGCGTTCGCTACAACCTTATCCATCGGCAAGTCATACCACGTCTCGGTGTGTCCGCTATATGTGATCCGTCCTAGTGTTGCCGTGAGTATCAGTAAATACGCTATCCGTTTCATTCTTCCCCCTTAAACATCTTCTCGATAACCTCTGTAACGTGATCGAGTGCCAAATTGTATATTGCTGCTCCGCTATCCGATATACAGAATCGCTCTTTGTCCTCTTCTGTAACTCTCTTACGCTTTATTGCATTTATCAGCTTTTCGTGTTCCTGTTCGCTCATAATCAGCAATCTCCCTTCTTAACAGTAGTATTCTTTCGGCTTCGGCTCTGCCTTATCTCTCTGCTTGCCCTTCTTATAAGCAGGAATAAAAACCACCTTGCCTGACTTGTAATGCCGATAATGTCCTCTGACTTCCCAACACGGACATTGAATGCTGTGATGCTGCCCTTCTGGAACATAAGTGTCTGATACATATTTCAGAATGTCCGAAAATAGGTAGATTCTGTTCTGCTTTGTTGATAATCGGTATTCACGAGAATATTTGTGTGATGACACCCTTGTCTGCTTCCGGCCTCTGGGATAATTCATGATGTAACCCATATAGAAGAGAATTATCGCTAACATTTCATGTTTAAGCCCTTCTGAAATGCACTCTTCGCCATCGTATCTAAAAATATCCACATCTCCTTGAAACCACTCTCCCCCAATAACATCGCAGACATATTTACCTAAAGGATCCCCATCTTCATAAGCCGAAAATCTCATTATCGGTGTTCCTGCACCCTTCCAATCATCTGATTGTTTCCAATAATCAACACCTTTATAATGGATATCAAAACTCCACTTAAAAGATTCTCCGTATTTATTTCTAAAATCCATTATTTCAAGTCTGAAGTCATCAAATAAAAAATGGTCGCATGGCAATACTTCAAATTTTCCATCAGCTCGCATAGATTTTTCTAATACTTCATAAGGAACCTTAATCGTATTCACTCCATCACTTCCCTTCTATTCCTGCTGCGGACAATACCCAAGCGGATATTCCACCGTGTTCATTGGACACTTCTCACATATCTCATTCAAATCCGCCTGTGTTTCGGTATTAAACGGCCACTTACAATAGCCATCGCACATCTTTTCCTTAACTTCGTTCCACCGTTCATCACTTATCTGTATCATTCCCTTCTTCTTCCTTCCTTGATATTCCCTTCTTGTGCTTCAGCGTGTACCGCTCACCCTTCTCGTACTTATCGCAGTATTCCTTTGGGAAGCTTCGTTTGCCGCCGTCATAGAAGATCCGGCTGTGTCCTGTGATCTCAAGGTAATTGCAGCAAATATTGGCCGGACAGTTTGCGTTGCTCGGTTGCGAGCCGAACCCCATTGAATAGCGGCAGGTGTTACATAGCTTGTGTGTTGCTTTGCGGAGTTCACTCATGCTGCACCTCTTTTATCTGGTCGAAATACACCTTTAAGAGTGCCTGCATAAACTTGTACCCCGGATGATTTTCATAATCGTTATTCAACTTGTGAACACCATCCCACCACTGATCCCAAGATATTTCCCCTTCGTGTTTGTGCTTGAATAGCTGCCAAACATCGGCGGAGATTTTAACGTATTCCTTAATATCCATCTTCTACTCCTCTCAAATGCCCTATTTACAAGGGTTTGCATTTACTTGACCCTGCTTACTTGTTCTTCGCCTGCTGCCCGTTCTCTACTCTATAAACATCCTAGGAGCAAGTAAGGTGGAAACGCCCTAAAATCAAGGGTTTCATTTACTTGCGGACGAGGAGCAAGTAAAGGGAAAAACCACCCCCAAGTAAGCTTACTTGACCCTCTTTATTTGCGCTTACTTGACCCTCTACCGCAAGTAAGCAGAAACCGCATAAATACTGACTTTTCTCTCTTACTTGCTTTCCGTCTCATTTACAGTATAGAGCCGCCATTTTTTTGATGCTCCGAACCCGGTCGATTGCACCCTGATTCTCTTCTCTTTTTTCATTTCCGCCTTTGCATCTCGCAAGGTTGTTACTGTAATTCCGGCTGCCTTTGCCATTTGCTCCAACTCGTTGATCTCGATTCCCTCTTCAGGAACATTCTCAATAATGAAATCCTTTGCCTCGTCCAGCTTCGGAGATGGAATAGAATAACTAATGTTATCTGACATATAATCCCGGTCTTTGCGCTTACTTGTACCCTTAAAAATAACACCCGTTTCTGTTACTTCAAACAATATTGTTCTCTGCAATCTTCCGTAATTTGACTTTTCGTGAGATAAATAACATACGTTATTATCCTTTGTTCTGCCTGCCATAAGTGCGCTTCGTCCGAGATCCCAGATATCCGAACTGTCCGCCATACGTTGCCGCCCGGAACTGTTACTTTTGTTTGTGTGCATAATCATCAAGAATGTTGTTCCAAACTTTGCACCGAGTGCATTCAACGGGTTAAGAGCGTCTCTCATGTCTTTACGCTTCGCCATGTCCGTCCCGTCCGGCAAAAACGCCTGCAACGTGTCAAACACCACCACATCAGGACGATACTTTTCTACCAGCCGTTCAAGAAGTAACGATCCGTACCATATCTTGCTCATTCGTTCATCATCCAAGCCAAAACATCTTATTTTGGATTCGTCTGCCCCGGCTTCTTCCAAGCGGCCTTTTAAGACTTCCTCTGTCGGATCTTCCTTTGAGAAGTACATAACGTTGTGAGATTCTCCTGTATGAAATGGATTCTCTAAAGCTTTATCGAATATAGTTGTCCGCCCGGTTGTGAGTGCGGCCAACGTGTCGCACCATAGTGTAGTCTTACCGATTCCACCGTCCGAGCAAAGCAGCGTAACACACCCTTTCGGAATGTAACCGGGTACAAGCCACTCTTTCTCACGTTTCTCAAACTCTTCCAAGGTAGGCATCTCAAGATCATTTTCTGTGATTTTCTCTTCGATCTTCCGCCTGGTCTTGCCGTATGTGGTACGTTGTTCCACAACTCCGTCAAGCTCTATAACCTCGCCTTTTTTGTATTTCTGTGCCTGTTCAACCTTTTTCTTGATTTCCTTGTCAGTAAGTGGTGGCTTGCATCTGGCCTCGTTTTCTGCTCGCAGGGCTGCCAACATAGCACTGTCAGACATTCCCATTTGCTGATATTTGCAAGCAAGCTTGAACATATACTCGTCCCGGTGTCCTTTTGGTATCTCGTCCGGTACCTTCAATGGCTCGTTTGATGATTTTCCGCTTACTAATATGGAATTAACAAGATATTCAACATCAATATCATCAACTGTGATAAGCGGATATTCTTCCGGATCCTGCTCCCACTGATATAACGTACCGTTTGGATGGATGGAAGGTGGTGCGACTATATATCCGCCATCCGCTCTGATATCCACATCATCAAGCCAACCTATACGGCTGTTAACCACTGTATTTGCCTTGTAAAACAAGTGATATCCGCCACGGCCTGTAATGGATAGCCAACTATCGGGAAGGATTAGCGCGTTTTCATCACACCAATTCGTGAAAGTATGATATCCGTCCTTGCCTTCTTCCTTGTCAACGTCCATATCGACTACTACCAAGCCCCCGGACATCTGCCCGGTTGCGATCCCGATATTGGCATCAGGTGTTTTATCCCACCAAGCATTTATTTGATTAACGTCTGTTGTGGCATCCTTAAACCCATTTTGGGTAAGCGGTTTTTTATCCCTAGGAATGAGCGGAAATACAGCAAGCCCTAACTTTGCATATTTAATTGCTGCCTGTTTTAATTCGTTCATTTGCTACCCCTAATAACTCCATGATTTTTTCTGCTGCCTCATCCGGCTCGCAAAACATAAACTCCACCCCGTAACGCTCATGCATGGTCTGCATAGCCTTTTGTAACCGTTCCCCGGTAATAGCTCTCGGCCTGTATATCACTTCGGGATTAATCCATTTATGGACTTCCTCAACGGATGTTATTCCTTCGGTGTTTTCCACAAGAATAATGAGCTTGCACCCGGCATTCCTCGCCGCTATACATTCGCGCTTGAATCGTTGATGGTCTGAACCTATGTTGCTTGCGATTTCCGCCATATTTGCCTTTGTATCTATTGAGACAGCTGGTGGAAGAGCATAATCTCCGAATGGAAGCATATTGCGGATTAGCTGCACTCCCATCTGTTCAAAATGAGAGTGCTTTATCTCATGCATTCCGCTTTTTTGTCTACTATCTTCAACAATAATCATTAGTTAAAAGGTGTCTCCTCGTCTGTTCCTTCAGGGATGTTCATAAACCCATCATCAGCCTTTTTTGTTACTGTCTGATTTTCGGGAAGCTTCTTGAGGGCCGGAACTTTGAACTTGCCTGCCTTGATATCTTCAACCGGAACTTCCTTAACCACATATAACTTCGTTTTGAGATTTCCATCGTTACCGATGTACTCTTCTTCGCCCAGAACCATTCCGATAAGTTTACCGATCAAAGTGGATTCATCGGCGTGTGCGTTTCCGTCAAAGATAAATCCGTTATTGCTCTTCGTAACCGCTGAACACATCCTCTTGAACATCGGAAGAGCCTTCTCTGTGTACGATCTGTAACATTTTCCACCCCAAAAATCGAACTGCTCCTCAAGATCCTTGTAGTAGCCCTTAAACTCGCCTTCCGCAATGTCGAACTCCATATACAGATAATTCTTGTCGGGTACATCCTCAACTTTGGTGTACTTGCAGACATATCCGCCTGCCGGAAGTCTTGAACTATCCCCTGCTTCCTTAACTTCCGAAATATTAGTTATTGGTTTCATTTTTCTGTTCTCCTTTCATTTATGAATATTTCTTGTTTTTAATGTTTGCTTGCTTGCGACCACTTCTTTGGCTGACATAATGCTTTACGTCTTCCGGGTTAGCATTGTAATATTTGCAAGCGATACCGATAGATTTTATATAACTGTTCCCCTTCTTCAAAAGATCACAAGCAAACATAACAGCCTTGTATGTGTTTTTGTCGCTTATAAAGTCCATTGAATACGGATGATTCGCCATTATTTTTCTCCCTTCTTATTTGTTGTTATTCCGTAATAATCCCTTATAGCCACGTCAACCGCCTTCAGATCATTCGGAATTCGGATATCAAACATTCCTTCCGGGCTTTTTGCGGTTGTATAACCATCACTTTGAGTGATAAAATAGTGTTCAGCACCTTCCACCGAGCAAAGAAGTACGATATTAAAGCAACCTTCCACAGTAAGCTGATTATCGAGCATCTTGCCGACAGTTTTTGCCTTTATCTTCCCGGTGTTGCTGTCGGTCTCGGTGTGGTGTAGGAAGTACACAATCACATCATCCGGCATTGAATGGTTGATGTAATGGATAAGATTCCTGAAATGAAGTGCAATATCCGTGAATTTGCCGTACCCTGTATCTTTTGCCTTGTCGAACATCTCATTGACTAACAGATATTGTGAATCGTCAATTATGTACGTCTTGAGCTGCGGATCCTTAAACACCTTCTCAATATCGCCGTAAGTGGCGTGTTTAAGAATCTTAAAATCCTTTTTGAATGGCAGAAACGGCTTTTCCACTGAAAAGATGCCGACCTCATTCACGTCAAAGTTTTTAATGCTGTAACTCTTCCCGGAGCCTGTCTCTCCTAAAATCAATACTGGTAATCCCATAGCTTAACTCCTTCCCTTTATTTGATAACAATGTGTTTTCCGCGCTCTTCCAAGTGCGCCCACTCACAAGAATGGTCTTTTAAGTATTCCCTAATCTTGGCATTGTCCGGCTCGACAATAACCTTTGTCATGTTTTGCGGAACATCCCCATCAATAACAAGTGGCTGAACTCCGCCATTTTTCTGAAGCTTGATAGTATATGCCCCGGCCGTGAGTGATTCCTGATTTGTGGTCTCAAGCGCACTTTTAAGCATTTCCTTCATACGCTTAATATTGTTCTTGCGGACTTCCGCCTTCGCCTTGAACATCTCCGATACTTCGTCCGCCTGCTTCGCTTCCATCTCAAGCTGTTTGATAACATTGACGTAACCGCAACTTTTGACTTCAAGCGCACCCTTGATGGCTTCCAAGGTGTCATTGAATACTTCCGGATCTGTATCGGGATCCGTAGCTAATTCGTAGAGATTCTGATAATCGTCCACGATTTCAAATAGTGTTTGGCTCATATCTTCCCTTTTCCTTTCTTACTTATTTAACGCATCAAGCAAATCTTCCGTCTCTTTCAACCATGCTTCCTCAACCGCAACTCTGCCCCGGCTATGCTGCGACAGAAACGGATCATTGTAGCAATTCTTATCCAGAGTGATATGTTCCTTGAGGATTGCTCTCCTGCTCTCCAATAACTCAATCAGTGTTTTTGCGTCCATTTTCTTTCCCCTTCCTTAAGTATTCTCTGTCCTCAACTGCGACTTGATAAAACAACAACGGATCATCTTCCAAGATTGTGACTAGGCAGACCGCCTTCTCCGGATCCGTGAAGTTTCCGATAACCCTTGAAAGCTCCGACAGATGCCGCTCTTCCTGCTCTGAATCGGCGGCAATGTCCCGGTCAAAATCAATCTCCCGGACCCGTCTTATCCGCTTTATCAATTCATAATTGACGAATGGCTCATTATTGTTCATGGCGATACCCCATAAGGCACATTGCGAACCCAACCGCAAACATCACTGCACATAGCCAAAAACAGCCGTGATTGCTTGTGGATATCTCCGCTAATCCTGCACCGCCGAAAGTGGTTAAAACTGCCCCGATTGCCTGCTTACTCCCCTTCATGCCTTTGCTCCTTTCATTACATTTTTGACCTGCTCGTCCGTGATGTAGTATTGCCCACGTTTGCCGTTCTTCCCTTCGATCTTGTAAGCTCCGGGAATCTTCCCGGCGAAGATAGAAACTCTGACAAACTGTTCAGGCACTTGCATCCGATAAGCTGCTTCTTTGATAGTTATTCGCTTCATCTATTCGGTTAAACCGAAGTTTTGAGGTAAAAAATTTATGTCCGCATATGTGCAAGAATATAATCGTTCTATCTTGTTGATTTGCGGAACATTCGGAAAACTCTTACCATTTTCCCAACTTCCAAGGGTTTCTGCTGTGATTCCGAGCTTTTCTGCTGCTGATTTCTGGTCTAGTCCAGCATTTACCCTCAAAGCCTTTAATGTCATACCCATCGATTTTCTCCTTTCTATATATTGTGGAAATTCGGTTAAACCGAACTTGTGATTACAATATATATCCATTTTTGATATATGTCAATAGAAAATATAGATTTTTTTTCGGAAATATTGAAATATTTTTCATTTTATCCGATAATATATTTTGAAAGTGAGGATTAAACCATGATAGAAAATAAAGAAGTAATGGCAAAAAACATACAACGATTGATGGATTATAACCATGTTAAAGCGGTTGATGTTTGTAATGCAATCGATTGTAAAGCAAATACATTTTCTGATTGGATTCATGCTAAATCCTATCCCCGGATTGATAAGATTGAGAAAATGGCTCGATATTTTAATGTAAGCAAAGCGGAACTTGTTGAGGATATCTCCAAACAACCGATTCTAACAGATATTGAAATTAAAATGATTGAGCATATGCGGCAAGATAAAAGCTTTCAAGATCGTATTATGGCGTATGCCAAATTCTTATTATCGGAAGGAAACTCAAAATGAAACGACTCGGCAACGGCACCGGATCCGTCTATAAGCTCTCCGGAAATCGTCAACGGCCTTGGGCAGCTCGTAAAACTGTCGGATGGAATGAAAACGGACAGCCGAAATATAAATTTATCGGATTTTTCCGCACTAGAACCGAGGCAATGAATGCCTTGACCGCTTATAATAAAACCCCGTATTCCCTTGACGGAGAAACACTCAAGCAGATGTATGAAGGGTTTTTGGCGGATTATGAGCAGAAACATTCCAAGAAAAGCACAACCAACATAATATCAGCCGGGAAGCATCTTGAACCTCTGTATAACATTCCGCTTGCCACCCTGACGCGGAAGCAACTCCAATTATACTTCGATGGCCTAGAAGTCACAGAGCAGGTCAAGCAGAAGATTAAGACCTTACTAAAACAGATCATGGACTATTCCATCAGATATGATGTTATTCAGCCGGAGAAGATTGTTATTTTGAACTACATCGACCTTTCAAGCGCTATTCCGGTCAGAACAGTATCAAGGGAAGTGTTTTCTGATGATGAGATTGATAGGCTCTGGCAAATGAATGATGATATGTCGAGAATTATCTTGTTTATGATCTATACCGGACTCCGAGCAGGAGAATATTGCCAAATGGAAATAGAAAACGATGTGATTCATATTAAAGAATCAAAAACGGCAGCAGGCATCCGAGATGTACCCTTATCAGACAAAGCTCAAAAACTTGCTCATATGCCCTTATATAGCGATTATTATGACATGAAGTATTATTTTACCACTTGGCGCGAAAAGAATGGATTTAGCCATACTCTGCACGATACTCGGCATACTTGCGTGAGCCGCTTAACTAATGTCGGAGTTGATGAGCGGATCATCCAGAAGATAGTCGGACATAAAGGCAAAAATGTGACAGAAAAAGTCTATACTCATATCGATCTTGAAGTTATGAGGGAAGCACTTAATAAGATTTGATGTTACTAGTTTGTTACTAGTTTTGTTACTAGTTTGTTACTAATGAAGGCATAATAACACATGATAACAAATGATAACGTCTGTTATAAAACCTAGAAATAGCGTATTTGCGTTATAATTTCTAATTTGTAATCAAGGCGGTAATGTGCCTATTTTACGGCATTTCTAGCAATTTACTAGTAACACATGTTTCTAGTAAAAAAATGAGCTGCCCGGCATTACCCGTAAGCAGCTCTATATAAGGGAAGATAAATAAAGGGAAGCGTTATAATAGAAAAATGTTTTTGCTGTTCTTTGCGCAGATCCACCCAGACGGAATCTGAACCCACGTTGCGGATCCGGTTGATTGAATGGCCTTCACTGTCACTCTGGTACCTCTCCGCAGCACTGATGAACCGCTCGGAGATATGAAAGCGTGCTTCTGTCCGTCTGCCGTAAGCTGATTGAATGGAACTGTATCGCCGTTCGGTTCTGTCCTGATGTTCAAGTCCTGCTGTGTTGTGTATGTCTGCCCGACTTGCCATATACTCGGCATAAATCCGTGATCGTAAGCATTCAGACCGAATCGCTCCACTGTTGAGCATAGTGTGTTGACGTAGGTAGATGATGTTGCGTACCCATCAGCCTTGAGCATTTCCGCATACATCCGATAGGTTGTGGCGGTTTTAAGGTTCGCATATCTCTTGGTGGAGATAAAATCGTAATAGCCGCTTATCCCGTCCGTCATGCTTGAATACTTCCGAAATGCGTCTGTTAT
>Ga0247611_10009558_pt1 | contig 11623 bp, 9 predicted proteins | sample 177DNAGHGhighgp2_FD_192422 | JGI IMG/M metagenome (GOLD analysis project Ga0247611, IMG submission 192422) | Sheep rumen microbial communities from Palmerston North, Manawatu-Wanganui, New Zealand - 1770 DNA GHGhigh gp2 | ecosystem: Host-associated > Mammals > Digestive system > Stomach > Rumen ... | reverse complement strand
GCAAACAGAATATGTGCGGCAGTATCGGAAAAACCTTTCCACTTGACTCCCGTTGACACCGCAGAAGTAACGATAAGTCTTGGCGTATCAACGTTTCCGGATAATGCTCAAACTTCGCAAGATTTGATAGAATGGGCTGATAAAGGATTATACTACGCAAAAGAACACGGCAGAAACCAAGTCGGAAGATATTGATGAATAAACAAAATAATATTGTATTTACATGTCAAATAATAGCTTTATTGATACCTTATCTGGCTATACTCATTCCGTTTGCCGCTGAACAACCACTATCAGAAACAGTAAAATGTAATTCTAATTATTTTTGTAAAGTTGAGAGAAATTATAGATGGAATTTCAGAGTGGAAATAAAAAGTTTTGAATTGCGTAGTAATACAAAAATAAATCTTTCATGTAGTATGCAGGATTTAGATTCCTGTTCGCTGGAATTTATAGCTTCTAAATTCCCTTATGAACATGTTTTTATAGATAGATCAGGAACATTTAATAATTATAATAATTTAAATAAAGAACAATTTTCAATGAATTTACAATCTAAATTTATCAATTATATGAAAGGAAATAGCAATGAATTTGTAATGAAAAAAAATTATGACCAAACAGAGTTTATTTTTGTAAGTTCTATAATGACTCTTATTTTTATGGGAATTGCTATAAGCTATAAGGATTATGGGAAATAAATAATGGAAAACTGTGTAACAATAATCGGAGCCGGTCTTGCAGGCAGTGAAGCGGCTTTGCAGCTTGCAAAAAGAGGTATAAAAGTTAAACTATATGAAATGAGACCTAAAAAAACAACAGGTGCTCATACAGGAGAAGATTGTGCGGAATTTGTGTGTTCAAACAGCTTAGGTTCTGCTGATATTACGAATGCAAGCGGTCTTTTAAAAAAGGAAATGGAAATATTGGGAGGAGAGCTTATAAAAATAGCGAAAGAAAATTCCGTTCCTGCAGGGAATGCACTTGCAATTGCAAGAGAGGATTTTTCCGATGCTGTTACAAAAAAAATAAAAGAAAATCCTAATATAGAACTTATAAGAGAAGAAATAACCGAGATTCCTGACGGGAATGTAATTATTGCTTCTGGTCCTCTTACGAGTGATACGTTGGCTCAAAGCATACAACAGTTTACAAAAACCGAACATTTGCACTTTTTTGATGCTATTGCACCTATTGTAGAAGTTGATTCAATAGATTTTGATAAAGCTTTTTGGGCTTCAAGATACGATAAGGGAGAAGCTTCTTATATTAACTGTCCTATGAATAAAGAAGAGTATGAAAAATTTTACAATATTTTGATTAATGCGCCAAGAATAGAACAGCATGAAATTGATAAGGATACAAAATTCTTTGAATCCTGTCTGCCTGTTGAAGTTTTAGCTTCAAGAGGAGTTGATACACTTCGTTTCGGACCAATGAAGCCTGTAGGATTGATTGATAAGAGGACAGGAATAGAGAATTATGCAGTTGTACAATTAAGACAAGATGATTCTGCCAAAACTCTTTTTAACCTTGTAGGATTTCAAACTAATCTAAAATGGGGAGCACAAAAAGAACTTGTGCATTCTATTCCGGGCTTAGAGAATGCCAATATAGTAAGATACGGAGTTATGCACAGAAATACATTTATAAATGCATCGCAAGTGCTTAATCCGACATTTGAAACAAAAGAAAGAAAAGGCTTATTTTTTGCAGGACAGATTACGGGAACGGAAGGGTACACAGAATCTATTGCTGGCGGACTTCTTGCCGGTATTAATATGGCAAGAAGGATACAAGGTCTAGAACCAATCATTTACCCACAAGAAACTATGCTGGGTGCGATTGCTCATTATATTACAGATAAAGCTCATCTTGCCCATATAAGCAAACGTGACGGCTCTTTAAGATATTTACCGCCTCAGCCGATTAATTCAAATTGGGCAATTGTATCGTCAATGGAAATGTCTAAGAAAGACAGAAAAAATAAAAAATTAAAAACAGAAATGTTATCTAAAAGAGCAATTGAAGCTATGGAAAAAGTTGCGCATTTAAGTTAATTACTTTCAGATGTAACGGTTTTTATAAAATCGTTGCTGCCAAAAGGTTTTCCCGTTAGTTTTTCTATCAAGTCATATTCTTCGATTGATGCGCCGAGTTCAAAAATATTCTTGTTCATAAAATCTTTTGATTTTTTGTTCTCTGTAATATTTCCGAGTTGTTTCAACAGATAATTGTATATTTGGGTTTTCATCAATGCTGCGCGAAAATAGTTCTGATAATACGCAGGATGCGTAAGATAATGCGGGATTGTTGCCCATTCATTATCGGTTTTTTCATCTCTGTTTAAATATTTACGTTTCATATCGGCCCAGAGTTGTGAAGGATCTTGTTCGGGATTGTTATAAAAACTGCGTTCAAAATCTATAATACGCATGCTGGATGCTACAAAACTCAGCTCATCTTCAACGTGCGAAGCTTTAAATTTTATAAAAAATTCATCAGGTATAATGTCTTTAAGGATATTTTCTGTTTTCATTATATCACCCATCATCATGGCAATAGCTTCCGTAAACGCAGAGGACGATGGTTTCCTGTCAATGAAAGGTAAGTTTAAAGACAGTCCTAAATCATAAATACAATGTCCAAGTTCATGATTTAATGTATCAAGACTTTGAAGATTATTCATTAAGTTTGCAAGGATTCTTGAATCTTTCCCTGCTATTACGCCGAAACAGAAACCGTGAGTATTTTTACCTTTTCTGGGATATAAATCCAATGTCAGCTTACCTTCTTTTTGCAGGGCTTCTATATCATATCCCATTCCTTTATATGTTTGTTTTGAAATCTCTTCAATGTTATGTTGAAAAAGAATTTCATTAACTTTTTTTTCAGGATTTGAATCAAGTAAAAGTCCAAAATCAGATGCTTTTAAGGTATCTGTTTTAAAAAACTCTTTCAACTCTTTTTGTTTTTTTTCTTGCATTAATCGGATTTCTTTTTTTGTTCCGGAGAAAACTTCATTGATTAACTTGTCTAAAAAAGCCGGTTCTACGTCATACTCTTCTTCAAGCATATAATCAAAATAATTGTTGTATCCTTTTGTTTTTGCGTACTCATTGCGCATTTTAACTAGTTCAATTAAATCCTGTGATATTAAATCACCGCCTTTTATTTTAGCTAAATAGGCTTTTTCTCTAATATCAGGATTTGTTTCTGTTTGCAGAATTTTAGAGATTTCGGTTTTTGTTACTTCTTTATCATCAATTTTAGGAATATATGTATTGTACTTTTGTCCTATATCAGCTTCTTTTTTGCGTAATGCTTTTTTCTCGTTTGCAGAATGAAGTTCCTCTTCAAACAGTTTGATTAAATCTTTGAGCTGCTTCGCTTCATGTTTGGGTAATTCTGTTTTATTTATATTTTTGAGCTTTGCATAAATATTCTCATCTCTATACAAATTGTACATTTCATCTTCTGATTTTTCGTAAGCTTTTTGAGTTTCGGGAGTTGAAGATATGAAAAAATCCCAACAGCTTTTTTCAGCTTGTGTAACAGCAGGTTCAAGTTTTTTTGAAAACTCTTCCCTTATTTTTATAAATTTATTTAATTCATTCATATTACGCTGCTCCGTTTTATCTTACATCAGATTGAATCATATTTGGTGTGAAGTACTTATTTGCAACTTTAACTATATCAGATGCGGTAACCTCATCTATCATTTTTATATAAGAATTGAGGAAGTCATATCCAAAACCGTATGCTTCAAAGAAACCTGCATTGGAAGCTTTTTCGGAATTTGTTTCTAGAGCGATAATAAACCCGCCCTTTAATCTGTCTTTTGCATTATTCAGTTCAGTATCGGATACAAATTCTGATTTTAATTTATTAATTTCTGCTAACATTTTTTCGCGTGAATATTCAAGGGTGTCGGGGTTTGTACCGATATAGGTCATGAAGATTCCGCCGAGCATTTTAGGAGAGTAACTTGAACCCAATTGATAAGCAAGTCCGTCTGACTCGCGCAAATTGCGGTATAATCGTGAACTTAAGCCCGAACCTAAAATTGTATTTATTACTTTTAATGTTACAAACTCTTTTTTCTCCTGTGCGCTTGCAGCTTGCCAGCCTATGAACAACCAAGAAGTTTGAAGGTCTTTGATTTTTTGGTTAATTAATTTTGGAGAAGATAATTTTGTAACGGTATAGTTTTTATACTCAAATTTCGGATTCTTTTTCTCTTTTAACATTTCACCGAAAGCTTCTGCAATCTTGTTTGTGTCGACATTACCATTTACGGATATAATAGTGTTTTTGGGGTCTAAAATCCTGTTATAGTAGTCTTTCACGTTATTTCTTGTTACAGAAGGCAGAGTTTTTTCAAGTATTTTATTTGTATGAGAATATACACTTCCTTCGTATATTGCAGTCTTAAAGTTTTCAAGGGCAACATTCATAGGAATATCTCTGCGTTGTTTAATTTTAGATAATATTTCAGAACGCGTTTTTTCCAGTTCATAATCATCAAAGACGGCATTATTTAAAATTTCTTTTAATATATCCAATGTTTTGTCAATTTGAACGGTAGTTGTTTGAACATTAATAATAAAAAAATCTTCATCGCAGGCAGGTTCTATTTCTATACCGTTTTCGTCCATAATTTGTGCCAACTCTCCTGAGGAGTATTTTTTAGTTCCTTTTAATATAAGTTTTGCGGCAAGTGTTCCTTCTCCTGGGATTTTTTCTATAAATTCTCCTCCTTTTGCGATAATGCTTATTGCTATAATATCGTTATTTTTGTTCTCATTGACAAGAAGAGTTGCTCCATTGTCTATTTGGTACTTTGTAATTCCGTTATTTTCGGAAATTTTAGAGAATGTATGTTGTTTTGATTCAGGAGTTTCTGTTTGTTTTATGGATTCCGGCAGTACCAGAGAAACAGCGCTTCTGTTAACACCTAAATATTTTTGCGCGGCACACTGAACGTCATTAGTCGTAACTCTTTTTATACCTTCTATGTAGTTATCATATAAACTTGAACTTCCTGTAAGTGTCATAATGTAACCTAACTCGGAAGCTATGTTTGAAGTAGATTCTCTCGAATAATAAGTATCTTGTATGATTTTATTTTTTGCTCTTTGGAGTTCTTCTTCTGTAATTCCGTATTTTTGGATTTTTGAAATATTTTCAAAAATAGCCTTTTCTAATTTTTCATAATTATTGGGAATAAAATTTGTGTTTATATATATAATTCCGTCATCACGAAAACTACCGTTTGAAGCGGAAATGGAATATGCTAACCCCCTTTGTTCCTTTATGTCTTTGTACAGTCTGGAGGATTTTCCGCCGCCAAGTACTTGTGCAAGGACATCAAGTGCAAATGTTGTTTTATCATTAATGTCAGCACCTCTGAAGCCGATCATCATGTATCCTGATTGAGTATCTGTATAATCGATATTTCGTTTTTGTATTTGGATTGGATGTTCTTTTTTAAAATTCTGTTTTACGTTTTTCTTAAATGGCTGATTAAAATATTGCTGTATTTTTTCCAGAGTCTTTTCTGTATTAACATCTCCGATAACCAAAGTTACCATATTTGAAGGAGAATAGTACTTATTAAAGTAATCTAAAATTTCTTCTCTCCTCATTGTGCCGACATTTTTTTCTGTTCCTATCACTTTTCTTTTGTAAGGATGAGTTGTATACATAAGACTATTTAAGTTATCATACACTTTTTTTGAAGGACTGTTTTCATCTTTAGAGATTTCTTCTATGACCACTTTACGCTCTTGTTCCAGTTCTTTTCTTGGAATTTGCGGATTAAGCAGCATATCGGAATGTAAATCCAGCGCAGTGTCAAAATCGGCAGAGGGAATTGTAATGTAGTAATGTGTAAAGTCTTTGCTTGTCGCTGCGTTTACTATAGCACCTTTTGATTCAAGGATTTTATCTATTTCACCGGTCGGATGTTTTTTTGTTCCCTTGAAAAATAAATGTTCTAAAAAGTGTGAAATGCCGTTATTGTCATCATTTTCATTTATTGACCCCGTTTTTATCCAAGTGTCAATTGTTACAATCGGGTTATTATGAATCTCATATACAACAACCGTTTGTCCGTTTGGAAGTTTTTGAACTGTAAAATCACTGCTAAAAACTTCTGATATCCCAAAGCAGGTAACAAATAAAAACATGATTAAGACAATTTTTAATTGTTTAAATTTATGCATATAAAATCCTCCCGTTTCATAATTTATAATAATACATTCAAATATTAATTTCTATAGCCTCAGTATATTAAGATATATTTTAAAACTTATTTTCTGTAGTATAATTATCTTATGGCAGTTTACTTTTATTATGGGGAAGAAGATTTTAATATAGATTTGGAACTGGAAAAGTTACGTTCTAAATTAAATCCGGATTTTTTATCTATGAGTTATAAAGTAATGGATAATCCGGATTACGAGAGTATGATAACTGCTTTACGCTCTTCTCCTATGATGTTCGGTTCGTCATTAATTGTAATTGATATTAAGAATTACTTTTTTAAAGGCGATGATGAAGGTGAGGGTGATTATACTCTTTCGGATAGCGAACTCGATGATATAAAAGTTTCACTTGAAAACAATCAAGAAGGTGTTGATATTGTTTTTGTGGTAAAAATTCCAAGGGATGAAGATAAAAAAATTGATTCACGCAGAAAATTATATAAAATCCTGTCGGGGTTTAATGTAAAAGAGTTTCCTGCTTTTAAATCTTATAAGGCTGCAGACATTGCTAATTGGATAAAAAACAGGGCAAAAGATAAAAAATTAAAAATTAATGATGATGCAATAACCGTATTAATAGAACAAATCGGGACAAATTTGAGACAGTTTGACGGAGAGCTGGAAAAGTTAAAGCTTGTTGCGTATCCGGAAAACACTGTTACTAAGAAGATGGTGGAAGAAAATTGTATTTCTAACGAAGATTTGTTTAATATTACTAATTATTTGATGAATGGTGAAAAAGGAAAAGCTGTTGCAGAATACAAACAGCTGCTTAACAAAAAATATCCGCTTGAAATACTTTCGGCGCTTCAAACTATGATAAGAAAATGGATTATAGTTAAGTCAAAGTCTAATGCACCTATGCAGGAAATAATGAAGTTAACCGGTATCAGATATGATTTTATGGTGCAGAATTTAAAAAAAGATTTAAAAAATGTCCAGTTAAAATATTTAGTTAATCTAAAAGAAAATCTTTTTGATATCGAATATCGTATAAAATCGGGTCAGGTTTTGGATATGGAATCGGAGGTAGAAATTGCGCTACTCAGATAAATATCCGTTTTTAACAAATTATTTTACAAAGGCTCTAAGTGCCACTGATAGAGCACTTCCGCAAAGTTTGCTTTTTTACGGGAATGATTTGAATGCTCAATATGAACTCAGTACGGAAATTGCTCGGATTTTAAACTGTCAAAAAGATAAATCGGATGATTGTGATTGTTTAAATTGCAAGTGGATTAATGAGCATAATCATCCTGCAGTAATGACAATATCACGTTTGGATAACAAGCCTGAAGATGATGGTTCAAAGACAGTTATATCTGTTAAACAGTCGCAAATGATAAAAGAGCTGCTGGTAAACTCATCTGATTTTCATAGAGTTTTTATTTTTTGTGACAGAGATGACAAGGGTAATATTTTGGGGCTTAATCCTCTTAATTTTCAAGACGAAACGGCAAATTCTCTTCTCAAAATAATTGAAGAACCGCAGCCCGGAGTAACATTTATTTTCTTAACAAGATATGTTGATGATGTTCTTGCCACAATACAATCACGTTCCCAATGTTTTTTTGTTCCTGCAAAAAATCCGATTGATTATGATTACTCTTGTATAGAAGGAATTTTTACTGATTATTTCAATATGGAACGAAAAGCGGTTTTTGACGTATCTCAAAATTTGCAGGATTTATCAAAAAAAGCCGGCATAGAAAACGTCTTAAGCGGAATGCAGAATTATATTCTGGCAGTTATTAAATCAAACCCAAAGATGACATATTTGATAAAGCATATAGAATATGTAGAGAATGCAAAACAACAAGAAAAACTAGGAATAAAGCCCGTAAACATATTTGATGATTTATGCTTAAAAATAATCAGATAATACATCAAATTATATAATATAATGTATTACAATATTTATGATAAAATTTTATAAAAGAGGAAATAAAATTTGACAACTAAAATTGCAATTACCGGAAAAAGCGGAAGCGGAAAAACAACAATAGCAAAAGCTTTTTTGAATGTTCTTCAAAAAAGATTCCCTGAAAAATCTATACTGTTATTTGATAATGATTTAACAGGTGAACTCGGTCATTCTTTCGGTTTGGATATAAGAAATACTATCTATGGTATTAGAAGCGGAAAACACGAGTATAAAACAGGTATTCCGGAAGGGATGTCAAAACACGATTTTGTTGAATGGGCAATAGAAGATATTCTTGTTCCGCTTAATGACAATGTTGATATAATCGTTTCATGGTTTGTTGGTGCAAAAGACTGCCGCTGTCCTATTACTGCACAAATTAATGATGCGTGTCAAAAATTAATTGAACGCTATGATTTTGTAATTTTTGATTGTGAATTTGATTTAAAATACTTGAATCAATTGGTTGATACAGACATTGATTTAGCTTTGATTGTAGCAAATCCTACTATAGAATCAGTAAAACTTGTCAAAAGAATAGCTGAATTTTCAGTAAAGCATGCTGCAGGCGGACAATTAGGAGTTGTTGTAAACAAAGTTAATAACCAGAATTTAGATTCTGTTTATAAAACAATGAAAGAAGCGGAACTGGATATTCTTGGTTCAATACCATATGACGAATCTCTTTCTGCAGGTACTTCAAACTGGGAATCAAAGATTGCGACAGATGCCGTAAATCAATTTTATTTCAGATTAAATCTTCCGCAGGAGAATAATCGATGATATTATTAGAAGGTAAAAAAGTATCAGAAAAAATATTATCCGAAATCGCTGATAAAATTAGCTCACTTGAGATTAAACCTCATTTAACTGTTATATTAGTCGGAGATAATCCGTCAAGCAAAGTTTATGTTGATAATAAAAAGAAAGCTGCTGAAAAAATCGGAATAAAATCAACAATAATAAAATTTTCTTCAGATGTGGAAGAAGAAACTTTATTAAAAAAGATTGAAGAACTAAATAACGATAATAATGTAACCGGTATTCTTGTACAATTACCTCTGCCTGAACATATCAGTAAAGCAAAGGTTATAAATACAATATCTCCATTAAAAGATGTTGATGGCTTTAACCCGATAAATGTAGGGAAATTAGTTACAGGAACAGAACCGTATTTTTATCCGGCAACACCACAAGGAATATTGATGCTTTTAGATGAATATAATATTCCTATTGAAGGTAAAAATGCTGTTGTTGTCGGGCGTTCTAACATAGTTGGTAAACCTATGGCTCAAATGCTGCTTAACAGAAATGCTACTGTAACAATGTGCCACTCACATACTCAAAATCTCGAAGAAATAATAAAAACCGCAGATATTGTTATATCAGCGGTAGGTAAAAAAATTATTAGATGTAAGATGGTTAAGAATAATTCCGTAATTATCGATGTCGGGATTTTCAAGGATAAAAATAATAACCTCACCGGTGACGTTGATTTTGAAACAGTCGCTCCGACATGTGGATATATTACTCCCGTACCGGGAGGAGTTGGTCCTATGACAATAGCATCTTTGATGTTCAACGCATCTAAGATATATAAGTAGTACACTATTGTGATAATAAATGATTGTCTTGTGCTGATGTAGCGGTAGATTGTTTCTCTGCTTCTTTTTGTGCTTGTAATTCAGTAACAAGAGCCTCGTACATTGTTTTCATCGTGTCATATTCAATATCAAGTTCTGCCAATTCAAGTGACAATTCTTGATCATAAGCGGTAACTTTTGCGTGTGCATATTGGTCAGCAATTTTTTCGCTTGTATTATTTTCTGCAACTACAACAGTTTTGCCATTGCAATTAGCTTTTAACTCTTTTGTGTTATCAATAGCAGAATCATAAGCATTTTCCCATTTTTGTTCAGCTTTTGTCTGTTGCTGAAGCTTTTGAGTGTTTGCTTCATATTTTGCAGACCAATAGTTGAGCTGAGTCGTATAATAGTTCAAATCGGCTTGAGTATTTAATAAATTTCCTAGTTGTGCTGCTGTTGACATTTTCTTATACCTTTTATCTTACATATATATAAAGTATTTATAAAATGTATAATTTCAGCTTTTTGATAGTTTGTTACATTTCTTAACATTATATATTAGTCATACTACTGACTAATTGTATCCCGTTATATATAGATAAATAATTCTGTTATGAAAATAATTATAATAGGCGGAGTTGCAGCAGGTGCAAAAACTGCCGCCAAAACAAAACGTTCGCTTCCTGATGCGGAAGTTCACATTTATACAAAGGACAACTATGTTTCTTATTCAGCCTGTGGAATGCCTTATTATATAGCAGGTGATTTTCAGGATTGGAAACAACTTATTATACGTTCGGTAGAAGAATTTGAAAAAAGCGGTATACATATCCATACAAGAAAATTAGTTACAAAAATTTTACCGGCTGATAAAAAAATTATGGTGAAAAATCTTGATACGGAAGATTGGCAATTTGTAGAATACGATAAACTTGTAATAGCAACAGGTGCAGAGCCTTATGTTCCTGATTTTGCTAATATTAAATCAAAAAAAATATATTATTTGAGAACTCTTGATGACGGAATTGCGTTAAAAGAAGGTATGTTAAAGTCAAAACATATAACCATAATCGGCGGAGGTTATATTGCAATAGAGTTGGTAGAAGCATTCGTTAAAAATAAAAAAACAATTACTTTAATAGAACGCTCACCTTTTGTTTTGTCTATGCTGGATGAAGACATCTCTATTCTAGTTCAAAATTATATTTTAGATAATTCTGACGGACTTGTAAAAATAATAAATAATGATACGGTTAGCGAAATTGTAGGAGAAGGCGAGACTCTGGATATCATTACCTCAAAAGGATACGGATTTGAAACAGACATGGTAGTTGTTGCATCAGGAGTAAAACCCGTTGTTAATTTAGCTAAAGATGCCGGCATAAAGATAGGAGAAACAGGGGCAATAAAGGTTAACAGCCGAATGGAAACAAGTATTAAAGACATATATGCTTGCGGCGATTGCGCAGAAAAAATAAATATGATCTCTGATACACCGGTTTGGATTCCGTTAGGTTCGACAGCAAACAAAGAAGGACGCGTTGCTGCGATTAATGTTTCAGGCGGTGTAGAAGACTTTGAAGGGATTTTAGGTTCTGCAGTACTTAGATACAAAGATTTGAATATTTCAAGAACCGGACTAACAGAAAAGGAAGCTTTGAAACTTGGTTACGATGCTGTTTCTGTAATTATTACCAAACGCGATAAAGCAGGATATATGCCGGAAGTAAAAAATGTTACTCTAAAACTTGTTGCCGACAGGCGTTCTCATAAGCTGCTCGGTGCACAGGCAATTGGCTGCGGAGATGCTGACAAAAGAGTTAACACAGTTTCAATAGGATTAT